>ENA-UOOI01002643-UOOI01002643.1-fermentation-metagenome-genome-assembly--contig:-NODE-2643-length-15071-cov-22.447589_pt1 | contig 15071 bp, 10 predicted proteins | sample MGYA00245779_ERZ724027 | MGnify/ENA primary metagenome ERZ724027 (study PRJEB28704, sample SAMN03018318) | fermentation metagenome | biome: anthropogenic terrestrial biome; feature: soil... | reverse complement strand
ACCTCGGTAGGTGAGGTTACTACAAGGATACGGGTTGCTGCCGAAAAAGAGTGGAAACACTTTGAACTGGTCAGCAGATTTTGCCGAACAAAGAAGGCTTAATCTAATGCAGCTTCATTGCCTTGCAGAGCCAAAACTTGAACGAGAAAGCATTGCTTTTTATGCCTTCGTCATGCTCAGGTTTTGACGGAGGTTTTTTATTTTGAATTTTCGGAGGTGAAAAGGATGGATGCTGGAGCCGGTAGTATGAACTGTGAAGACAAAGGCTTATTTTGCAAGAGGAATAAAATATATACTATCTTAGATGACATTCTTTTCATAGAAGAGTCCCATCTAAAATTGTAGTTATGAATATTTAAATAACCTTTTCTATACGCCTTTCTTTTATTGGAAGTTTTCAATGTCTTCACTGTTTATTTACTAAAATCAGCAAAGATATCTTGTAATTAATAGCCAATTAATGGGATTAAAAAGCAGTTTCTTAATCCTTACTCTGTTATTGCTTTTTTTGCAAAGTATATAGCATAACAGATAAAGTATTAAATTGGTTATATGAAGAATTTAGTAAAAGTGAGGTGGCTGTTATGGTATTAAAAAAGCTAGTAAATTCAATTGAAAATAAATTTATTGAAACTATTTTAAAAAATTTAGATACTACTATTAATGGATTATCTGAACAAGAAGCAGAGGAAAGAATTGATAAGTATGGATATAATGAAATAGGAGAAGGTACAAACAACTCCATAATTAAGAAATTATTATCAAACTTAAAGAACCCCTTAGTTATTTTACTGGCTGTACTTGCAGTAATATCATATATTACTGGAGATACAAGTGCAGCAGTAGTAATGGTAATAATGATTATACTTGGGGTAGTATTAAAGTTTGTGCAGGAAGTAAGAGCAGATAATTCTGCTGAAGAATTAAGATCAATGGTAAGCACTACTGCCACTGTAATAAGAGATGGAATGCAAAAAGAAATTCCCCTAAGACTGATTGTACCAGGTGACATTATTCATTTGGCATCAGGTGATATGATACCAGCGGATATACAGCTTGTAGTATCCAAGGATTTGTTTGTAAATCAATCATCTCTTACTGGAGAGTCACTTCCAGTAGAGAAAAATGTTGTAGACGGTCATTGGGAAAGTGAACTGGAGAACCCTAACTTATGTTTTATGGGTACTAACGTAGAAAGCGGCACTGCCATTGCTGTTGCGCTGACTACAGGTAAGAAGACTTACTTTGGTCAATTAAGCAGTAAATTAACTGCTGAAAGACCAATGACTAGTTTTGATAAAGGTGTAAACCAGTATACATGGCTAATGATTAAATTCATATTTGTTATGGCACCACTGGTATTTCTTATTAATGGTTTAACTAAAGGAAATTGGTTTGAGGCTTTTTTATTTGGTATTGCAGTAGCAGTAGGTCTTACTCCAGAGATGCTTCCTATGATTGTTACAGTAAATTTAACTAAAGGTGCCATGACTATGGCAAAAAAGAATGTAATAGTAAAGAAATTAAATGCCATACAAAATTTTGGAGCAATGGATGTGCTTTGTACAGATAAGACAGGCACCATTACTTGTGGTAAAGTTATTCTTGAAAAATATCTAAATATCTATGGTAATGACTCGAAAAGGGTTTTAAAGTATGGGTTTATCAATAGCTTTTATCAAACAGGATTAAGAAATGTTATGGATACTGCTATTCTTGCTCATAAAGATGAGGAAGAAGATTATTTTAATATTGAGAAGAAATATGATAAAATAGATGAAATTCCATTTGATTTTATAAGAAAAAGAATGTCAGTTGTTGTAGAAAACAAAAGAATGGAGCATGTATTAATTTGTAAAGGTGCTGTAGAGGAAGTATTAAGTTTATGTAATGTATATGAAACTAAAGAAGGTACAGAACCTTTTATGGGCAGAATGACAGATAAAATTGAAAATATGATATGGAATTTAAATGCTGAAGGTTACAGGGTTATTGCAGTAGCATATAAGATATTTGATAAAAATAAAAAAGAATATGCTGTATCAGATGAAAGCGGATTAACATTACTTGGATTTTTGGCATTCCTTGATCCGCCAAAGGATACTTCAGCAGAGGCCATTTCCAAATTCCATAAATATAATGTGGATGTGAAAGTTCTTACAGGAGATAATGAAACAGTAACCAAGAAGATTTGTCAGGAAGTTAATTTACCTGTAGATAAAATACTTCTAGGCAATGAGATAGATATGATGTCCGATGAAGAATTAAGTAAGGCAGCAGAGAAAACTTCTGTTTTTGCTAAACTTTCACCAATGCACAAAGAACGAATAATAAAAGCACTGCAAAGCAGAGAACATGTAGTTGGTTTTATGGGAGATGGTATCAATGATGCTCCGGCACTTAAAGCAGCAGATGTAGGAGTTTCAGTTGACACAGCTGTTGATATTGCAAAAGAGTCTTCAGACATTATACTTCTTGAAAACAATCTGCTTGTACTTGAAGAAGGTGTACTTGAAGGAAGAAGAGTATTTGGAAATATAGTTAAGTATATTAAAATGACTGCAAGTTCTAATTTTGGCAACATGTTCAGTGTGCTTGGGGCAAGTATATTTGTACCTTTTTTACCAATGATGCCAATACAGGTTTTAACTAATAATTTATTGTATGATATATCACAGACTACTATACCTACAGATTCAGTAGATGATGAATGGATATCAATACCGAGAAAGTGGGCAGTTGATGAAATAAAGCGCTTTATTATTCATATAGGGCCAATTAGTTCTATATTTGATTACACCACTTATCTTATGATGTTATTTATATTTAATGCCTGGAATAATCCAGCATTGTTCCAAACAGGCTGGTTTCTTGAATCGCTGTTTACACAGACATTAATAATACATGTAATAAGAACAAATAAAATACCATTTATTCAAAGCAGGGCAAGTAATCCTCTTATGATAACTTCATTATTGATAGTGATTTTTGGTGTAATATTAGTTAATTCACCACTTGCAAGTGCATTTGGGTTTACTAAATTACCTGCATTATATTATTTACTGTTAGCACTTACATTATTGTGTTATGTAGTGTTAACTCAAATAGTAAAAGTATGGTATATAAAAAAATATGATATTGAATAAAATGAAAACAGGCTTATATTAATAATATACGGCCTGTTTTTTAATTTTCAAATATTGACTCTATAGTTGATTTTTAATAACAAAAGGCATATAATTATATCATAACATATGAATGCCTATTCATATGTTCATAAATTGAATATATAAAATTTAAACATTTATTATCAATAAATAGAGGGGAAGGGATTTTATGAAGTTGGTATTAATGAAAAAGCTTATATTAGATGGACTGGATTGCGCAAATTGTGCAGCAAAAATAGAAGCTAAGATAAATGCTCTTGAGGGTGTAAAACAGGCTTCCATGAATTTCGCAAATAAGACAATCACCATTGAAATAAGTGATGCTGACAAGTCAGAGGAGATAATAAATAAGGCTAAAAAAATTATAGATACAATTGAGCCAGATGTTAAGATAATAGAGCCTGATGAAAGTTCTGCGAAAAATACCAAAAAGAATGTGAAATCATTAGAGGATGAAGAAAAGAATGAATCAAACAGGAATGAAATTATAAGACTTGGTATAGGTGCTGCACTGTTTGCTATAGGATTGATATTTAAATTTTCATTCTGGACAGAACTTACAATTTACCTTACAAGTTATATTTTAGTTGGCGGAGAAGTTGTAATAAAGGCAATTAAAAATATAGCAAGAGGCCAGGTCTTTGATGAAAATTTCTTAATGACTATAGCAACAATTGGCGCATTTTCAATAAAACAATTTCCAGAGGGAGTTGCAGTAATGCTGTTCTATGAGATAGGAGAGTATTTTCAGGATGCTGCCGTAAACAATTCAAGAAAATCAATTTCATCTTTAATGGATATAAGGCCTGATTATGCAAACCTCATTGCTGGTAATGAAGAAAAAAGGATAGATCCAGATGATGCCAGGATTGGGGACAAAATTATTGTTAAACCAGGTGAGAAGATACCATTGGATGGGAGAATACTTGAAGGCAGATCCATGGTTAACACATCTGCATTAACAGGGGAATCAGTTCCAAGAGAAGTTCAGGCAGGAAATGATGTACTTGCAGGATTTATCAATACAAATGGTGTTTTAACAATTGAAGTTACTAAAGAATTCGGAGAATCAACAGTAGCCAAAATATTAGATCTGGTGCAAAATGCCACAAGCAGAAAGGCTCCAACTGAAAACTTTATAACTAAATTTGCAAGATACTACACTCCAGCTGTTGTTTTTGCTGCTGCTTTTCTGGCAGTTATACCTCCACTTATAATTCCAGGTGCTGAATTTTCTAACTGGTTATACAGAGCTTTGGTGTTTTTAGTGGTATCATGCCCCTGTGCATTAGTTATATCAGTTCCTCTTAGTTTCTTTGGGGGCATTGGAGGTGCATCAAAAAATGGAATTTTGGTTAAGGGAAGTAACTATTTAGAAGCACTAAACAATGTTGAAACAATTGTATTTGACAAAACTGGAACATTAACAAAGGGTGTATTTAAAGTAACAAAAATAAGCAATGAAAATGGAATAACAAAAGATGAACTGTTAAAGTATGCTTCATATGCAGAAAGCTATTCAAATCATCCTATTGCAGCATCTATTTTAAATGAATACAACAAGGAAATTAATAAAGATAACATAAGTGATTATGAGGAAATATCAGGTTATGGAATAAAGGCTGATGTTAGTGGAAAAGAAGTTCTTGCAGGAAATGTGAAACTGATGAATAGGGACAACATTGAATTTAGTAATGTAGACGAAGCTGGAACAGTAGTTCATGTAGCCTTAGATAAAAAGTATGCAGGATATATATTAATATCAGATGAGATTAAAGATGACTCCAGGGAAGCAATCTCCAGACTTAAGAGAATTGGGATTAAAAAAACAGTTATGCTTACAGGTGACAGTAAGCGGGTTGGGGAAAAGGTTGCAAAAGAATTAGGACTAAATGAAGTCTATGCAGAGCTTTTACCAGATCAGAAAGTTGAAAGGCTAGAGCAGCTTGACAAACAAATATCACCCAGCGGGAAACTTGCATTTGTAGGTGATGGAATAAATGATGCTCCTGTACTTGCAAGAGCAGATATAGGTATTGCAATGGGAGGGCTTGGTTCAGATGCTGCAATTGAAGCTGCAGACATAGTTATAATGAATGATGAGCCTTCAAAGATTGTAAGTGCTATAAATATAGCTAAAAGAACCAAGAAAATTGTATGGCAGAATATTATATTTGCATTAACAGTTAAAGCTATAGTACTTATATTAGGTGCAGTTGGTATAGCCACAATGTGGGAAGCTGTATTTGCTGATGTAGGAGTAACATTAATTGCAGTTTTAAATTCTATGAGAGTTATGAATGTTAAAGATATCTAATATATAACTATATCTTTGGAAAAATCGTCGAAATGACGATTTTTTTTAAATCTGCTTATTTTAATGGAATTTTAATTTAATATAGTGATAATATATATGAAAACACATAATATAATAGTCAGCTTTGTTTAAAAGAGATTGTAAAATGAAAGGACGATTACATTGAATGCAATAATATCATCAGTACAAGGATTAGATAATTCAATTCTTATTTATATTAAGGATTATATGCAGGGGCCAATTATGGATAAGTTTATGGTTGTTATGTCTTCATTAGGAAACGGCGGATTTATATGGATCGTTATAGGAATAATTTTATTAATAAGTAAAAAATACAGAAAGGCCGGTTTTATTACTTTAATAGCATTATTATTCAGTGCAATTTTAGGAGAAGGAATATTAAAGCATTTAGTTCAGCGATCCAGACCTTTCACACATGTACCTTCTATGAAGCTGTTAATTGCAGAGCCTTTATCTTTTTCCTTCCCTTCAGGTCATGCTGCATCATCATTTGCAGCTGCAGGAGTGTTAGCAAAGTATTTTAAGGATTATGCTCTTGAGTTTTATTCTATGGCATCAATTATAGCATTTTCAAGACTGTATTTATATGTACATTACCCTACAGATGTGGCAGCGGGTATAGTTTTGGGATTAATATGCAGCAAAGCAGCATTATATTTATGCAATAAGTTAAGTATGCAAAAACAAAGAAATTAAGATATTTATTTAATAATAGAGAAGATTAGAGATTACTGATCTTCTCTATTTTTTTGCACATAAAGAAGCTTATGAATCCTAGGGACATGCCAAATCTCAAAATTGTCACTGATAGATGCTGTCAGCATTGAAGTAGTGAGTGTTGTAAAAACGTTTACCATGAAATATATTATAAGTATCAAGACAAGGAGGTATGTTATATGGAGATTTCAAGTAAAACCAATTCCAATACAAAAGGAGGTTCAAGCGGTAAAGCCAAGCTTCAAAAATTTGGCGCATTTCTTTCCGGAATGGTTATGCCAAACATTGGAGCATTTATTGCATGGGGACTTATAACGGCATTATTTATACCTACTGGCTGGTTACCAAATGAATATCTTGGCAAACTTGTTGGCCCAATGATTTCCTACCTGCTTCCAGTACTTATAGGATATACAGGGGGTAAACTTGTATATGGTACCAGGGGTGGTGTAGTGGGAGCCATAGCAACTATGGGAGTTATTATTGGTTCTTCCATACCAATGTTCTTAGGAGCAATGATTATGGGACCACTAGGAGGATATTGTATTAAAAAGTTTGACAAGCTTATTGACGGCAAAATAGCAACAGGATTTGAGATGCTTGTAAATAACTTTTCATCAGGTATCTTAGGAGGAATCTTAGCAATAATTGCCTACTCAGTAATAGGACCTGTTGTTAATTCATTTTCAGTGGCACTTGGAAATGCAGCTCAATGGGTAACAAACGCAAAGTTACTTCCTCTTATAGCAATATTTGTTGAACCAGGTAAGATATTATTTTTAAACAACGCAATTAATCATGGAATATTTGACCCTCTTGGGATAGCACAGGTTAAAGAAGTTGGAAAATCAATTTTCTTCTTACTGGAGTCAAATCCAGGGCCAGGACTTGGGATACTTCTTGCATACTGGATGTATGGTAAGGGAAATGCAAAGCAATCAGCACCAGGAGCAATAATCATTCAATTTCTAGGTGGAATTCACGAAATATATTTCCCTTATGTTTTAATGAATCCAGTGCTTCTTTTAGCAGTAATCGGCGGAGGAATGGCAGCTGATTTGACTTTCGTAATCACTGGGGCAGGCCTTGTTGCTTCTCCTTCACCAGGAAGTATATTTGCAGAAATAGCAATGAGTCCAAAAGGCGGCCTTACACCTGTATTATTAGGAATATTAGTAGGCGCTGTAGTTTCCTTCTTAATAGGATCCATAATAGTAAAGAATAGTAATGCAGCTGAAGATGATTCTATATTTGACAGTGCAAAAACATTAGTACAGGGAATGAAAGCAGAAAGTAAAGGACAAAAGGCTGAAATGTCAGCAAAGGCACCAGCTTTAATAGTATTTGCTTGTGATGCAGGTATGGGTTCATCTGCAATGGGAGAATCTATACTTAAAAAGAAAATTAATGACGCAGGGTTAAAAATAAATGTAAAACACTCAGCAGTTAGTGAGATACCAAAGGATGCTGAGGTAGTATTTACACAGGAAAGCCTTGCTGAAAGAGCTTCACAGTCATGCCCAAATGCAAAAATTATTACGATAAAAAATTTCTTGGACAACAAAGTTTACGATGAATATATTAAAACTTTAAAAAAATAATATTGTAAATGGCGGGTGAATATATGAATGAATTAACTGCCAGACAAAGGTTTATTTTAAATGCCATATTGGATAAAGGTCCTTTAAATATAAAGGATCTTTCCAGGCAGATTCATGTCAGCAACAGAACTATATCAAGAGAAATAGCTGCTATTAATATTGTGTTGAAACATGATGGCATAGCAATAAAGGAAAATAACTCAAACTTAAATATTAATGGGAAAACAGAAAAGTTAAATAATCTAAAACATTCATTGGGGGGAATACCCATGCAATGGCTGGTATCTCAAGAGCAGAGAATGCTGCTTATTACTGCACAGCTTCTCCTTTCAGAGGAACCCATAAAATCTGCTTATTTCAGCTATCAGCTTAATGTGGTGGAGGGAACTATAAGTCTTTATGTAGATAAAATTCAGCAGTGGCTTGCAGTGAGATATTTAAGCCTTGAAAGAAAAAGAGGATATGGACTTATCGTAATAGGTTCAGAATGGGTAAAAAGAAACACATTTTTAGAACTATTATATGAATATAATCCCATAGATGAACTGCTTGCTTATGTATATGAAGACAAGCAGGATCCTGCAATACATGCTTTCTTTAATATGTTTTTTCATAAGGAACTTGTTAATATTTCAAAAGATATATTAGAAATTGTCAGCAATGACATGGTAAAGATGGATGACATGGCTTATTTCAGTTCGCTGATTCACATTATGCTGTCATTAAAAAAGGTAAAGCTTGGTTCACCAATAAGCCTGCCTGATTATTTAATACATGACGTACTATCATCCAATGAGTTTTCTTTTACAAAGAAAATAAAAGACTATTTAATTTCCTTAAATATAGATATACCTGATAGTGAGCTTGTATATATTGCGATACAGCTTTTAGGAAACAAATATATATATAAATCAGATGGAAAATTTGCGGAACTTGGGATGTCTTTAGAAGAACTATCTAAAGAAGTTCTATATGAAGTAGAAAAAAGGCTGAATATTAAAATTAACTGTGATGAGCAGTTGATTATGGGACTTTCTCAGCATTTCAACCCTGCTTTATATAGAATTAAAATGGGAATACAGGTTAAGAACCCTTTAGTTGATGAAATAAAAAAATATTACGGAAGTTTGTTTAATGTGGTAAATAATGCATGCAGGCTGGTATTTTCAAAATATAACATTACAATGCCTGAAGATGAAATTGGCTTCATTACAATGCATGTGGGCGCAGCCATAGAACGCACAGGAAGCTTAGCCAATAAATTTTCTGCACTGATTATCTGCCCAAATGGCATTGGAACAGCAAGAATACTTTTAAGTAAGGTTAAATCAGCAATACCCAGCATTGACAGAGTTGTAATTAAATCCATTAAGGATTGGTGCAGCAGCAATGATGAATATGATATTGTGCTTTCCACAGTGAATATTGATGCAGAAAAAAATCCTAAGGATAATATTATAATTGTTTCTCCTTTTCTTAAGCAGAGTGATATTGATAATATTAACCATTACCTGGAACAGCACAAGAGAAATCAGAGTTCATTTAATAAGATTACATCCCTATATAAAGCTGAAAATAATAATGGTTCAGAAGAAGAAAAATATGAGATGATAAATAATATGCTGAAGAGTCTTCAGCTAAAGACTATAGATACCAAATCATTTAAAGAAATGATTGGATTCATTTCTGAAAGTGTTTATGATGAAAATATAATAAGCAATAAAGAGGAAGTGGAGGAACTTATACTAAACAGGGAAAAAGCAGGAAGTGTAGTAATTCCAAATTCATCTGTGGCACTTCTTCATACCAGATCTGATTCTGTAATAAGTCCATTTGTCGGGGTATATAGGTTAAAGGATTCCATGAGACTAAAAAGTGTAGGCTTTTCAGATGAAAATGTGAAAACTTTTATTGTTTTGCTTGCAAGGAAAACAGAAAATCCTTATATACTGGAGCAAATGGGGAAAATAAGTATATCCTTAATTGAAAAAAAGGACTTTACTGATAATTTAAGGCTAGGAGATATTAAAGATATAAGAAGGTCAATAGTAAAAATTCTTAATGAGGAGGACATTTAAATGGAGCCAGAGGTTCTTTGTGATAAGAATATATTATTAAATGTTAACAGTGAGACAAAAGATGAGGCAATTAAAAGGGTTGGAAGGATGCTTGTGGAAAATGGTTATGTTGAAGAAGGCTATATAAAAGGAATGATGAAAAGGGAGCAGGATATAACAACATATATAGGAAATGGCATAGCTATCCCTCATGGAATGAATGAATATGTTAAATACATTAAGCACTCAGGAATTGTCATTGCTCAATATCCCCGGGGAGTGGATTTCGGTGAGGGGAATACAGCCTACTTAGTTATTGGTATAGCAGGTAAAAATGACGATCATATGTCCATACTATCCAAGATAGCTATTACATGCCAGTATGAGGAAAATGTAAAGAAGCTTATAAAATCCAAAGATAAACAGGAGATAATTAAAATAATTTTAGAAGAGTAAGGAGTAATAAAATGATTACAACTGTTACATTAAATCCTGCAGTTGATAAGACCATTGAAATTGATAATTTTCAAATTGGAACAGTTAATAGAGTTAGTGCCGTAAGACTTGATGCAGGTGGAAAAGGAATTAATGTATCCAAGGTTATTAAGAGCCTTGGCAGTAGCAGCAGAGCTGTTGGAATACTTTCGGGAAAAAGTGGAAGCTTTATAAAAGAATATCTGGATTCAGAAAATATCGAAAATCACTTTATAATAACAAAAGGAGAAACAAGAACCAATACAAAAATAGTTGACAAAATAAATCATACAAATACAGATATAAATGAATGCGGACCCTTAGTTTCAGAGGAGGATCTTCACAAGGTAAATAAAGAATTCTGTAAAGGGCTAAATGAGGATTCTGTTGTAGTATTTTCAGGAAGCATACCTAAAAATGTAAGCAGGAATATATACATGGATTGGATAAAAGAGGCTAAAAAAAATGGTGCGAAAACTATATTAGATGCAGATGGAGAGCTTTTTAAGCAGGGAATAAAGGCTGGCCCATATTTAATAAAACCAAATATTCACGAGCTGGAAGAATTTTTTTCGCAAAATATAAGCACTAAAGAAGAAGCAGTAAGACTTTCCAGGGAACTATTTAAATATGGTATCAAAATTATAGTAATTTCTTTAGGAGCACAGGGAGCACTTTTTATAAAGAAAGATGCTGCAGTTTCTGTGAGTGGAATAAAGGTACAGGTTCAAAGCACTGTGGGAGCAGGAGACTCTATGGTAGCTGCATTGGCTGTGGCAATAGATAAAAACTATGATTTTGAAAAGTCCATAAAGCTTTCCGTGGCATGCGGTACAGCAAATGTAACTACATCAGGCACTCAGGCTGCGGACCTTGAAACTGTATTAAGCTTTGAAAAACAAGTTAAATATGAATATATAAATTTATAATACAAAGGAGAGATAATATTATGAAAACAAGAGCAGTTAGATTATATGGAAAGAATGATTTAAGACTTGAGAAGTTTGAACTTCCAGAAATAAAGGATGATGAGATATTAGTTAAGGTAATATCAGACAGTATATGCATGTCAACTTATAAGGCAGCTATTCAAGGGCCTGACCATAAGAGAGTGCCTAAAGATGTTGATAAAAATCCTGTAATTGTTGGACATGAGTTTGCAGGCAACATAGTAAAAGTTGGGGCAAAGTGGAAGAATCAGTTCAAAGAGGGGCAGAAATTTGCACAGCAGCCGGCTTTAAATTATAAGGGAAGCATGGATTCACCAGGATATTCATATAAATATTTCGGAGGAGATGCAACTTATATAATTATTCCTCATGAAGTTATGGAGCTTGGATGTCTTATAAACTATAATGGAGAGGCCTATTATGAAGCATCATTGGCAGAACCAATGTCGTGTATAATCGGAGGCTTTCATGCAAGTTTTCACACAAAAATGGGATCCTATGTTCATGATATGGGAATCGTAAAAGGCGGCAAAATGGCTTTATTGGCAGCCACAGGCCCAATGGGACTTGGAGCAATTGAATATATCATAAATTGTGACAGAAGACCTTCACTATTGGTTGTAACTGATATAGATGATGCTAGGATTGCAAAAGCTAAAAGCATATTTACAGAGGAAAAGGCCAAAGAAAAAGGGGTTAAAATTGTATTTGTAAATACAAAAGATATAGAAGATGTTCCCGCATATCTAAGGGAAATATCTGAGGGCACAGGTTTTAATGATGTGTATGTTTTTGCACCAGTAAAGCCTGTAGTGGAACAAGCTGATAAAATACTTGCAAGAGATGGGTGCTTAAACTTCTTTGCAGGCCCAACAGATAAAAAGTTCTCAGGTGAATTAAATTACTATAATGTTCACTATGGATCAACTCATGTAATTGGGACTACAGGGGGAAATACTAATGATTTAATTGAGAGTCTTAAAATGACAGAAGCAGGTATTATAAATCCAGCAGTTATGATAACACATATTGGAGGATTAAACAGTGCTGCTGAAGCTACATTGAATTTACCAAAACTACCTGGCGGCAAAAAGCTTATATATACCAATATTGATATGGAGCTTACAGCTATTGATGACTTTGAAGAAAAGGGAAAAAATGATCCTTTGTTTGCTGAATTAGCAGGAATAGTTAAGAGAAACGGAGGACTTTGGTGTCCAGAGGCTGAAAAGTATTTACTGAATAAATTACCAGCAGTAGATGGTGCACAGCCAGAGATATAATATTTAATTACTTCATGCCAATGATTATTACTAATAAAGTGATGGAAATTTTCCTGGATTTAATGTATAATTTTGTTAGCCTAATACTTTCAATGAAAAACTTTACATTTTACTTGGGAAAAATGTAAAGTTTTTCTTAAAGTATAAAAATATATTGAATTGGTGTGAATAATATGAATATAATAAGTGAGATTAAGGAAAGATTATCTATATTCAAAAATATGTACGATATGATAAGAGTAGTTGACCCAATAAATAAAAAAGTAAAATTTATAGAAGGAGAAAATTTAAAACACAAAGATGCTGTGTGCTACAATATTTTTAAAAAGAATTCCTTCTGTAAAAACTGCATTTCTATGAGAGCGTATCAGTATAATGATACTTTTACAAAGGTAGAGTACAGCACTGATGGGAAAGTATTTTTAATTACTGCTACTCCTGTTAATTTTGAAAATAAAATTTATGTGGCAGAAATTATAAAGATTATCTCTGAAAATAACAGCATATCCAGTCAAAATAGCAGGGGAAAGGCTGATTTAGAAAATTTAATTACCACAATAAATGACAAATATGTTGAAAATCGTGATAAAAATGTAATATCCAAGGGAAAAGTGAAGAAGGGTTTATTATCATCCAGGGAAGCTGATGAAAATAAACTGCAGCTTTATATAAAGAATATTGAATTATCAGAGCTAAAGGAAAACATAAATCAAATAAGAGATATCCTTAATGAAGTAAGCTGTACATCTGAAAGTGATGAAAATGACAAGGAGAAATTGCTCATAAGTGAATACTTGGACAAGCTTATTGTTAAATATATGAAGACAGTTCAGAAGCGCTGATAAATGAAGATGACAATTGTTTATATCCACATTTGTGCATTATTTTTATGTATTAATGTGGATATTTTTCTATATAATAACCCCCTGAATATGTATATAAAAAACGTATATTAATTAATATAAGTTTTTTATAGAGGTGGATTATGCTGCAAATAGGATATATTTTGGATAATAAATATGAGGTAATAAAAATATTGGGCAAAGGCGGCATGGGAACAGTTTATTTATGTAAAAATATTAACCTTGAAAATATGTGGGCCATAAAGGAAATAAAAAAGGATAATGGTTTTAATATAGATATTTTAACTGAGCCTAATATTCTAAAAGAATTAAATTATCCGGGTATTCCAAGGATTGTAGATATATTTTATAAAGATGATAATTTATATATGGTTGAGGATTATGTAGAAGGACAAACATTAAAAGAATATGTTCATAAGAAAGAAAAACTGGGAACAGAAGAGATATGCAGTATAACATTAAAGATATGTAATATTATCGGTTATCTGCATAATATGAGTCCTTCCATTATTTACAGAGACTTAAAACCGTCAAATATTATGATAACCCACAGCGGAAATATTGTGCTTGTGGATTTTGGAATTTCAAAGATTGATAAAACTAATAAATATAATGATACTGCAGCACTAGGGTCAATTGGATATGCTGCACCTGAACAGAAAGGTGCAGGCAAGAGTTGTAAACAAACAGATATATTTGGGATAGGCATGGTTATGTATTATATGGTTAATGGAAAGGCAGCATTGGAGGATACAGAACCCTTCAATGATGAAAATTATAATAATGTAAATGATAATTTGAAATCAATAATACAGAAATGTGTTAAAAGCAATATTAATGAAAGATATGAATCCGTAAGTGAATTAGAATATGAAATTGCAAAATGCCAAAGCAATTTAGATATTGAGAAGACTATGGTAATTAATGAAGCTTCCATAAAACAAGAAGCTAAAAAAAACAGTCATGGTTTAATAAGAAATATACTTGTATTTGCCATGTTAACTGCTATTATTTTAACAATGCTGTATCACTTTTATGGCAATGTGCCTAAATATAATGACAATACCACTGTGGATGCTCCAAAAACTGATAATACAATTAATAGTGTGCCGCAGGAAGAAGATACAAAGCAGCCCTCAAAGGATAAAGCTACAAATAATGACAGCAGCATAACCAAGGATAACAATGCAGCTAATCAGGTTAATACCCCGGAGCCATATTTAAAACAGCACAAAGGGAAGGAAAAGGGAAAGAAGAAAAAGTAGAACCAGGTTTGGATTTATGGTATCCAAATCTGGTTTTTCTAATAAAATTTTTAAAAGTAAATAAAATATCCACACACAAGCATATTATCAATGCAGGTGTGTGGATATTTTTTAGGAAAATTAGTGACAAGCGTTTTACATAAAAAGAAGATAAAGTAAGTCTGGTAGGGAATATAGGACTTGAACCTACGACTTCCACCATGTGAAGGTGGCACTCTAACCAGCTGAGTTAATTCCCCATATATATCTTACATTTATATTATACACAAATTTAAATGAAAATCAAACCTATACTTTGAAATCTTCAATAAGTAATATGAAAATTTCTAAAAATAAGTACTATAATATTTAGCTTT
>ENA-UOOI01002640-UOOI01002640.1-fermentation-metagenome-genome-assembly--contig:-NODE-2640-length-15096-cov-86.496044_pt1 | contig 15096 bp, 18 predicted proteins | sample MGYA00245779_ERZ724027 | MGnify/ENA primary metagenome ERZ724027 (study PRJEB28704, sample SAMN03018318) | fermentation metagenome | biome: anthropogenic terrestrial biome; feature: soil... | reverse complement strand
TGTCTAACTTTTTCGGTCGCGCCAGCAGAGCTGGCGGGTTTCCCTTACACTAAAATATCAACTTTTCCGTATTTCCCGATAACGAGCGATACGGCTTTTTTTATCTGATCGACATCGGTCAAATCGGCCGGGACAATAAGACATTCGGATCCCGCTTTTTTTATTTCCCCGGCGACACTTTCGAGCTTTTCCGCCCGGCGTGCGATGACAGCCAGCTTTGCCCCCTGACGGGCAAGCGCAAGGGCAAACTGTTTTCCGAGACCGGCAGACGCTCCGGTAACAACGGCAACGCGATTATGTAAATCAAACACGGCAACCTCTCTTGAATTCCATAGAACTCAGTCACGTTGAATCAACTATAGTAGCAGTCCGTACAGAAGGCAAGAAACATTTTTATCAGAATGTTTCACCGGAACGATGAGATTTGGTATGATTTCTGCTTATTGTATTATTTAAAATACGGCGTAAACGGTTCAGGCAGACGGGAAATCATGAGCTCCGACATATCAGCTACAGGTTCTTTCATGCCTTCCGAAATCCAGAGACACATCACATCGAAATTCCCGAAGATATAGGACTGCATCAGTTTTCTGTTTTTCCAGTCATCCATGTCGACGTTGTTTTTCTGTAATATGGAATAGTGCAGTTCAATGCTGATTTTCAGGATATGGTCGCGCAGGCAGTTCATTTCGTGCGATTTAAGTGCGTTCTGATAAAAGACCAGATTATTCCTGATTTCACGATAAATTGAACAAACGGCCTGTTTCCATGTTAAATCCGTTCTGCACCGGTATAAAGTTCTGTTTAACACCGTATCGTAGTACGCATTGAGCAGTTCATATTTATCATAAAAATGGCGGTAAAACGTCGACCGGCTCACTCCTGAATTTTTTATGAGCTGTAAAACCGATACGTTATCGATGGAATCGGTTTTTAATTCTCTGGTTAGCCCGTCATAAAGAGACTGAATGGAAAATGCATTCGTATCTACCGCGCTCGTATCGTTTCCTTCCTTGCCGGCTGCATGTAAATATACACCTGTTCTTTATAATACAGTCAAAAAACAGGTCTGAAAAGAGCCCGGTACCGGAGGCTGATACATACAAAAAACATTGACTATGCATATGATCCGCAGTAAATTATGCAAAATTCAACGGAAGTCTTTATGCAGCAGTCTTATCTCCGTCGAAATACGGCAGAAATTCCGCAAAGGACAACGGGTAAATCCGTACTTCATCTCCTCTACCCCTGAACTCACTAAAAACATCGGAAGAAAGAAAACGTGAATTACTTCCGGTAATCGAGCAGTTCTTCATGTTCACCACTGTCAAAAGCAATTTTTACGACGTGATCTTTGGTAATTCCAAGAGAACGCAGATACTCATAATACAGATTGAACAGGATAAAGGACTTTCCGCATCTTCGTACTCCTCCAATACTCCTGTTACGGGAAAAGATGATTTTCTACCGTTTTCCGTAATAAGTATACACCATCTTATGAAAAAAGAAACTATCTGTCGACGGACTCTTATTGAAGTATGTACCTTTTTGTTTACAGGATAAATGGCAGCGTGACAGGAGGGAGCACCAAACGGCTCATGCCATCAAGAACCTGCTGACGTATAATAGGCCACAGTGTTTTCACAAGCTGCTGATTTTTAAATAACAGCTGCAGTTCTTTGTCCGCCCAGAGCTCTGAGAATTTTTTTTCGTCTGCAATTGAAAAAGACACCCTAAAAATGGTTCTATGTGTATAAATAAGAGAGTTCTGATAATTAACAAAAAAATCATACAAAGGATTGAACAGTAAACGGGTCTTATCAGTAATCACGGGGTCATCCTTTTTTAATTTCATATTCCATGAAATCTGCATTTCTTTTGCTTCTGCGGGAATATCTCCGTTTCTTTCAAATTCAATTCTGACCGGCTGAATATTTTCCAGCGCAATGGTTTTAATAAAATCAGTATATATTTTCTGTTTGTCTTCCATAAAAAATCCTTTTATCAGGCCGGCTGGTCAGTTGATGTGGAAAGTGTTCCTACGGACACCGCATCCTCATAACCATCAGTTACATCAGAAAACGGACTGCTTTTCGGATATTGTAATTCTTTCTGAACCATCGGTACGACAACATTTACAACTTTACCGTTCAGAATATTCGTTCTTCCTTCAAGTTCATCCCGTTCCTGTGCAGAAAGTCTTTGATACAGCGTTTCGAGACCTCCCCAGCGGCATACAGAAGTATAACATGCAGAACTTTCTATCCGTTTCCGCTGAGTCATTCCGATTTTATCCTTGTTTTTTTCATACATTTCACAAAAAACGAGCGGATGTTCTGCGAGCTGCAGCAGCAGACGGTTTGTTGAACCGGGAACCGCCTTCCCTGTTTCATATGAATTGATTGTCAGTTCTCCCATGCCAAGAATCAGCCCGAATGCTTTCTGGCTTGCGTTATATTTTTCACGCAGATTCCGGACAAAATCAGGCGTTACTGCTTCATATTTTGCAGTATACGCTTCCCTTGCAGCAAGAAGATTAGCATCAATCTGTTCCATTGTTTCAAACGTTTTACCGCAGACTGTACACTTATAGGCAACAGCGTCAAATTCAACTTCTTTTCCTTTTATGGAAACATGTTCCCTGCTGTGTACTTCTTCTACATCACGTACCGCTTCACAGTCCGGACAGGACATCTTAATCATAGTCGCCCTCCTTATGAAAGGACATCACCACCCCTTCGTCTCCCGTTTCGTCTTTCCATATTTTAATCTTTATATAAATTCTGATAGTCTCATACTCTGATAAAAAAACCATTACGCTGCCGGGGGAGCCGTTGTCGTCCGAAGACGGTCCCTCATAATAGTCATCACTTGTCAGTGTATACAGGAACTCGATAACATCCTCTGCGGTAAGTCCATGCTCCAGCATAAATTCCCTCGTTTTCCGCACGTTTCGCGGCTGCACAACGATTATTTTACCGTCAAGCAAAGGTTTTAACCGGGCAATGAAAATTTCTGCCGATAAATTATCTCTCAAGAATACGCTCTCCTAACTATCGGTATCCTATAATACCAATATAATACACGACAGTGAAAAACACAACGTATTTTTCATATAAAAACATCTATTTCGTCGAGTCATTTCATTGCGAAGCTTTATTTCAAATTCCGACCCGCACACTGCCCGTTCGCGGTCAAGACGAGGTATATAGAATTCACGTTTTTCCTTCGGCGTTTTTTCCGTCGTAAACGTCGGAGACGTAAAAATGAACCGGAGAGAATCGATGCCTTCCAGCTGTTTTTTAAGCTCATTGAACGCATACATCGAAAACGATGCGGCAGCTATAGAAAGCTTTGCGTGAGGATGCAGTTCTTCGGTAAGGTCGTCTTTCAGCAGATGCCGGACATTGTCGATGATTTCCACGATAAACACTCTATTTTATCCAGTATATCACTAAAGGTCCGTTTTAGAAAGCCAAAATATGCAAAAAAAATCAGGCGCCGGCCCTCCCGGCCCTCAGATCCGGTAAGGCCGGGCGAAGAAACCGCGTAACAGCCTCTAAATATCCCCCTGAAACACAGAACCTGTGTCCCTGCACAAATACTGAACGGCCCTGCGCCCCGAAGAAACCGCAATGGGCAGCCCGCCGGGACTCCTCAGACGCTGGCTGGCAAAATAAACATTTTTGATACTTTTCGGCTTCGACGGATAACTTTCATATTTCAGGCCCTTTCCCAGGACAGTCATCCAGGATCCCCTGAAGGAACCAAGATACCGTTCGTAAGTCAGCGGGGTTGCTACGTCCCAGACAGCAACTTTTCCGGCAGTCTGCGGATATTTTTCTGCCAGTATCTGTATGAAAGCTTTTGCGAGTTTTTCTTTTTCCGCCTTATAGGTACCGTTTTCTCTGCATATTTTCCAGAAATCATAACTGTCTCCGATGATACACGAAGTAACGGCCGTACAGCCGTCCGGCGCATATCCGTCATAGCCCGCATAATTACAAACCATGACGATCGGCTGTAATATTCCTCCGCATACAAACGGATGTTCCGGAACAAACTGTATTCTTTCCGGCAGACCGGACAGATCAGCTTCCACACCGGCACAGATAAACGTGTTAAGCAGCGGGACCACATTTTTATGCATCCGCTTAGTCCACGGTTCCTCTATAGGAGGACTGAACAGCGTATCGACGGCAGAAAGCGTATCGCGGGTAACAATAACTGCGTCAGCCGGAATTGTTTCATTCCCGATACGTACACCTGTCGCTGCGCCGTCGCAGACACTCACACAGCCGACAGCTCTGTTGTACATGATTTTACCGCCCAGATGCTCAAAGTAATCCGCCATTCTGTTTACCATACCCACAGATCCGCCCTCAGGATAGCCTCCGTCGCCGGAGGCAAGCGTCGCAATCGTAAAAAGCAGTGCACCGGCGCTGTAATCGGGACCTACGATATTTTTAATCATCATCTGCAGAAGCGGACTCTTAAACCGTTTGATATATTCTCCGACAGTCTGGTTAAAATAAACCAGCATGCAGGGTAAGGCAGCCAGCATTTCAAGAAGTATCTGCAGCGGAACAGAAGATTTGTATTTCGCCTGCACACCGTTTATATCTGTTACAGGCATACTGATTTTTGTAAATTTCCTGATATCAGTGCACAGCCGGTTGATTACCTTTGCGTCTTCCGGCGAAAGTTCCAGAAAATGGAGGCGGAGTTTTTCAAGATCACGATAAAGGCATGCAGTTCTGCCGTTCCAGTCAAACACCTGAAACAGGTCACGATTATGGACCGTTACATTGCCGCCCAGTGCGCCGACTTCACGCCAGAGTCTGTTCAGAGGCGTCTGTGCTGAAGATCCGGTCAGCCAGTGCATACCGCCTTCAAACAAATATCCCTTTCTCTTCCAGCTGACCGAAGCCCCTCCCGGAAGTGAATCGCTCTCATAAATAGTTACATCAAACCCGCTCTGCCGGGCATAAATGCCTGCAGAAAGCCCTGAAATTCCGGCACCAATAACTGCGACCTTTTTTATGATAGTATCCTCCTGAACAGTATAGACAAACCGGTTGCCTTCCGGACATGAAAGTTCGGGATTCATCACTATCTGCTTTTATATATCTACAGTATTATAACAGATATTTGAAATTTTATCCTGCATAGACCGAAAAAAAGAAGACTTTTTCTTAATTACAATCATAACCACCCTCCAAACGCAACATCATAAATTTAAGCACTAAAAGGCAGGTCTGATGTTATTCATATACTTATTTGCAGAATGAAATTTCCGTTCATGAGACGCAGATTTTCTGACAGGCAGATAATAATTTTCCATATCAGCCTGTAGTTCCATGAATAATAACCTGCGTTCTGTGTCATCATTTTCTATAAGCAATAGAAGATAAGATAAACGGTTTCCTTTGTGATATACATAACACAGAACGGTTCATTGACTGTGTTGTACTGCTTTATAAAAATCCGGCATTGCGGTCGGAAACAGCAGACCGCAATATTGTCCGTGCCCGGCTGTTTTCCGTAAAAAAAGCAGTAAGTGCCATGGAAGACATTTACCGGCAGCTTATACAGCCGGAACGCAGTTCTCCGTAAATCCGCCGTTTACAAAAAGCAAAAAACAAAAGCAAAATAACTATTGACAAATCGGACTTATTGAAATACCCTAAACAAGGGTAAGTACTGTAATATGCTTTGCCTTATTAATAGTCGCAAAAGGTAGCTGTTCAAAATTAAACAATCGGGCATAGCGTTAACTATTCCGGCAAGATATTATTTTGTTCGCAATACGGGTGCGTGTAAATTACCTGTAAAGAATATTAATAAAGGAGAATCGGTATGAGAAGCATTACGAAGTTAGACTTGCAGTACGCGCACAGATTTTATGGATTTAAAGGCGAAGCACAGTATTTGCACGGTCATACGGGTATCCTGACCATCGAGGTTGAGGATTCTGTTAATTCCGGCGTAAATATGGTTTTTCCCTGCAATGAAATTCAGAAAACCGCATGGGAAGTTCTGAAAAACTTTGACCATGCGCTGATTCTGCGGCAAGATGACCCTCTGCTGCCTGCAATCCTTGATGTTTACGAAAAGCAAGGCATTAAAAACGGCGCACCCACCAATAAAATGAAAGGTCCCGCTTTTAAGACAGAGCTTGCAACTGCATATCCCGAATGTCGTTTGGTGGTAACCAAAGAGACCATGACTGTTGAAGGTATGATTAAAATTGTTTACGATTTGCTAAAAGATAAGCTGAACATCGCCAAGCTGACTTTTACAAGCGGTGTGAATGCGGCTTCCGAAGAATTTCAGACGAATAACAAGATTGACCGGTGCCCGCTGTGTGGCATTGCCTTAAATGAAAACGGTGTATGTCCCAAGTGCGGATATAAGAAGTAATTTTTCGTTATGGCGAAAATACATATCGAAGTTCTCGGATTTTGAAGATGCATTACAATATTACACAGCCGTGAAAAATAAAATGGAGGTATTACTCACAAGAAATGTTAAAGATTACAAAGGAAAAGATTTAGTGATACAGACACCTGAACAATTTGTTACTCAGCATTGAAATCGCTATTTCAAACTTTTGATTTAAAAGAATTATATATAGATAAAGCTGTACAGCTGTGTGAAAACTAAAAAAACAATCCGGAAAAGGCTATATATGTAAAAGGGAATAACTTTTATATACGATCACGAGTTCCGGAATATGGTCCGTAACACAATACACCATATTTACGAAATACGGATCTGCCAATGACAATCTTCATCTGCAGGCAGAGTGATATTATGTTCCCGTTGAATCCGCAGGAATCATTCATTCCACGGGAATCATAATCTCCACGACGCATCTGTCCGACGCAATGTCCCATACCTTATACGACTCTATCGTCGGATATTCCGCCTGTCTGCAGGTACTCTGCGGCAGGAATTTTTCATGAATCAGTTTCCACGTATTTTCCAAAACATTTTCCGATATTTTACCTTCCGCCGTGAATATGAGCCACTGCAAGTCGGGATAAACATAGCTGTCGAATCCCGGATGATCTTCGCCGCATGCTATACCGACCATATAATCGTTCCGGCCTTCAGCGTCAAACCCGAAACAGAGGCCGAGAGTCTCCTGCCCCTTTTTTCCGAAACTTTGAATTTTTTCATAACTGCCGTCGGCTTTACATACGGCCCATGTTCCGCCGCCCTCCGGGGTCACAAGTCTTTTCCCGACGACTTTAAATGATTTCCGTTCTGCTGCCCGATAGTTCATCACGAATGCTCCTGTAATTATAAATGCAAAGTTGAATTACGATTCGCGTCAGTCAAAAATATTATGTTTTTTTCTACATTCCGATATAATTCAGTACGCCGTACACAAGGAAAGCCGGCCAGACAATCGCTTTCAGAAGTCCCAGCACGCCGAGCCAGAATGTTGCAGCGTGGGAAATAAAATAAACAGCTGCGCCGATAAGTCCGATTCCGTATACGGCTCCCGCCGTTCCTGCTCCGTTACCGTTGTGACTGCATCCCATACGAACCTCCTCCCGGGAAACGATGATTAAATCATCTGCAAAAAATTCTGAATACTATCTGAATGATTATAGATGAGCGGAAAGCCCCCTGTCAATTCGTGAGTGCCTTTCTTCATCCGTCAGCACAGCGCGCGCATATATTCCATCAGTTCCCTTTCATTTTCAAATATACCGTCAAAAGGCATTCTTATCATGGGATTTAATTTCGCGCCGGGGAACGCATTGAACATTTTTTCCGCATCGCTGAACAACGGACCTGCAAAATATAATTTCATTTCTCCTCACTTTCCGAAAACGGATCCTCGTCTTTGTTTTCATTCCGGACATATTCAAGCGCAGTACTGATTTCCCGGGCGGTTTCATAACCGACTTTATCGGAAACGAATCCCAGGCTCATGTCGATTCCTGCAGTTATGCCCGACGAGGTATAGTATTTTCCGTCCGTAACCCAGCGGGCTTTCCGTACCCATTTTACCTTTTCACTCTGCGCGGTCACCCATTCCCATGCAATTTTGTTGCTTGTCGCCCGCCTGTTGTCGAGCAGCCCCGTCTTCGCAAGCAATGCCGATCCGGTGCAGACACACAGTACATTTTCACTCTTCTCCGCTGCCTCACGCAGTTTTTCAATAAACTGACTGTCATTAACAAGCTGACGGGTGCCCCATCCGCCGGGAATCAATACTATATCATTCTGCGCAATCTCTTCAATCTTTTTCGTCTGCACTTTCGTATTCGCAGAGCCCGATACCAGTCCGCCGTGCAGTGAAAAATAATCAACACGATACATCTGGTTCAATTTGCTGAAAACTTCCGCAGGTCCCAGTGCATCCAGTGTTGTAAAATCTTCAAACAGCAGCACATTTACCGCTTTCATCAGGCATCTCCTTCTTTAGTGAAAAGTCCGTGTATTTTCGTCGTAGTATACAGCCTCTCTGTCGAACGATTCCGCCAACTTTCCCGTCGGGGGGTTCTGTTCAGCGGCGTTCAGTAATGCAGCTGTATTGTCTTATCCGAACCGCTTTCATCCTGAATTGTTATTTCCAGCGGATTAACGGAAAACAGCAGGACTGTTTCAAGCTTATGCTTCGAAAACCGACTGACGGGCTGTCCGTTAATCTTCGTTATCCGTGTGCCGCATTTGATTCCGCTTCGCTCTGCAGGTTCGTCCGCCAGCACGGATGTCACCAGCAGGGAATCATGCTCTCTATTCCATCCGTCGATTCCGTATTTGTTAAAACTCATATTCGGACGGCCGCACAAAAGCCATTGTGAAATTCCGTTTCGCATAAAAAGCGGCTCTAAAACGGTATTGTGTCTGTAATACAGCAGCGTGTTCCGGTATCCCTTGCAGTCGAAAATAATATTATAGTGCTTCAGAAAATCTGCGCCGATGTTTCCGGCCCGTTCGAATATCGGTGCGTAATTTACTATTCCGTTAATATTCGAAAAACCGGTGATATTTTCATATTTCTGAAAGCGTAAATCGCAGCTGTCCAGTTTCACCCGGTAATACGGCGTATTGTTGCTGTTATGAATCTGCGTATATTTTTCTGCGGGGATGTCGGTCGCTCCGGGTAACGGAAAAAGTATGTTTCCGCTCGAACCTGTATCGACGAGGAAAGGAACGCTGTGTCCGTCTATATAGCACTGTATCTCGGGATATATGCCGTCGGCATATTCCAAAGGAATTTTTTTGGAATATTTTTTCGGCCGCTCTTTATACGCCTTCAGTTTTTTCCCGAAATACGATATCTCAAGGTAATATCCGCTGAAGACGGGCAGCCCCAGGATTCCGTCTATATCCGTATACATCAGATTCGTATTGTGCACTATCATGAAGTCATTCTTAACAGTAGTTCCGCATATCCGAATCGAATCAAGTTTCTTTACTTCAGGGATTGAAAATTCGCCATTTAAAAACAGGCTGTCGACTTTCACGCCGGCATCTTCAAGGTTGTCCGTATTATTTCTGGTGATAAGAAACGGTCCGGCGCCGGTGTCGAACATGTATTTTCCGGAGCGGCCGTTTACATCGGCTTCAACAATAATATGGTTATCTGCAAGCGTAAACGGAACCTCAAAAACGGGGTGCGGTCCCCCGCAGCCGGATAAACCGAAACTCAGCAAAATTAAAGCAACCGATGCCGCAGCAGGTATTTTCTGTCTGTTTTTCATTTACCCTATTATAACACAGATTTATCGGCATTTTCCGTTTATATTGCTTTACAAAGGATATATTTGTAAGTAGTATTGCAAAAATAGTTCTGTATAGAACATTTTTCAGGAATGACAGGCATGCAAAATATCAGAATAGGACTGGAACTGCGGACGCTGAACAACATGATCCGCCGCCGCTGTGATTTTTCTTCACACAAAAAGAAAATTCAAACTATAACGGGAAACAACGGCTGGATTATCGGTTTTCTCGCGGAAAACACCGGAGCCGGACGCAGCGTTTACCAGAAAACAATAGAGGAACATTTTAACATAACGCGCGCTGCGGCTTCAAACGCCCTGAGTCTTATGGAACAGAAAGGACTCATAACCCGGATTGCAGATACGCAGGACGGAAGACGGAAAAAAATCGTTCTCACGAAAAAAGCCGAACAGCTGAAGGAACTCATGAAAGAGGATTTCGATTTGTTCGAAGCGACGCTTACAAAAGGTTTTTCGGATGAAGAACTGCGGATGTTGTACGGATTCTTTCAGAAGATGAAAGACAATCTGCAGGATAAATAGGAGTATATGATGATTAAAAAACTTATGGAAAGTATCCGGGAATATAAGAAGGATTCCATTCTGGCCCCGGTATACGTCGTCTTCGAATCGGTTCTGGAAGTTATTATTCCGACGCTTATGGCGTACCTTATCGATTACGGAATTTATAAAAAAGACATGAGCGTGATATATAAACTCGGCGCCGTCCTGATTATATGCTCAGGTCTGTCGCTGCTTGCCGGATTCCTCGCGGGACGGAGCGCTTCAATAGCGGCCGCCGGTTTTGCGAAGAATCTGCGCCGCGACATGTATTATGCAGTCCAGAATTTTTCTTTTTCCAATATCGACCGGTTTTCTACGGCAAGTATCGTCACGAGGCTTACGACTGACGTGACGAACGTTCAGAACGCCTACATGATGATACTGCGTGCGGTGTTCAGAAGTCCGTTCATCATGATTTTTGCGCTCATCATGGCGTTCAGGATCGACGGCGGCATTGCGTTCATTTTTCTGATTATTATTCCCGTTCTCGGATTCGGGCTGATTTTCATTGCCTCGTACGTGCATCCGACTTTTAAACGGGTATTCAAAACCTACGACAAGTTGAACAACGTCGTTCAGGAGAATCTGCGCGGGATGCGCGTCGTAAAATCGTTCACGAGGGAAGGTTTCGAAGAAAAAAAATTCGGGTCCGTTTCCGATCTGATCTACAGGGATTTTTCCAAAGCGGAAAAAATCCTTGCATTCAACGCGCCTCTCATGCAGTTCTGCGTATATGCGGCGATGATTCTCATATCATGGCTCGGCGCGAAAGCGATCGTCGCCTCAAATAATAATCCCGCTGTCGGACTTTCCACCGGCGATCTTACGGGCCTTATTACCTACACTATGCAGATTCTCATGAGCCTGATGATGCTTTCGATGGTGTTCGTGATGATTATCGTTTCCCGCGCGTCGGTGGAACGTATCGTCGAAGTCCTCAACGAAAAGAGCGACCTTAAAAACGGTGAAAATCCGGTGTACACGGTCAAAGACGGAGCGGTGACGTTCGAAAACGTTACGTTCGCATACGCGCGGAAATCCGACAAACCTGTTCTTCAGAACGTATCGGTTTCCATTGCGGCGGGCGAAACGGTCGGCATTCTCGGCGGCACGGGATCTTCAAAATCGAGTTTCGTGCAGCTTATTCCGCGGCTGTACGACGTTGTCGGCGGAAAAATCACCGTTGGCGGAATAGACGTGAGGGAATACGATATAGAATCGCTCCGCAATCAGGTGGCGATGGTGCTGCAGAAGAACGTTTTGTTCAGCGGCACGATCAAAGACAACCTCCGCTGGGGAAATGAAAACGCGACCGACGAAGAAATGATTCAAGCGTGTCAGGCGGCTCAGGCCGACGGCTTCATCCGGGAATTTCCCGAAAAATACGACACGTACATAGAGCAGGGAGGAACGAACGTTTCCGGCGGACAAAAGCAGCGGCTCTGCATCGCGCGGGCTCTTTTGAAAAAACCGAAAATTCTGATTCTCGACGATTCAACGAGCGCCGTCGACACGAAGACGGATGCGCTGATCAGGAAAGCGTTCAGAGAGCAGCTTCCCGATACGACGAAAATTATTATTGCACAGCGCGTCACGTCGGTTCAGGATGCCGACAAAATCATCATTATGGACGACGGTAAAATAAGCGCGGCGGGAACGCACGAGGAACTGCTTGAAACAAACAGTATCTACCGTGAAGTCTACGAATCGCAGAACAAAGGGAAGGCTATTCATGAATAACACGAAAACAGTACACAGCGACGGCAGTTCCAAATCATCGGGGAAAGAGGCCGTCAGGCGATTTAAACCGGGGACCATAAAAAGACTCCTCTCGTATATGGCGGAATACCGGCTGCATCTGGTTCTTGTCGTCGTTTTTATTATTTTGAGCTCCGCGGCGAACGTGTCCGCGTCGCTCTTTCTTCAGATTCTCATAGACAAATACATACTGCCGCTTCTGGGAAAGGCAAATCCCGATTTTTCCAGCCTGCTCAAAGTGCTTACGCTCATGGGAAGCGTGTATCTCGGCGGCGTGCTCACGACGCTGCTTTACAACAGAATTATGGTCGTCATAGCGGAAGGAGCGCAGAAGAAAATCCGCGATACGATGTTCACGCACATGCAGTCGCTGCCCGTGAAATTTTTCGACACGCACAGCCACGGCGACGTTATGAGTTACTACACGAACGACACCGACACGCTCCGTCAGATGCTGTCGCAGGCTTTACCTCAGCTGTTTTCGTCGGTCATCACGATAGTGACGGTGTTTATTTCCATGATGTATCTGAGTCTGGTGCTCACGGCTTTCGTCGTCGTCTTTACCTTCATTCTCCTGAAGGTTATTAAATTTCTTGTGGGAAAAAGTGCCGGACATTTCATGGAACAGCAGAAATCGATCGCGGAAGTGGACGGTTACATAGAGGAAATGATTAACGGACAGAAAGTCGTAAAAGTCTTCTGCCACGAAGAAAAGGCGAAAGAAAATTTCGACTCAAAAAATGAAGAACTCTGTCACAGTTCCACGAAGGCGAACATTTACGGCAACGTCACAATGCCGGTCGTAAACAACATGGGATATCTCCTGTACGTGCTGCTCGCCATGCTCGGCGGCGCGGCCGGAATCGCGGGCGTGAACAATATCAGCCTGACGGGCGTCGGCGTGCTTTCGCTCGGAACTATCGTGTCGTTTCTCACATTGTCGCGCAGCTTCATCATGCCGATCGGACAGGTTTCCATGCAGTTCAACATGGTGATCATGGCGCTCGCCGGTGCGTCGCGGATTTTCGACTTTCTCGACGAAGAGAGCGAAAAGGACGACGGATACGTGTCGCTCGTCAACGCAAAACAGGAAAACGGTGAACCCGTCGAATGCAGCGAACGCACGGAAATGTGGGCGTGGAAACATCCGCATCAGGACGGTACCCTCTCCTACACTAAAATGGCGGGAAAAATAGTTTTCGACGACGTCGACTTCGGCTACGAGGACGACGAACTTGTTCTGCACAATATAACGCTGCAGGCGGAACCCGGACAGAAAGTGGCGCTCGTCGGAGCGACGGGAGCCGGTAAAACGACAATCACGAATCTCATCAACAGGTTTTACGACATTGCGGACGGGAAAATCCGCTACGACGACATCAACATTAACAAAATCAGAAAACCCGACCTGCGCCGGTCGCTCGGCGTCGTTCTGCAGGACGTGAATCTTTTTACCGGAACGGTCATGGACAACATCAGGTACGGAAAACTCGACGCGACGGATGACGAATGCATTGCAGCGGCAAAGCTTGCGAACGCGGACAACTTTATCCGCATGCTGCCCGACGGCTACAATACCGTTCTCGAAGGAGACGGCAGCGGTTTGTCGCAGGGACAGAGGCAGCTCATTTCCATCGCGCGCGCGGCTGTTGCCGACCCGCCCGTCATGATTCTCGACGAAGCGACGTCGTCGATCGACACGAGAACGGAGGCCATCGTGCAGAAAGGCATGGATGCGCTCATGAACGGAAGAACGGTGTTCGTCATAGCGCACCGGCTCTCGACGGTGCAGAACTCCGACATCATAATGGTACTCGACCACGGACGCATCATCGAACGCGGCAGCCACGACGAACTGATCGCGCAGAAGGGAAAATACTACCAGCTGTACACGGGAGCGTTCGAATTGGAATAAAGCAGGAACAGTATGCGCCGGATTGACGAAGCCTCTGAATTTTGTGAAAATCCAGTTGAGGAGATAAGATGACTGCACCATGTGCGCAGTCGTCCGCTCCGATTGATTTTTTACAGGAGGGAAACAGAATGAGTATATTTCCAGGCGTCGGCAAGCGCATTGTGCGCCTCATACACGATTCCGAATTTTTCTCCCAGAAAAGGCAGATTATGCCGCTCGAATTCAGGCCATTCTCAAAACAGCGGCAACAGTCATTCTCTACACGGATCTTGAGGGAACTGATACATTCGGCGCCAGTAGAACAGATATTTTACACTTATTCAATCAGATAAACGCAAAAGCATGTATCGTCATTTCAAGCAGGAAACGCATTTTTCTCTTATTTTTCCGGGAAGCAAAATAGATAAAACAAAATACAATAAATATGATGTTTCTGCGGTTACGAAACTCTATTCCTACTTTTTCATATTTTCGTATTACCTTAGAAACATAGCACCGAAAAAATCGATTGAAGCAATTGCAGACGACAAGATAACGGCCGATCAAATCGTTTCTGCAGCAACAAGGGATAACGAGACGGTAACATACAGCTCGTACGACGTAGGGTACTTTTCCAAACCGGCATCCGTATCTACCGGCGATTTCATCGATATCATCGGACTCAACGAAGGACATCACCTGTTCATCATAGGGAACATGAGCGGGAAAGGATTGAGCGTAAATATTGTTACACTGCTGCTCAAGTCGACAATACGTTCATATCTTTCCGTCACGCATAATTTCAAGACACTTGTCATGAAAATAAATTCATATATACGGGACAATCTGCCGAAGGGAACCGTTTTCTACGGTATGTTCGCTCTCATGGATTTTCAACAAACACATTTTACTATATCAACTGCGGAATACCTGCCATAGCTGTTTTTTCAAAGGATATAAATAAGATTATCGATATACAGGGGCCCCCTCATATCCTCGGCTTTAAAAACGATATTTCCGCATTTCTGGCTGTAAAAAGTCTAAAATTGAATAAAGGCGACATAATCGTTGCATACAGTCATGTACCGCCGGCAAAGCCGGCGGCTTGATGTGAACCGCTCAAAGCGGTTT
>ENA-UOOI01002639-UOOI01002639.1-fermentation-metagenome-genome-assembly--contig:-NODE-2639-length-15111-cov-4.244421_pt1 | contig 15111 bp, 11 predicted proteins | sample MGYA00245779_ERZ724027 | MGnify/ENA primary metagenome ERZ724027 (study PRJEB28704, sample SAMN03018318) | fermentation metagenome | biome: anthropogenic terrestrial biome; feature: soil; material... | reverse complement strand
GCCTTAAAAAGTATATCAAATTAATTATCGGGGTTGGTGAATATATGTTTGACGTAACAGCACTGGGGGAATTATTGATAGATTTTGCCCCGGCAGGATATTCAAAAGACAAAAATCTGTTATTTGAAAGGAATCCCGGAGGCGCGCCTGCAAACGTGCTTGTCGCTATATCGAGATTGGGAGGGCGCGATGCATTTATAGGAAAGGTGGGGAGAGATCAATTCGGCTACTTTTTAAAAAATGTGCTGGATCAAAACGGCATAAATACCGAAGGTATCAGATTTTCCAAAGAGGCTAATACGACTCTTACATTTGTGCAGCTGGATGAAAAGGGCGACAGGGTTTTTGATTTTTACAGGAAACCCGGAGCAGATACAATGCTTAAAGAGGAGGAAATCGACTACGATATTATAAAAAATTCAAAGATATTTCATTTCGGTTCCCTGTCGATGACCGATGAGCCATCTAAAAGCGCTACACTAAAAGCCGTTGAATATGCAAAAGAAGCAGGGCTTACTGTGTCCTATGACCCTAATTTGAGGCTTTCCCTCTGGAAGGATGAAACTCATGCGAAAAAAGAAATATCACGCGGATTAAAATATACCGATATTTTGAAGGTGTCGGAAGATGAATTGAGTTTTTTAACTGATAAGGAAGACCCTGAAGAGGGCAGCATGGAGCTTTATGAAATGGGGATAAAGCTGATTGCTGTAACATTGGGAAGCAGGGGATGCTATTATAGATGCAAAAACGGTTCGGGATATATCGGCTCTTATGATGTCCATGCAATCGATACAACCGGAGCGGGCGATGCGTTTATGGGGGCATTGCTTTATCGGCTGTGCAGGTTGGGCAAAAATCCGGATGATATAGGCAAAGACGAGATCGAAGGGATCGCGGATTTTTGCTGCGCAGTTGCGGCCCTTAGTACGACTAAAAAGGGGGGCATTCCTTCAATGCCTTGCATGGAAAAAGTTAAATCTTTTATGGACAAGTTTGCGGAGAAAAGATAAACAGTATGGATGGATTTTTTGTGCTTGCATAGGGGGATTGGCTGGTGATCACAGGAAGCGTTTTCAATCAAATAATTGCTCTTTTTTTGATAATATTAACAGGATATGCCATCAGAAAGTTGAATGCAGTAGACAGGCAATTTGAAAAGGGATTGGTCGATTTTATCATGAATATCGCCATTCCGGCGCTTACCATAAGTTCGATGGCATATAAGTTTTCTTTCGATACATTGAAAAACTGCGGAATAGTTATCATAGTTTGTATTATTTTATCTGCTGTTCTGATTATAATTGCATATGCTGTAACATTTTTTTTAAAGACGGGTGATGCCACAAAAGATGTGTACAGGTTTATGCTCATTTTTGCAAATACGGGTTTCGTCGGTTTTCCGATAATCAATGCCGCTTATGGAAAGGTCGGAGTTTTTTACACCGCCGTATATAATTTGCCGTATAATATTTTGATGTGGACTGTCGGGCTTATAATATTGAATTCCCGGAAAACGAAGATGCCTGTAAAAAGCATGATAAATCCGGGTACTGTTTCAGTTCTGGCAGGATTTGTTATTTTTATATTATCCGTAAAAATTCCGTCGCCTATAGCCTCGGCTATAAAAATGACAGGAGATCTTGCGACACCCCTGTCGATGATATACATAGGTTTCAATTTAGCAGATGCCGATACAAAAAATATTTTTACCAATATTACAGCCTTTTTTATGTGTATTCTAAGGCTTATAATAATCCCTCTGCTGTTTTTTATGATGTTGAAACCATTTATTAAAGATCCTTTGATACTTAACATAATTACTATATTATCCGCAATGCCTGCTGCGGCGAATACCGCAATATTTGCAGGAAAGCTTGGCAGCGACAAGCACACGGCATCATGGGTCGTATGCCTCTCAACGATTATGTCTATTGCGACCCTGCCGTTTATAATATACATAATAAACCTCGGCTCATAATTTGAAATAAGCTGCAGGACTTAGAACTTACAGAATTTGAATATGCGAATGAGTATTCAATAAACATAAAGCTCATATTATGAATCGGAGTTAATAAATATGGTCTGAAGTAAAAGGATGCCCTGTAATCAGGACATCTTACTTGAATTTTCATTTTTATCTATAAGGCTTAACACTAATTTGGCAGTTTTATCTGCACAGTCGGGTTTGCGCTTCTTTTCCATCCTTTCAATAATTTCCTGTTTCCTTTCGGGATTATCCATCAGCATTTCGATGCACAGCGGCAGCGAATAATTAGTGGATGTTTTAATCGCCAGCCCGTTGTTAAGCAAATAATCGATATTTTCTTCTTCCTGCCCGGGAATATAATATGGTATTACCATGGGGATTCCCTTTAACATGGCTTCGGTAGTCGTAAGCCCTCCGGGTTTTGTCACCAAAACATCTCCTATTGTCAAAAGTTCCGGCATTTCCTTCGTGAAACCAAGGATCCTTATGGGTTTATTTGAGTTTATATTTGATACCAGTTTATTAAGTTTTTCTTTTAATGAGTAGTCGTGACCTGTTATGACTATTATCTGGAAATCATAATCACTGCTTATAAGGTCTAAAAGGCAATCTCTCATATTGCCTGCTCCAAAACTTCCTCCCATCAGTATCACGGTAAATTTGTCTTCAAGCTGAAACTCCTCTTTGACTAATTCAACATTGCTCCTTTGTATAAAATTCCGGCTTACGGGGATGCCAAAGGGATAAACCTTATCCATGCTTACGCCGAATTCCCGGAGGAGGTATGCAACATCGGTATCACCTACGATATATGCATCCACGTTATTCTGTACATAAGCAGGATGGGCAGTATAATCGGTCAGCACGGATATAACGGGTACATCTATTCTGCCGATTTCTTTATATTTCATAAGAGCCATTGTCGGGAAAGGGTGCGTACCTATGATGGCATCAGGTTTTTTGCTCAGTACCAGATTGAGTATTTTCTTACCCATGACCTGCTTTAAGAGGGTATCAAAATTATTTTTTTTCATCATGCCGGCGGATAGCTTGTAGAATGATCCATATGTTTGAGGTATGTATTTTGCCGATTTTTCATAACCTCTCGAAACTATCCTGTCGAGCATAGGGCTTACGAATTTTAAGGAATCCACTATCGCGCATTCGCAGTCTTCTATATCAAAGGCTTCCTTTAAGGCTTTCGCAGCAGAATTATGTCCTCCGCCTGCCGAAGCAGTCAATATAAGTATCTTTTTCATCAAAATCACCTCTGTTTTTTTACATGAAACATTGTATTTTAAGTAAAATATATATTTACATCAAAGCAATATTTCTTATAAATATAATTATACATATTATTGGAGTAAAATTCACTTTTTTGTGCTTCCAATTTGTCGAACTTAAAAAACATAAGTTTTACAAGTAGATTATTTTGGTTAAATATATTAAAATACAATTGCAAATAAAATTACGGGGTGGTAATATGAGCAGAATCGGAGAAAAAATAAAAATAGAAATACAAAAGAAGGGCATTACGGCAAAGCAAATTGCAAAAAAGTGCGGAGTATCCGAATCATACATACTTGATGTTGAATCGGGGAAAAAGGTTATAAACGAGAAAATGATAAAAAAGATATCGGATATAATCGGCGTAAACTTAAATGAGCCGATGCTCGAAGACGAAATGGAATATGATGAACCAGCGGAGGATACGGCTCCGGAAACAAAGACTGAAAAGGCATCCGGCATATGGCAGTCGGCATTTTCAAATATAGTTAAAGATATACCCGTTTACGATATCGACATGAAGATAATAAAAGGATACAGGCATCTGCCGGTAATAGACAACAAAATAGAGGGCCATAATCCTGAAAAGCTCATATATATTTTAGTTCAGGATGATTCTATGGGCGGATTCAGGATAAAAAAGGGAGACCTGTGCCTCGCATATCTTAACAATGAACCGCTAAACAACCAGATTTGCCTTATACAAAATGGTGAAAGAAACATTATAAGGCAGATTAAAAGGCTGGATTCAAATAAAATGCTTTTAATATGGCATGATGAAAGGTTAAGGACCGAGACTGTAAACATAAAAGATATAAAGGTTTTAGCTCATCTCATTAAAGCCGAGATAGATCTTAGAAGTTAAGCCGGACAATTTTTGCACCGGCTTAACTTCTTGACTCTTTAATCCTTTCGGCTATGTGGTTGGCGCACAGCATGCCTGTTTGCAAGGCTCCCTGCTGCCAAGCATGCTTCTGCGATATATGTTCTCCTGCGAAGAATATTCTGCCGTTCATCTCGGGCAATGTTACATTATATGAAAAAAGCGTTTTATCCTGCGGCTTTGTAAGGCATGCTGCTCCCCATTCATATTGCACATGGGACCAGGTTATTGTTTTATACGATAAAACCTTTTTGTCTATGGACCCCCATGGGAGCCTGTGTACCTTTTCCAGATACTTGAATACATCGTAAAGTTTAAGGCATTCGTATTCATTGCCAAGTCTTTCAGACTCCATCGGCCAGCTGTAGGATGCCAAGATTACTCCAGGTTCGTCGGGCGATGCGTTCGGCCTTAATGTCCAGCCGTTAAGCACGCCGGGTATCGGCATGGCATGGTCTGAAGGATAATATATGGATATCAAGGGCAAGTCCGTGGAACTGCTTCCGCCGACTATTCTCCTGTTAGGATTTCCCTTTTCCCAGAATCTGTCTTTTAAAAGCAGCAATATCTTATGAGCGCTCTCATAATTCAGTTCGTTTACAGCCTGGGATTTTATTATGCTGAAAGGGGGGTCGACAATATTTCTTCTTAAACTTGAAAAGGGTATTGCGCATATGACATAGTCAAACCTTTCAAAATTATAATTATAGGTATTTTCATCTCTGTATTCGAGAATTATTTCCTTCCCGCTAAAATGCTGATATATGCCATCTATGGCACAATTCATTCTGATTGAGACGTTTCCCAGATCTTCTTTACTGATATTGTAGGCATCGTCATATTTTATTGCATGGAAGAGCGCCAGCGGAAGATTTGCCATTCCACCATCTATATAATAGGTAAATATAAAATCTGACGTATAGATTTCCTGAAGGATTTCCGTAAGGCTGAGCCTGAAAAAGGTTTTATCGAAAGTGGAAACATATCCGAGCATGGATATGGCATTCTGGCTGAGGCCGGCGTTTTCATAAGCCCTTCGATAATTATATTTATCGATATCTATAATCTGATCGGAATACTCGCGGTAAATCCCGACCAGTTCTTTTCTTATTTCAGGTGAAAGGGGTGAAAAATATTTTTCCGTTATAGAATCTGCAAGTTTTTGCCATTGTATATTTTTTTCGGACTGAGGCATGTTAAATCTTGGATATATATTTCGCATCACGCTGTAACCGGCAGGATCGTTAACAGCCCGACCTTTTCTCACATAAAAAAGTCCGTTTATGTTGTTTGTCGCAAAAGGCATCGTCCTGAGCCTAAAAAGGTTTATATAATGCCAGGTTGTTTCATGTGAAACAGGTACCCTCATAGGTCCCAAATCTCCGAAATACTTCTTCCCAGGGTCAAAATAATGGGTTTTAGCCCGTCCTCCTATACTATCAGTTGCCTCAAACAAAGTTATGTCGCATCCTATTTTTTTAAGTTCAAATGCGGCAGAAAGGCCTGCTTCTCCGCAGCCTATGATTCCGACTTTTACATTTTTGCCGCAATTCTTTGGGCAGATTGTAAGTATATCCTTTGGAGGCGACATAAGCCCGATAATATTATCATAGTCCTCTAACCTTTTATTAGCGGATAAATAATACTTGAGCATTGCATGCCTTTGCTCATCTGTAGGATTGTCAAACTGGTATGGAACAGAAAAATTATAAGCCATCATCTACTCCCGTATTGATTATGATTATGGAATAGCATACTTTTGCACACAATTGTTATATTAATAAAATATGCGGCGGTGTTTTAATAAATGCAGCCATATGGCGGTAATCTAAAATTAACATGTGAATAATATGCGATTAATAAACCATAGATAAAATAAAAAAGAAGTAATGGTTTGCATATATAATTGTTTAAAATTGCTTCTCTTGCAAAAATGAAATTTTTAATAAGCATAAGGGTGATAAATCGATGACGACGTTAAAGTATGGCATATTGAATAAACATCAGCCAAAACAGAAAGCAATATCAGGTATAAAAAAGTATAATTTAAAAATTTTAGAACCATATCTGTACTTGCTTCCAAGTTTACTTGTCTTTGCATTTTTCGTTTTTTATCCGTTCATTAAAACGTTATACCTGAGTCTTAACAGTACCGACGCCCAGGGAAGGATAATCTATTTTGTGGGTTTCCAAAATTATATGGAATTATTTTTATCCCATTCTTTTCAAAACAGCATAATTGTAAGTTTTAAATTTGCTTTCATGGTAGTTATTCCATCGGTATTGATTGGGTTCATTTTAGCTGTTCTGGGGAATGTACGGATAAAAGGCATATCCTTGTTCAGGACGATATATGCACTTCCCATGGCAATTTCCTCGGCCTGTGCTGCGATCATCTGGCTTATCCTTTTTCATCCCAGCATTGGGATTATAAATTACATACTAAATAGCAGCATAGGCTATCTTACGGATTCAAAATGGGCGCTTCCTGCTATAAGCATTGTTACCGTATGGATGAACATAGGCATCAATTATATATTTATGATAGCCGGACTTCAGAACATACCCAGGGAATTATATGAGAGCGCATCCATAGATGGAGCGGGTATTTTCAGAAAGCATTTGTCGGTTACGATACCTTCCCTTTCTCCAGTTCTGTTTTTTATAATTACGATAGATATAATAAATTCGTTTCAGGCATTCGGACAGGTAAACCTTATGACATCAGGCGGACCGGGAGAAGCTACAAACGTCCTTGAGTATTTGATATACAGGGATGCATTTTTTAATAACAGGTTCGGCATGGCCAGCGCCGAATCCATAATACTGTTTATCCTGCTTCTTATATTGACATTACTTCAATTTCAGTTCGGAGAAAAGAGGGTAAATTACTGATGATAGCAAATTCGTCTGCAAGATATGAAAAAGCTCTGATTAAAATAGTCCTCTATTTTGTTAATACCTTGCTGGCATTTTTGATTATTGCGCCTGTTTTATATGCCTTAATCGTGAGTATAATGCCTCCGGATCAGATTTTTGAATATCCTCCCAAGCTGATACCTAAAATAATATACTATCGGAATTTCAGTGACGCCCTTAAGTCTGCTCCTATATTCAGGTTTATATTGAATAGTTTATTTGTTTCTGTAAGTATCACTGCCGGCCAAATAATAACATGCAGCTTGGCGGCCTATGCATTTGCGTTTATGGAGTTAAAGGGTAAAAAAGTAATATTCATGATTATATTGTCCACAATGATGATACCTGGGCAAACAATAATCATATCAAACTATCTTACTATAAGCTCTCTTAATATGCTTGACAGTTATCAGGCACTTATATTTCCATACTTGTCCTCAGCCTTTGGGATTTTCCTTTTAAGGCAGGCATTTTTGACATTGCCGAGGGAACTTCATGAAGCTGCCATGCTCGATGGGTGTGGAAATTTCAGATTTTTGATGCATATAGTAATCCCGCTTTCAAAACCGGCCATAGGTTCCCTGGGGATTTACCAGTTCATCAACGCATGGAACATGTACATGTGGCCTCTTTTAGTGACAAACTCAGATAAAATGAGAACCGTGCAGATTGGGATAGGAATGTTGCAGAATATCGATTCCCAGTCTTTCGGCCCTATAATGGCAGGTATCGTCATGATACTTGTGCCGTCAATACTTGCTTTTGTACTAGGTCAGAAACAGCTGATTGCAGGCCTTACGGAAGGCTCTGTAAAAAGCTGAATATATAAAAAATAAGGAGATATGATGATGAAATTAAAAAGAGCAATATCTTTATTATTAGTTGCAGCAATGATATCAGTTATGTATGCATGCAGCAGCAAACAGGCACAGGGCGGAAATAAACAAATTAATACCCCCGCCAAAGTTTCAGAGCTTACATTATGGCATGCCATGGGCGGTGTCAATGGTCAGGCTATAAATGCCATGGTTGACAGCTTCAACAAATCCCATAGCAATATACATGTTACCGCACAATTTCAGGGAACGTATGACGATTCACTTACTAAATTGAAAACAGCAATGCAAGGCAAAAATGGCCCTGATATAGTTCAGGTATATGACATAGGTACGAGGTTTATGGTAGACAGCGGATGGGTGGTACCGATGCAAAATCTTATAGATGCCGACAAGAGTTTTGATATAAAGACCCTCGAGCCCAACCTTTTAGGCTATTATACGGTTGACGGCAAGCTCTATTCGATGCCTTTCAACTCATCAACGCCTATTTTGTACTATAACAAGAACGCATTTAAAGAGGCGGGCCTTGATCCGGAAAAGGGACCTGTAAATTTCAAAGAAGTTGAACAATATGCGAAGGCGCTGACAAAGAAAGATTCTTCAGGAAAAGTTACCAGGTATGGTTATGCAATGGCCATATATGGATGGTTTTTTGAGCAGTTCCTTGCACACCAAGGGTATGATTACGTAGACAATTCTAACGGAAGGCAGGGAAAGGCTACGGTAGTAGTCTGGGACAAGGGGGACGCTAAGCAGGGTGCGTTAAACTTGTTAAATGAGTGGAAGAAACTTGTGGATTCAGGCAATGCTGGAAACTTCGGGAGAAAAACCGACGATACAAAAAATGCTTTTATAGCCGGAAGAACTGCCATGATAATAGAATCGACTGCAGCACTTGCAGGATTGCTTAAAGGAGCCGGAAACAGGTTTGGAATTGGTACTGCATATCTGCCGAGTATTTCGGAGAGCAAGGATAAAGGCGGCGTAATTATAGGCGGTGCATCTTTATGGGCTATAAACAATGGAGATGAATCGAAACAGAAAGCGGTGTGGGAATTTATAAAATACATGATTTCGCCTGAACAACAAGTAATATGGAATAGCCAGTCGGGTTATTTTCCTGTGACTACAAAAGCCTATGATCTTCAGTCGATGCAGGATCATCTGAAACAGTTCCCGCAGTTTAAAACGGCCATAGACCAGCTTCATGGCACGGCTCTTACAGAGGCGACAAAGGGAGGCTGTGTCGGAGTATTCCAGGAGGCGAGGGCGACAGTTGAATCTGAAATAGAGAAAATGCTCCAGAACAAGGAGACGCCTGATCAGACGATAGAAAATGCCGCAAAGACTATAAACAGCGCAATTGAAAACTATAATAGCAACAAGAAATAGTAGGGTAGCAGGGGACGGTTAATCAAAATTCCGTTCATTGCGCTGCTAAAAAAACATAAGTTTATATTGGCCGATAAAATTAATTTTTTTCTTATTGACATTGGCTTGTACTATAAAGTATAATAGTAAAAGGTTGCTAATTTTATTATTATTTATCAATAAATTGAAAGGGAGGCAGGAATATGTTAATAGTATCGATTAAGATGAGAACACAGGTATATACACACTACAGCCCTGCCTTTTTGCAAGCATTTATTTAGATCGTCAGATAAAAAAGGCCATGGGTTGTGTCCCATGGTCTTTATTTTTTTAGAATATGCCATGGGAGTCCATGGTTTTTTTATGCCTGTATTTTAAAAGGAATGTTTTGCTAAAGGATTAGCCGGGGTTTATGCAATCAGGAAAATGATCAATGAATATTCAGGAAGGGGATTTATTTATCAGGGGGTGTTTTAGTGAAGAGAGTTTTTAGATATATATGGAAGTATAAACTGTTTTTGATCATACCTTTCTGCGCCATGCTTTTAGGTGTGGTTCTGGACATGCTGAATCCATATATCGCAGGTACGTTTGTCGACAAGGTAATATTAAAAAAGCAATTGAATATACTGTGGATGGTTCTTGCGGGAGTAGGCGGTGTATCTGCCGGAAGGATGGTGCTCGGGTATGTCAAAGAATATATGTATGATATACTTTCCTCAAAGGTTGCGGTCGATTTGAGAAAGGATTTATTTGACCATATACAAGAGCTCCCGTTTAAGTTTTTCGATAACATGAGTACAGGGGAGCTTATGTCGAGGATGACGGGGGATATCGACAATATCTGGAGATCCATATCCTTTGGCATAGGACTGTTTGTTGAAAATGCCATATATTTTATAACTGCCGGAGCCATACTTTTTACATTGAATGTAAAATTGACATTGATAAGTTTGTTTACGATGCCTCTTATAGCGTATATTGCATTCAAGCTTGAAAAACGGGTCGACGAAGCATACCAGAAGCTAAGCGATCAAGGGGTTATTTTAAATACGACAGCGGAGGAAAATATAGCAGGGGTACGGCTTGTCAAGGCATTTGGCAGGGAAAAACATGAGATATGCAAATTTTTAAGGCATAACAAAAAAAATGCGGACCTGAGTATTGAGCAGGCCAGGATATGGGGAACATACCATCCCATGATAGAATTCCTCGGAAATTTTACGGTAATAGCCGTTGTATCCATAGGAGGGCTTTTGGTAATAAATGAAAATATATCCATAGGAACACTGGTGGCGTTCAACGGCTATATATGGATGCTCATATGGCCCATGAGAAATCTCGGATTTTTAACCAATGTCATAGCCCAGGCCAGCGCATCTTCAAAAAAAATATTTAAAATAATGGATGTCGAACCGGCGATAAAGGATCCTGAAAAACCCGTGCACGTCGATAGTATAAAGGGGGACGTTGCCTTTGAAAATGTATCGTTTAAATATAACGATTCGTATGTTCTAAAGAATATCGATATAAATGCAAAAAAAGGATCGACCATCGCGATAATGGGCGCTACGGGTTCCGGCAAAAGTTCCATTATTAACCTTATAGGAAGGTATTATGATGTTACGGAAGGCAGGATTACCATAGACGGTTTTGATGTAAGGGATATGCAGCTTAAGACTATAAGGGAGAATATGGCCGTGGTGATGCAGGATACTTTCCTGTTTTCGGATACTATAAATGAAAACATAAGGTTTGGATGTGAGAATGCATCGGATGAAGATGTATTGGAAGCCGCAAGGGATGCATCCGTCGATAAATTTGTATCAGAAATGGAAGATGGTTACGAAACGATAATTGGAGAGAGAGGAGTAGGCCTTTCAGGAGGTCAGAAGCAGAGGGTATCGATTGCAAGAGCGCTTTTAAAGAATGCCAGGATATTGATACTGGATGATGCAACATCCGCTCTGGATATGGAAACGGAGTATGAGGTGCTTAAGGCTATAAAGCGCAGAAGAAGGGACTGCACGACGTTTATCATCGCCCACAGGATATCTGCCGTCAAGGATGCTGATGAAATACTTATTATAGATAACGGACAGATCGTAGAGCGCGGCAGCCATAAGGAGTTGTTAAAAAAGCAGGGAAGGTACTACCAGATATTCAGCGAACAGTTTAAGGATATCGGATTTGACAATGAAGAGGTGATATAATGGCAAAAAATACATTTAGAGAAGATGAAGAGCTCAAAAAAAGCGTGAATATAAAGATTATAATAAGGCTTTTAAAATATATGAAAGATTATAAAATAGAGATTGCAAAGACTTTATTCTATATGGCAATAGTGGTAATATGTTCTCTTTTAAATCCGTATATTTTAAAAATCGCCATAGATAATAATATACGCTACCGTGATGTCAAGGGGCTTATCATAATCGGAATCATAATGATAATTATGAATATCCTGTCGATGATATGTTCAAGGCTGAGGATATTTACAATGTCGAAAGTGACCAATAATATACTTCTTACGATAAGGCAGGAACTTTATAACCACATACAGAAGCTGACATTTTCATTCTTTGACAGCAGGCCGGTCGGGAAAATACTTGCAAGGGTCATGGGGGATGTGAACTCACTGCAGGATTTATTTACAAGCAGCATAACAACCCTGATCCCTGAGACGGTTACTTTTTTATGCGTTATAATTATAATGCTTTCGCTGGATTACAGGCTGGCGCTTGTTTCATTTTCAATATTACCCTTTATGTTTGCGTTCATGTTTTATATACAGACCGTCAGCCGTAAAAGATGGCAGATTTTCAGGAAGAAGACGTCCAATTTAAATGCGTATATACATGAGGATTTTTCAGGTGTAAGGGTTACCCAATCGTTTGCGGCGGAGAAAAAAACGTCTTCAATGTTTTTCGACCTTGCTAAGACTCAAATGGCATCGTTTATCGATGCTGTAAGACTTAACGACATGTTCTGGCCTTTAGTCGAGATAAGCTCGGGTGCGGGTATGGTGCTTGTATACTGGTATAGTGCAAAGTTAATGGGCATAGGGAGCATAACAGTTGGCATAGTTGTCGCATTCGCAAATTATGTCTCCATGTTCTGGCGACCGATAATGAATATAAGCAATTTCTATAATATGCTTGTAACAAATCTCGCCGCAGCCGAAAGAATATTCGAGATAATGGATATAAAGCCTGATATAGAAGATGGCAAGGAAGCGGTGGATGCTCCCCTGATAAAAGGAGAAGTGGAATTTAAGAATGTGACATTTGGATATGAGGATGGGACGGTCGTCCTTGACGATGTAAGTTTCAAGGTAAGACCCGGTGAGACAATAGCGCTGGTAGGACCTACGGGTGCCGGCAAAACTACTATTGTAAACCTTATAAGCAGATTTTATGATACCGTAGGCGGCAGCGTATTGATAGACGGCAGGGATGTCAGAGAACTTACAATAGAGTCATTGAGGTCCCAGATGGCCGTTATGATGCAGGATACTTTCCTTTTTTCAGCCACGATTAAGGAAAACATAAGATATGGGAAACTGGATGCAAGCGATGAAGAAGTCATAAATGCGGCGAAAGCCGTAGACGCTCATGGATTTATCATGAAGCTTGAAAAGGGTTATGATACGCAGGTGAATGAGAGGGGAACAAGGCTTTCGGTAGGCCAGAGGCAGCTTATTTCATTCGCCAGGGCTATACTTGCAGATCCAAGGATACTCATACTGGATGAAGCTACGGCAAGTATCGATACCCAGACCGAGAGGCTCGTACAACGCGGGATACAGAGGCTCCTGAAAAACAGGACGTCTTTTGTAATCGCGCACAGGCTATCCACCATAAGGGATGCAGACAGGATAATGATAGTTGATAACGGCAAGATAATTGAAGAGGGAAACCATGAGAGCCTCCTTAAAAGAAGGGGATTGTATTACGACCTTTATATGGCTCAATACAAGTTCCTCAATGAAGAGGCGTAAATATCGGATGCATATTTTTATTTGAAGAATATTATGAGAAAAATATCGAAATTTAATGATTAGAATAATATTCTTTAAATAATTTTGATATGCTCCTTTTTTTAAAAGGAATTGCAAAATAAATGGAGAAATTATATAATTATTATATTTTAAATATAGCTTAGCATCGATTTTATGCTAAAATTGAACTTGGATTAGTAAACCTAATTGTTCGCCAAACTGATGGTTTGTAATATAAAATCTTGCATAAATAACAGGAGGTATGTATAAAGCATGGATGTTTTGATGTCCAATTTTTTAAACAGACAAAAAGCTGCCGTCAAGGAGCTTGTACAAAAACTATCGAGGCGGTTTTCTTATGTGTCTGTACTAGGAACAGACACTCTCGGGAAAAGGTATGATGTCAAAAAGACAGGGGTAAGTATAAAGGATTCGATGTGGACTGAAAGAGGATTTGTAGCGAGGATTTATAACGGCGTGAACTATTTCGAGTATTCATTCAACGATATATCGGGGGACAATGTTGATGAGATTGCAAAAAGGATAACTGAAATAGCTTTAGATTCCCTGAACAACATGAAGGGAAGGGTAAAAATATCTTCGTATCCTTTAATACAGGAGAAGGAAATAGAAAAATCGTATACCGGACAGGTGGGTATTGACCCCGCTGACGTAAGTGACAGCGATATTTTAAAAAAGTTAAACCTGGTTAAGGATGAAGGCTTAAATATGTCGGATATAGTAGTGGATATCAGAGCCACATATGAATGCGTTCATGTATCCAAAATATTTATATCCACAAAAAAAGACTTGCAGCAGTCATATATATGGAGCCAGGCATACATAGTGCCTTTTGTACGGGAAAACGGCAAACAAAAGTTTTTTTTCAAGGTCTTTTCGGGATTAAAGGGAGTAGAACTTATCGATGAAGTGGAGCCTTATTTAAGGGAAACAATCGAAACGGCGAAGGGATTATTAAATGCCGACAACATAGAACCCGGCGAATATGATGTGATATGTTCGCCTGAAATAACCGGGCTTATAGCGCATGAAGCCTTCGGTCACGGAGTAGAAATGGATATGTTCGTCAAAAGAAGGGCAAAAGCCACGGAGTATATTGGAAAGCCAGTCGCTTCGAAGTATGTCACAATGCATGACGGCGCTTCAGCTGCAAAAGAAGTTTCCTCATATATGTTTGATGATGAAGGCACCCTTGCCCATGATACCGTTATAATCGATAAAGGTATATTGAAAACAGGTATTTCCGATTTGCTTTCGTCTTTAAAGCTCAAAACGGAGCCTACAGGGAACGGCAAGAGGGAATCCTTCGAGAGAAAAGCCTATTCGAGGATGACAAATACATTCTTTTCCGGCGGAAATGATAAACTTGAAGACATGATATCTTCAATAAAGTACGGTTATTTTCTGGATGGGGCTGAAAGCGGAATGGAGGACCCCAAAAACTGGGGGATACAGTGCATGTTATTTATAGGAAGGGAAATAAAGGACGGAAAATTGTTTCTCCGGTCATAATGACAGGATATGTTCCGGATCTTCTGAAATCCATATCGATGGTTTCAGAAAATGTAGTCTTGTTCGGTTCGGGCGCATGTGGAAAAGGCCACAAAGAATATGTAAAGGTGTCTGATGGCGGACCATATATTAAAACAAAAGCGAGGCTGGGGTAATGATAGAAAAAATAGAATCGGTGTTAGCGAATTTTAAAGATATAACGGGCTGGAAAATCGTTGAGAATCATATAAAGTCAAGGGAGCTTTTCTTTGTAAAAAAGGAACTGGATATGGGCCGAGCCAAAGAGGTT
>ENA-UOOI01002638-UOOI01002638.1-fermentation-metagenome-genome-assembly--contig:-NODE-2638-length-15125-cov-3.530259_pt1 | contig 15125 bp, 13 predicted proteins | sample MGYA00245779_ERZ724027 | MGnify/ENA primary metagenome ERZ724027 (study PRJEB28704, sample SAMN03018318) | fermentation metagenome | biome: anthropogenic terrestrial biome; feature: soil; material... | reverse complement strand
GCTGCGCAGACGCCATCCCCGCCATTATTCCCGCTGCCGCACACTACCAGAATACGATCTGTCAGAAAACTTCCACTCGTAATCTCATCTGCAACAGCAAGTGCCGCCCTCTCCATAAGGACAGCCGAAGAGACATTCATTGACTCTACCGTATACTTATCCAATAACTTCATCTGTTCCCCAGTGACTATTTTTTTCATCTAAACCCTCTCCCTTCCACAGTCCTGACCGGTATAGGCCGCATGACCTTACTTATCGTCTTTCTCTGAGTTTTCTATTTCTTTTGTTGTGAGATTATACGACAGTCTCATCAGGCTTTCAGAGAGGTGGACATTTTCAACGACCACGTCCTCTGGTAAAAGCAGATTAAGATCCGTATGGGCAAAATTCCAAATCGCTCTCACACCATTTTCCACCAGTATCTCCGCTACATGGACTGCTTCTGACTTTGGAAGTGTCAGTGCAGCAATCTCAACATGGTTATCTTTGATAAACTCCGGGAGTTCATCTATCATATGAATCTCAATTCCCCGAATCTTTTTGCCCTTGATATCAGGGTTAACATCGAACAACGCGACTGTTTTAAATCCACTGCTGTCAAATGATCTATAGTTTGCAAGTGCCTGTCCCAGATTTCCCGCACCTATGATAATCATATCATGTGTGCGATTTAATCCAAGTATTTTTCCAATTTCATTATACAAATATCTTACATTATATCCGTATCCCTGCTGCCCAAATCCGCCAAAATTATTAAGGTCCTGCCTGATCTGTGACGCTGTAACCTTCATTCGTTTGCTTAGCTCTCCCGACGAGATACGTTCCACTCCATCATCCAGCAATTCACCCAGATAACGATAATAACGCGGAAGCCTTCTGATAACGGCTTTTGAAATCAATTTCTCATCCAACTATTTTTCCTCCATATATGGATATAGTATATTACATAAAAAAACAAAAACTCCATAAAAGTATTAAAATCAGTCCTTATATCTCTGAACTCATCCATAAATTGTTATTATTAATAATAATTGTATGACATAACTTTGTCAAAAGGAAAATACCAGTCTCCTTGCGTGAACACGCAATCATGGAGTATAATGATAACCCAAGGGTCGAAAACTCATGCTGTTTCCTGCAAGCAGGAAACAGCATGAACTTGAGACCCGTAAAACATGAGGGGGAAGTCCGATAGGACAGACCTCGAATGTTTTCAGAATTGCGAAGGAGAAGCTACTAATGATTTTATCATGTCAGAATATAAGCAAAAGTTTTGGAACTACAGAGGTGTTGAAAAATGCTTCTTTTCATATAGAAGCTCATGAAAAAGCTGCTTTAATTGGTATAAATGGAGCGGGTAAGTCCACGATGCTGAAAATCATCATGCACCGGATGTCTGCCGACGAGGGAGACGTCGTACTGGCCAAAGATGCCACAATTGGCTACCTGGCACAACATCAGGATATTATAGGGGAACAGACGATCTATGAAGAGGTCTTAAGTGCCAGACGGAACTTGGTTGAGATGGAGTCTAAGATTCGAACTCTTGAACTGCAGATGAAGAGTGCCTCATCAGAAAAACTGGAAAAGCTGATGGCAGACTATACACGACTGAATCAGTCTTTTGAAATGCAGAACGGATATGCCTATCGAAGTGAGGTAACCGGCGTTTTAAAAGGTTTAGGTTTTGAGGAAACAGAATTCTCGAAGCTGGTTTCCACTCTCTCCGGCGGACAGAAAACCAGAGTTGCTCTTGGTAAACTTCTGATCACGAAACCTGATATCATTCTTCTGGATGAGCCCACCAATCATCTCGACATGGAGTCGATTAACTGGCTCGAAACTTATCTGATCAATTATCAGGGAGCGGTGGTCATTGTATCCCATGATCGCTATTTTCTTGACCGTGTCGTGACGAAAGTCATCGAAATTGACGGCGGAAGGATTCTCGAATTCGGTGGAAACTACCGCTCATACAGCGAAAAAAAGGCCGTCATCCGGCGTGCTGCTATGAATGCCTACCTGAACCAGCAGCAGGAAATCAAACATCAGGAAGATGTCATAACAAAATTAAAATCTTTCAATCGGGAGAAATCCATAAAACGCGCCGAAAGCCGCGAAAAGATGCTTGACAAGATCGATCGTCTGGATAAACCAGTTGAAGTCAAAAGCGATATGCGAATCGAGCTCACGCCCCGTATTGCAAGTGGAAATGATGTTCTGCATGTTGAACATCTGTCCAAGAGCTTTGGAAGTCAAACCTTATTTACGGACTTGAATTTTGATATCAAGCGTAAGGAAAGGGTAGCTCTGATTGGAAACAACGGAACCGGAAAAACAACGATTCTCAAGATATTAAACCAGATCATACCACCTGATACCGGCAAGTTTACGCTTGGAAGCAAGGTACAGATTGGATATTACGATCAGGAACATCATGTCCTGCATTATGAAAAAACCGTCTTTGAGGAAATCTCAGATGCATATCCGGGTCTTAACAATACAAAGATAAGAAATGTTCTGGCAGCTTTTCTATTTACAGGCGATGATGTACTCAAACCAATCAAAAGTTTAAGCGGAGGCGAGCGCGGCAGGGTCTCACTTGCCAAGCTGATGCTCTCTGAAGCTAACTTTTTAATCCTTGATGAGCCCACGAACCATCTGGACATTGTATCAAAGGAAATTTTGGAAAATGCCCTGTCGAGCTACACCGGAACTGTACTTTTTGTCTCTCATGACCGATATTTTATCAACCAGACAGCAACAAGAATTCTTGATCTCATGAACGGACAACTTGTAAACTACATCGGAAACTATGATTATTATCGTGAAAAAAAGGATATTCTTACAAAAGCGTATGCACCCAAATCATCCGAAGATGTACCTTTGGCTTCGTCAGACGCAAATTCCAAAACCGATTGGAAAAGGCAAAAGCAGGAACAGGCAGAGCAGAGAAAGTTAGAAAATGCGATAAAAAAATGTGAAAACAGAATTGAAGAACTGGAATCAAAAGATGACGAGATAGACAAAGAGATCATCCTGCCGGAAGTCTCTACAGATGTCGCACGCTGTATCGAACTTTCAGAAGAAAAGGCAGATATTGCAGATGAGCTTGAAAAACTCTACGACAGTTGGGAAAAACTTTCTGAAAAGAAAGAAAAGCGGTAAAAGCAAAGGCCTCAAAGGAGGCCTGTTGTTTTTACCATATACCGTTGGAACTAAATAAAAGATTAATTTTTATTGCTGGATTCTAAGGTACTTCGTATGGCAAGGATAAAATCCCGGGTGTTTAAAATCTCGGGATCTTTTAAGGTAGTAATCAAAGCCAGATCCTTTGTCATTTTTCCTCGTTCAATTGTGGACAACACTGCATTTTCCAGACAGTCCGCAAAGTCCATCAGCTTCCGGTTTCCATCCAGTTCTCCTCGTTTCCTAAGTGCTCCGCTCCATGCAAAAATTGTTGCTACTGAATTCGTGGAAGTTTCTTCTCCCTTCAGGTATTTATAATAATGCCGCTGCACAGTTCCGTGAGCTGCCTCATACTCATAGCAGCCATCCGGGGAGGCAAGAACCGATGTCATCATGGCAAGTGATCCAAAAGCAGATGAAATCATATCACTCATCACATCTCCGTCATAATTCTTACATGCCCAGATAAACCCGCCTTCTGATTTCATAACACGGGCTACAGCATCATCAATCAGCGTATAAAAGTAAGTAATTCCTGCCTTTTCAAATCTATCCTTATATTCCTTTTCATATAAATCGGTAAATATATCCTTAAATCTATGATCATATTTTTTTGATATTGTGTCTTTTGTGGAGAACCACAGATCTTCTTTTACATCCAGTGCGTACTCGAAACAGGTTTTTGCAAAGCTTATAATTGAATTGTCCAGATTATGCTGTCCCTGTACAACACCACTGGATTTGAAATCATGAATAAGAAGCGTCTGTTCTTCGCTTTTATCTGACGGTATATAAAGTAATTTCACTTTTCCCGGACCCGGAATGACCATCTCTGCATTCTTATAAATATCTCCATAAGCATGCCTTGCGATCGTAATCGGCTTCTTCCAGTTTTTTACGCAGGGACAAATTCCCTTTACCACAATCGGCGAGCGAAATACTGTACCATCCAGCATTGCGCGAATGGTCCCATTCGGACTTTTCCACATTTCTTTTAAGTCATATTCTTTTACGCGGTCAGCATTTGGAGTTATTGTCGCACATTTTACGGACACTTTATATTTTTTCGCCGCATTTGCGCTGTCAACAGTCACCTGATCATTCGTCTCATTGCGGTGAACCAACCCCAGATCATAATATTCTGTTTTCAGATCAATAAACGGCAGCAGCAATTCATCTTTGATCATCTGCCATAAGACGCGGGTCATCTCATCTCCGTCCATTTCAACCAGGGGTGTCTGCATGTTTATTTTTTTCATATTGTCTCCTCATAAAAGTTTATTCATTAGTTATAGAGCTAAAGCGCTAAGCTTTTTTATAGTATAAAGTATTTTTATAATATTCTCAAGCAAGAAATTTGTTCAATTGGAAAAGGCCCCGTCCCTGCTGATTATGTGGAAGCCCCAGATCTTTCGCGGTCTCAAGCAGTCGGGACTTAATTTCAACATTGGTAAGCCATGGATATTTTTCGAGCAGAAGGGCAATTCCTCCTGATACTTTGGGTGTCGACATCGAAGTCCCGCTTTTCGCAGTATACCTTCCCTGCCTGACCGCACAGCTCACAACTGATACATTCCCGTGTTGGACCCCTGCCTGATATCGGCAGCGCAGAAGTTATCATATCTGAGGACCCCACGGTAATTACCTTTCTGCTGCTTCCCGGCGCGGTTACACTTCCCGGTTTCGGCCCCATATTACCCGCTGCCGCAACCACCACAAGGCCTGCATCCCAGACTCGTTCAACTGCGTCGATGAGTTTTTTGTGAATATGATAATCTTTTTCTGTTGTGCCCACAGAGATATTGACGATTCGTATCCCATACTGCTTATGGTGTACGAGTATCCAGTTAAGTGCGTCAAGCACCAGATCTTTGTCTCCGTTTCCATACTGATCCAAAACTTTTAATGAAATGATAAAAGCTTCGGGTGCCACTCCCTGGTATCTCCCATAGGAGCACTCTCCGTTTCCAGCCGCAATTCCGGCTGTATGGGTTCCGTGTCCGTTGTTATCATAAGGTACGTCTATATGATTGATAAAATCCTTAAAAGCCAGGATCCGGCTGTCAAAATCTATATGAGGGAAAATACCCGTGTCAAGAAACGCAATACCAATCCCTTTTCCTGTCAAATCATGTTCCATCTATCCGCCTCATATTTATCTTTTTTATATTATATGCCAAAAAGAGATAGGAGGTATCGCACGAAACAATGATACTCAGACCGCGATGTGTTTCGCTTGTATCATATCAGCTTTTTAATCAATTCCTTCGCCGCGGACGGATTAGCTTTTCCCTTCATCGCTTTCATAACCCTGCCGACGAGAAAACCAAGGACTTTTTCTTTCCCGGCTTTATATTCCTCCACGGGTGCCGGGTTCTGTGAGATCACTTTTTTAACAACCTCAGTCAGAAGATCCATATCATTTACAGTCTTAAGTCCATGTTCTTCAACGTAACAGGCGGGATCCACATCTTCCAGAAATACCTTTTCAAAAACATCCTTTGCCACTGTACTGCTCACTGTCCCCTCATCCGAAAGCTGAACCAGTTTTGCAAGATTTTCCGGAGAAAACGTCAAGTCATCGGGCTCCTGATCGTGTACCTTCAAGAGACGTAACGTCTCACCCATCAGCCAGTTTGAAACCTTCTTTGGTTTATCGCAGATAGCAGATGCGGATTCAAAAATGTCAGCCAGTTTTCGTGACCCGGTGAGAATCTGTGCATCATATCGGGGAAGTCCATACTCTCTTTCATAACGTATCTGCTTCTCGGGCTGAAGTTCCGGCAGTGCTCTTCTCACACGCGTCAGCCACTCGTCGCTGATCCGAACCGGCGGCAGATCGGGATCTGGAAAATACCGATAATCCTGAGCGTCTTCTTTCGATCGCATAGCATACGAATATTCTTTGTTGTCGTCCCATTTCCGAGTTTCCTGTATCACCTGCTCACCCTGTTCGATCAGTTCAATCTGCCGGCTGCTCTCACCTTCTATTGCATGTCTGATCGCTTTAAATGAGTTCAGATTCTTCATTTCGGTCCGCGTTCCCATCTTCTCATCCCCGCGCCAGCGCACTGACAGGTTTACATCCGCACGCATCGAACCCTCCTGCAGCCGGCAGTCGGAAGCCCCCAGATACTGCAGGATAAGACGAAGCTTTTCCAGATATGCCACAACTTCATCGGCATTTCTCATATCCGGTTCCGACACAATCTCAATCAGGGGAACTCCACTTCTGTTATAATCCACCAGAGAACAGTCCTCCCATTCGTCATGAATCAGTTTCCCGGCATCTTCCTCCATATGGATCTCATGAATTCGGATTTTCTTCTTCCCACCGGAAATTTCAATCTCTATAAATCCATCGTGACAGATCGGAATATAAAGCTGCGAAATCTGATAATTCTGCGGATTATCCGGATAAAAGTAATTCTTGCGGTCAAATTTACAGTACTGGTTAATCGCGCAGTTTGACGCAAGTCCAACGGCCATGGCATATTCCACCACCTGCCTGTTCAAAACCGGAAGAGAACCCGGCATACCGGTACATACCGGACAGGTATGGGTATTCGGCTCACCTCCGAATTTTGTCGAACATCCACAGAATATCTTGGTTTTAGTGGCCAGTTCTACATGTACTTCCAGTCCAATCACCGTCTCATACTGTTTTCTCATCTTTTACCTTCCTTTCAAAACTATAGGCCGCACGCAGTAATACCTTTTCTGAAAAGCAGTTACCGATCAGCTGCATCCCAACCGGAAGACCCTGACTATCTGTGCCGCATGGTATAGATATGGCGGGAAGCCCCGCCATATTGACAGATACCGTACAGATATCCCCCAGGTACATCTTCAGGGGATCGCTTAAGGATGTCCCGAGTTTTGGCGGCACATCCGGATACACTGGTGTGAGTAAAACATCATATTTTTTAAATGCATCATCAAAAGACTTTTTGATTAGAGCTTTTGTCTTTAATGCTTTCATATAGTATGCATCGTAATAGCCCGAACTTAAGGTAAAACTTCCCAGCATGATACGGCGTTTCACCTCACTTCCAAAACCCTGTGTACGGGTTTTCTTATACATGTCATGAAGGCCATTCGATTCAGCACATCTATACCCGTACTTTACACCGTCAAAACGCTCAAGATTAGAACTGGCTTCCGCAGAAGCTATAATATAGTAAGCCGGTATGGCATACTCTGTCATTCCAAGCTCAAAGGGTTCCAAAACTGCACCATTTTCTTTCAAAATCTGTGCGGCTGCCATGATGCATTCTCTCACTTTTGAATCTAAGCCTTCTCCAAAAAAATCGGTGGGAAGTCCTATCCTTAATCCACGGACATCTTCGCAAAGGGCAGTAGTAAAATCATAATCCCCCATAGAAACCGAGGTGGAATCTCTGTGATCATGTGAGGCGATAGCTGATAAAAGTGCCGCACAGTCGCTTACATCTTTCGCAATCGGTCCGATCTGATCAAGGGATGACGCATACGCGATCAGCCCATAACGGGAAACCGCTCCATAGGTAGGCTTCATCCCTGTAACACCACAGAAGGCACTGGGCTGCCGGATGGATCCTCCGGTATCTGAACCCAGCGCAATGCTCACCTCACCGGCCTTCACAGCCGCACAGGATCCGCCCGAGGAACCACCGGGCACATACGCCGAATTCACAGGATTTCTCGTCACCTTGAAAGCGGATGTCTCGGTTGTGCTTCCCATGGCAAATTCATCCATATTGGTTTTTCCAATCATTACCGCACCTGCCTCTCTCAGCTTTTCTACCACACAGGCATCATAAGTGGGGATGAAATCGGAGAGCATCTTCGACGCACAGGTCGTCTTGATACCTTTTGTACATATATTGTCTTTCACCGCAATCGGAACCCCGGCCAGAGGTCCTGTAAATTCTCCTCTTTCTATGCCTTTTTGAACTTCCCCGGCTCTTTTTAGCGCTCCTTTTTCATCCACAGTGATAAAAGAATGGAGTTTATCTTCCTTTTCCTGTATGGTTTCAAGAGAAGCCTTTGCAGCTTCCACGGCCGTAATTTTTCGGGATTTTATCATTTTAGACAGCTGTACAGCTGTTATTTCTTCCAGATTCATCCTTCTTCCTCCTATTCTACTGTTTTAGGAACTTGAAACTGCCCGTCTTTTTTCTCTGGAGCATTCGCGAGAATATTCTCCCGGTCATCACCGTTTGTCACCACATCCTCACGAAAAACATTTTCAACTGATAGAATATGAGACAAAGGTTCGACATCCACGGTATCAAGTTCATTCAACTTATCAATATAGTTTAGCATCTTTTGCATATCCTCCCTGGCTTTATCTCTTTCTCTGTCGTCAAGATCCAGCTTGGCCAGAATAGAAACATAATCTATCATTTCATCGGTTATTTTTTCAGCCATTGACAAATTCTCCCTTCTTTTGCATAAGTTTTATCATATCATCCTGCTTCTTTATCGTCCAGTACGCTTATCACACCAATTTTCAGCAAAGCTAAGGCGTAAGCCTTCCCTGATCTCGTGGAAACAGTGTTGTCTCACGGACATTATCATCTCCGATAAGCTGCATGGTCAGGCGCTCGAGTCCAATCCCAAGGCCTCCGTGCGGTGGCATGCCGTACCGGAAGACATCCAGATACTGCTGCATGCCATTGGATTCGATTTTTCTCGCTCTCATTTTCCTGCATAATTCTGAATAGTCATGAATACGCTGTCCACCGGTTGTGATCTCCATTCCATGGAACAAAAGGTCAAAGCTTAAGGTGAACATCGGATCCCGGGGATCATCCATTGCGTAAAACGGACGTTTCTTTGATGGATAGTGTGTTACAAAAACAAAATCGGCATCTGCTGCTTCCTTAAAGAATCGGCCGATCAGAGACTCCTCCTCCGGTTCCAGATCATATGGATTTTTGATCTTTCTATGATACCTCTCAGATACCAGTTCTTTTGCCTTTGAAAATGTCACATATGGTATCTCATTTACTTTTGGGAGTGTAATATCAAGCAGGCCAAGTTCTCTTTTATATTCATTGTCGAGCATATGGACCATATACTGGAGAAATCCTGCCTCCATCTCCATAATGTCTGTAAAGTTCTCAATATAACCCATCTCGAAATCAAGAGATGTGTATTCATTTAAATGGCGTTTTGTATTGTGCTTTTCTGCCCGAAAGACGGGTCCCGTCTCAAACACACGGTCGAATATACCCACCATCATCTGTTTATAGAACTGAGGGCTTTGCTGCAGAACAGCCGGTTTGTGAAAATACTCCAGCCGAAACAGGTTTGCTCCCCCTTCTGCGCTTTTTGCTCCGATTTTTGGTGTGTGAATTTCTGTAAATCCATGCCCGTACAGGAATTCGCGGAATGCACGTACAATGCCCTCCTGCAGTTTAAATTTTGATCTCTCGCGAACATTTCGAAGTGCAATTGCCCTCTGATCAAGCTTTGCCTCTAGCGATGCGGAAAGCTTCCATTTAGATATGTCGAGTGGGAGTGGCTCTTTTGGCCTTGACAGCACCTCGACAGACGTAAGTAAAATCTCAATCCCACCCGGAGCCCGGCCTTCTTTTCTTAATATCCCGGTGGCACAGATTGTTTCTGCGTCCTTCAGCTCCTTAAAAGAAAACGGTGAAACATTATCCTCATAAACGGTCTGCACAAGCCCGTCCCATCTCCTGAGTATTACGAAAGCAATTTCACCCATATTTCTAATGGAATGCACTGCTCCTTTTACTTTCACCTCTTTTCCTATATAACCTTTATCCTTTAGCCTGGAGATCGTCAAATCCCCATGATCGCTAATTCCAGTCACAAAATCCATATATAAGCTCCTCTCTTATACAAAAAAGTCCCGAAGCATCGTATCAACGACACTTCGGGACGGATTATCTAATTCCGCGGTACCACCCGCATTATACAGCCTATGCTGTATCTCTTTAGAGCTTAACGCGCTTTTAACGGAACTGCCTACTGCTGTTTCGACAGAACGGCTCCGGAATGTTCCCTGTTGTACATTTCTTCTCATACAGATGCTCTCAGTCGGTGACATCCATTTCCTGTCAAGTTCCATGTACAGAGTTTCCTTCTCAGCCTTTATAATATTTTCACTCTCTTTACTTTTCATACTAGTATACACAAAAATTCAGATTTGTAAAGATGAAATTCTAAAAATTAATGATTTTCCAATTCAATCCTCTCCAGTGCCTCTAGTGTGTTCTCATACGTTCCAAATGCTGTAAGGCGGAAATATCCCTCTCCTGACGGCCCAAACCCGGAACCGGGAGTCCCGACAACATTTGCCCTCTCCAATAATTCGTCAAAAAATTCCCAGGAGCTCATGCCATCCGGGGTCTTCATCCAGATATAGGGTGCATTGATTCCTCCTGTCACCGTGTATCCGGCATCTTTCAGTCCCTTCGAGATTACCTGTGCATTTTTCATATAATATGCCACCTGGGATTTTATCTGACGCTGCCCCTCCGATGAATAGACAGCCTCACCGGCTCTTTGAATGATATAGGGGGCACCGTTATATTTTGTTCCGTGACGTCTCGCCCATAGACTGTGGAGAGAGATACCTTCCTTTGACTTCAGATCCTTTGGAACAACTGTATAACCCAGACGCATACCGGTAAATCCGGCATTCTTTGAGAAGCTGTGCATCTCTATTGCACAGGTTCTTGCTCCTTCACATTCATAGATAGAATGTGGTACATTATCCTCTGAAATATATGCCTCATATGCAGCGTCATATATAATAACGGCTCCGACACGGTTTGCATAATCCACCCATACCTGCAGCTGTTCCTTTGTAAGCGTAGAACCGGTAGGGTTATTTGGAAAACACAGATAGATCATGTCTGGAGTTTCTTTTGGCAATTCGGGACAGAAATCATTCTCCAGCGTGCATGGCATATAGACAACACCAGAAAACGTTCCTGTCATTGAATTATATTCACCGGTTCTCCCCGCCATGACATTAGAGTCTACATATACGGGATAAACCGGGTCACATACGGCAATTTTAGAGTCATGACTGAAAATTTCCTGGATATTGGAGCAGTCACCCTTTGCCCCGTCAGACACAAAGATCTCATCCGTGTTAATCTTACAGCCCCTCTTTTGATAGTCATTTTTCGCAATCGTTTTTCTCAGAAACTCGTAACCGAGATCTGGTGCATAGCCGTGGAATGTCTCCCGTTTTCCCATTTCGTCTACAGCTTTATGCAGGGAATCAATAATCGACGGTGCAATTGGCTGCGTCACATCTCCGATTCCCAGGCGGATCAACTGTATCTGCGGATTTCCCGCCTCAAACGCCTTTACTTTTTCTTCTATTTTGGAAAACAAGTAGCTTCCCTGAAGTTTCAAATAATTCTCATTTACTTTAAACATCTGAAAGTGATGTCCTTTCTAAAAATTCATAAGTGTAATCACCATTTCTGCTGTTTCTCTAAGATTCGTTCCGTTTTCCATACTCCGTTTCTGAAGATAACGGTGTGCCTCGGACTCTGTCAGATGATTTCGTTCCATGAGGAAACCTTTTGCCTCATCAATGACCCTTTGCTCCTCTTTGCTGCGCACCTTTTTTTTATCTTTTATTTTCCCGGTGCTTTTGATCTGACGGTTCATCATCTGGACTGTGCTGACAAAATCATTTACTGACAGTGGCTGTGACAGAGCGATCACCCCGCTGTCCTCATAGGAACTCAAAATCCGGTCAGACGCAATCAGCAGCATTTCGAAACCGTCCGGCAGATATTCATGAAGCTCTGTAAAAAACATGTCCGGAAGTTTATAGCCGCAGATCAGAATTCCACTGTCCCTGTTATTCATCTCCTCAAGTGCCTGCGCAGCTGTAGTACCTATCGCATCAACGTAAAAACCATACCGTGCCAGAACATCTCTGATACGTTTTGCGTCTTCAATCTTCGGAAAAGCAATTATCAAGCTGTTCATTCAACACACCCTTTATTTTTATATGCGATACATGTATCTGTCAATTTCCCAATCTGTCACCTGTTTAATATAATCCTCCCACTCTGACTTCTTCATCTGCGCGTAGCGGAGTGCGAAGTCAGACCCAAGCACCTGTGACAGAAAAGGGTCCTCCTCAAACGCATGGACAGCCTCGTCCAGATTTCCGGGAAGAAGCGTTACACCTCTTGTTGTTAATTCAGTCTTTGTCAAATTATTCAGATTTTCCTCCATGTTTTTTGGAGGGTAAATCTTATTTTTAATTCCGTCAAGCCCTGCCGCGAGGATAGTTGCCAAAACCAGATAAGGGTTGGCCGAGGAGTCAGGTGATCGCAGCTCTATCTTTGTCTTTTCACCACGGGAGGATGGGATCCGCAGGATCTGACTCTTGCTCTTTAGAGACCATCCGATAAAAACCGGAGCTTCAAAACCCGAGACGAGCCGTTTATAAGAATTGACCAGAGGGTTCGTGATCAGAGACATACCCCGGATATGCTTTAAGATCCCTCCGATAAAGTAATATGCCGTTTTGCTGAGACCCAGTTCATTTTTCTCGTCGTAAAATATATTTTTACCATCTATGTCCCTCAACATACAATTAATATGCATTCCGGAACCGTTTTCTCCGGTGGTAGGTTTTGGCATAAATGTGGCATGCAATCCGTGACGTTTTGCAATTGTGCGGACTGCAAACTTGAATGTCATCAAGCTGTCCGCTGCTTCTAAGCCCTTAAAATGATGAAAATCAATTTCATGCTGACCGGGTGCGGCTTCATGATAGGAAGATTCCACTTTAAATCCCATATCCTCTAGTGTCAGAACCATATCTCTTCTGGCATTTTCCCCCTGATCCAGAGGACCAAGATCAAAATATCCCGCCCGGTCATGAGTCAGACGCGTCGGTCTTCCATCCTCATCGGTAAGAAAAAGGAAAAACTCACATTCAGGGCCGGCGACAAATTCATACCCCATCTCATCTGCCTCTTTGATAACCTGTTTAAGAATTTCTCTGGAGCATAATGGATACGGCTTTTGATTTGTCTGATAGATATCGCAGATCATACGCGCCACTTTCCCCTGCTGGGGTCTCCATGGAAGTATCACAAAAGAATCCGGATCCGGATGAAGACACAGCTCTGTCTCCTCTAACCCGGAAAAACCATCCAGCGTGGATGCATCGAAGATGCATTCATTATTCAGGGCCTTCATAAGCTGACTTTTCGTAACTGCTATGTTGCGGAGATTTCCAAGCATATCGGTAAACTGAAGCCGGATGAATTCCACATCCTCTTCCTCTGCTGTCTTTAATATCATCTCTCTTGTAACATGTGACATCTGTAGTGTTCCTCCTGTCTGGTATTTCTCAAAGATTTGTATATCCCATCAGTGATTCGTCTACGGCCTCTGCTGCCTCCTGTCCTTCCCATATTGCCCAGACAACAAGAGACTGTCCCCGATGCATATCTCCTGCCGTAAAAACGCGGGCAGTGCTGGCCGCATATTCATTATCTTTTGTCAAAACGTTCATGCGCTGATTTACTTTCACACCAAAAGCATCAGTCACATAGCTCTGACTTCCCAGGAATCCGGCTGCAATCAGTACCAGATCTGCCGGTACTCTCCTCTTTGTTCCCTCCACAGGAACCATATTTATTCGTCCGGTTTTTTCATCCTTTTCGGGAATGATATCCACGATTTCAATCTGCTTTAATTCTCCATTCCTGTTTCCGATATATTCTGTGATCGTAGTCTGATAGATTCTGGGATCATGCCCGAAAACTGCAATTGCCTCCTCCTGTCCATAATCAGTCTTCTCGATTTTCGGCCATTCAGGCCACGAATTCGTGTCAGTTCTCCCTTTTGGAGGCCTTGGCATCATCTCAAGCTGGGTAACACTTTTCGCGCCCAGGCGAATGGATGTGCCGACACAGTCATTTCCGGTATCACCGCCGCCTACCACTACTACGTGTTTTCCTCTTGGGTCAATATACTGCTTATCAGCAAAATTTGAATCCAGCAGACTTTTTGTCACAGAGCTTAAAAAATCTACCGCAAAGTGAATTCCTGCAAGCTGTCTGCCTTTTACTTTGATATCTCTTGGATCAGAAGCACCACAGCATAGAAGCACCCTGTCAAAATCTTTCAGGAGTGTCTCAGACTTGATATCTGTTCCGACATTGACATTCGGGATAAATTTAACACCTTCTTCTTCCATAAGTCGAATCCTGCGATCGATAACCCACTTTTCCAGTTTCATGTTCGGGATTCCGTATCGCAGTAAACCTCCAACACGATCGTGACGTTCAAAGACCGTAACCAGATGTCCACGCCTGTTGAGGCGCATTGCTGCAGCGAGTCCGGAAGGTCCGCTCCCCACGACTGCCACTTTTTTTCCGGTTCGCACTTTTGGAGAATTTGGCTTTATGAATCCGGCCTTCCAGGCGTGCTCTATGATTGCCCTTTCATTTGCCTTTGATGCTACGGCTTCCCCATTTAAGCCACAGGTGCATGCCTCTTCACAAAGAGCCGGACACACACGGGCAGTAAATTCGGGGAAACAATTCGTCTTATCAAGTCTCTCATAAGCTAACCTCCAGTTTCCACTCATCATCAGATCATTCCATTCCGGGCAGAGATTATTGAGTGGACAGCCGCTTGCCATCCCGGAGATCAGCCTTCCGGACTGGCAGAAGGGGATTCCGCAGTCCATACAGCGGGCACCCTGTGTTCTCTGCTTTTCTTCATTGAGAGGTATATGAAATTCATCAAAGTTTCTTATCCTCTCAAGCGATGGAATTGATTTACCATCCTCTCGATCATATTCTAAAAATCCTGTCGGTTTACCCATGCTTACACCTCCCCATTTATAAGACTCTCATTGAAAGCTTCCACTTGAGCATGTTCACTGTCCAAACCTTTCGCTTCATATTTTGCAGTAAGCAAGA
>ENA-UOOI01002637-UOOI01002637.1-fermentation-metagenome-genome-assembly--contig:-NODE-2637-length-15136-cov-3.957165_pt1 | contig 15136 bp, 8 predicted proteins | sample MGYA00245779_ERZ724027 | MGnify/ENA primary metagenome ERZ724027 (study PRJEB28704, sample SAMN03018318) | fermentation metagenome | biome: anthropogenic terrestrial biome; feature: soil; material... | reverse complement strand
AAGGCGATCAATACGATACCCGATACCTCGGAAAAGAACTGCCGGATAATATCTCCAATAGACGCACCATTGGTTTTGCGGATACCGATTTCGCTCATACGGGTTTCACCCTGAGCAATGAACAGATTGATGAAGTTGCTGACAGCGAGCAGTAAAATAAACAACGCGAGTCCGGACAAAAGCCAGACGAGCCGCATGTCTCCCATTCTATCAATATTGCCGCTGATCTCTTCGGAATATAAATAGATATCAGTCAGTTTATCGGTTTTACCATAAATTTTCGCGTTGAATGATTCGCCGAAAGCGGCCGTGATGGAGGAATATTCTTTCTCGATGGCGTTTCTGACATCGTTGGGCGATGCATCTGGTCTGATCAGATAATAGGTCTGAAATTCCAATCCCGTCATACCGGCCATCCAATGGCTTATGGCGTGCATGTTGACCAAAGCATCGAAGGAGAAGTGGGTATTGGTAGGAAGTTTCTCGACTATGGCCGAGACTACGAAATCCTGATTCAAGACTTGTATGATTTGATCCATTGCCTTCTGAGGACTACCGAAAATTATATCGGCTTGTTGGCGTGTCAGCACAGCTGAATTGTTATTGACCAATGCCGTTTGTGCATTTCCCTCTACAAATTTCATCTGAAATACTTTGAAAAATTCGGGGTCAGCACACAAAGAACGGACATTTTGAAAACGCTCCTTATCGTGAATTACCTCTACTGGCCCTGTGTTATAGAGTTGCACAGCCGCTTCGATACCGGGAATTTTTGCCGGTAGTTCCGTATAAGCTTTGCGCATATTGATCGCGTAACTGGTAGCCTGGTCTTGTCTTTCCCAAACTGTAATTAAACGCACAATCCGTTCGCTGTTCTCGAAATGCTTGTCGTAACTCAGTTCATTGACCACAAACAAGATCAGCATAATAGAAACAGCCAATCCGATGGCCAATCCGGTAATATTTACCCATAAAAAGAATCGGGTACGCTTGTAAGATCTTAGGATATTCATATTATTACTTTTTATTCAAGATTTCATGATTTAGCCCCGCTGATTTTGGTTCCGCCGAATGTTGTTTCAATTCCAAATTCCAAATTATCAAATTGTTTAATCATATTAGTCTCATTGGCATATTGGCACATTAATTTACTCCTTCTTCAAAGAGTCGACAGGATTCTGATTGGCTGCTTTCAGACAATTAATTCCTACAATCAATTCGATAAACAGTAGCACAATGAGTCCGCATCCAATAAATAAAAGTGGGGACAATCCGGTTTTTTCAGTGAAATTCTCCATCCATTTGGAAGTAACCATGGCGGCCACAACTCCTCCTACTATACAGGCAAACAATGCGATAAACAGGATGTTTTTCATGAATAGCCTTAATATCTCGTTTAGGCTTGCTCCGTTGATTTTTCTGATTGCAATCTCGGACCTGCGCCGCAACATTTCACTATTGATATAACCAATCAGCCCTATAAGCGTAATCAGTACGGTAATGAAACCGCCGATGAAAATAGCATCACGAAATTGCCTTTCATCCGAATACATCTTTACCATACTGTCGCTATAAGGCGAAAGTGTGATTTCTTTTTCGGGCATGGTTTCCTGCAGGATATCATACACTTGTCCGATGTTTTCGCCTGTCATAGTATTGAGTTTGATAATGATATTACCATTTGGGGTACTCCTGTAGAACAGTACCGACGGGCGCATATCCTGATCGGAAATGGATCCCAACCGGATGTCGGGATAAACTCCCACGATTCGGCTTAATCCGTGCTCAGTAATGTTTATATCCTTCCCAATCACATTATCCCATCCGGCTATCGCATTCATTTTTTCTTTGAATGACCGGCTGACGATTACTTCATTGGGGCTGCTGTTGACGTTGAATGATTTCCCTTCGGTAATGGGTATTTCCATCAATGGAACGTAATGCTCGTCTGCCCAGTACATATCGGCAATATTGAACAACTCACGCTCCTCGCCGGGTATAATCACATTGTTGCCAGACATACCCTCGAACGGGAGGGTGCTCGCCGTTGCCACTGCTGCCACCTGAGGCAATTGACGCAACCGGTCTATTGCCGTCCGGACGGTATTTCGTGGTACGCCGGAAGTACCGGCATGTAAAACGTTCCCGTAAGAGTAACCCGGGTTATCGTTGGTCATTAAATTGTATTGATTACTGACAATGACTAACAGCGAAAAAAGAAATGCTGCTGCTGCGAATTGCACGGAGAGTAATACCAGTTTCCATTTTGCCCGAATCTGCCCTGTACCGCGAAAAATGCTTGCTACGGGAATGCGGGATAATATGTATGCGGGGATGAATGCAGTAAACAAAAAGATGAGAATGGTAATTGCCGCGAGATAAAGAGAAGAACGGAAACTGAACAATGAATCCAATGATGCAGAAAGCATGCTCTCAATGGTTCCCCTGAAACTGAAGACAAGTAAACCGGCAAGCAACAGTGACAAGACAAAGTGTAGTAACGTCTCGGTCATTATTAACCGGCTCACATTCCTGTTTTCCGCTCCATAGCATTTATATACGGCTATCTCTCTGGAACGCCCTACCAACGCGGTGATAACAATCAGCACATAATTTAAAATAGCGGTAAGAATCAGTGCGAACGCTATAATGGTGAGCAACAGTGTCATTCTTTTGACTTCGGGAGAGTCGCTGTGAATTGATTTTAAAGAGAGAAAGGCATAACTAAGAATCCAACCGTTTTTAGCCTCTATCTTCTCTATATCCTGATGTTTTATCTGCATACGGCGGACGGCAGAAGCCAGGTTTACAGGATTGGCTCCCGGATGCAGTTTCACATACCCCCGATAACGGTCGTTCCCCAGCCAATTCTCCTGTCCGTCATAACTGAAGAAAGAGGACATAGAGTTGAGTGATACAATCACATCATAACGTTGATGGGAGTTTTCAGGTACATCTCGGTATATCCCGCCTATTGTCAGTTCTCTGCCGGGAAAGGTTTCTAACCGGATCTGTTTTCCTATTACATCGCCTCCCATCTTTTCTGCTGTGGACTTAGAAACCATAACGTACATCGGTTGGGACAGTATCTCCTTTGCATTACCTGTAACCATCGGACGGGGAAGCACATCGAAGAAACAGCTGTCAGCCATGATAAAGGTACCTTTGTATCGTTTTTTATCGGGGGTAGAAAAAACGGCATTTTCGTCAGTCAAAGGTGTAAACCGCGTTGCCACTTCAACTTCCGGGATCTCTGCTTTCATGCCGGGAGCTATTGCGCCACTGACTTGTCCCCATTGATCCAGTCCTGTCTCATTTGTAGTCCCTGATAAAGTTGACCATATCTGATAAATACAGTCTGCATCGGGATAGAAATCGTCATAATTGCGCTCAAAACTTACTTTTGAGAGAAGTACCAGTCCGACTGCCAAACCAAATCCCAATGAGAGAATCTTTATCAGGTTGTTTTGTTTTTTCCGAAACAGGTTACGATAAGCTAATTTTAAATTGTTCATATTATTTTTTTTCAGGAATCAAGAGCCAAGACACAAGAATCAAGACCTGAAAGTCAAGATTTTTCACTTTTACATCATTCTTCTTATCAGCACATCATCACATCGATTTACTCTGTTTTCAGCGAATCCACGGGATTGGCGGTTGCTGCCCGCCAACTTTGCCAACTCACAGTAGTAAGGGTGATCAATAAAACCGCCAAGCCTGCCAATGCAAATACCCACCAACTGATTGGCGTTTTAAAAGCAAAATTGTCAAGCCACTTGACCACAATATAAATTGTAATGGGTATTGCCAAAATAAAACTAAAGGCATAAATTTTCATATACATATTGTTGAACAGAAGCAATATTTCATTGATATTTGATCCAAGTGCTTTTCGGATTCCTATCTCTTTTTTCCGGTATTCACATTCAAACATCACCAGTCCGAAAACCCCTACAATGGAAATGATAATCGCCAATAGGCTGAAACTTCCAATTGTTTTTTGTGTTGATAACTCTTTTTGGTAGAGACGATTGAATACCTGTTCGTAAAATTCAATTTCTACGGGAAAGGTTGATTCTATGTCCGATATGGTTTTCCGGATATGTCTTACAACATTGTGTATATTCGCACCTGCACCGATCTTTATATAGGAGTAGGTCATCGTTCCCGGATCGTTTATCACAAAAGCCGCGCTTCTGGGTTCCTGACGTAAAGAGGCAAATTTAACGTTATCCGTTACGCCGAGAATTTGTGCATCCACGCCGAAGTGGTCTACATAATTATTGGGTTTTATGCCTAATTCATCGCTTAGCTTCTTGTTTATGATCAACTTCCGCCTACTATTCCGATAAGTTTCTGCAAATATCTCACGATCTTTTTTATATTCTGTCCAGTCTATCTCGTCGTTTTCACTCGGAGGATTCCCTTCCTGCAATGGAATATCCATTACATCCAGAAAATTCCACGATACGGCAATATAGAAGAAGTGAGCTTTTTCATCCTTGAAGCCGATTGTTTCCTGACGATATTCATCGCTCGCTCCGAATTTCTGCTGTGAGAAAGCCACATCAATTATTGATGGGTTATCCTTCAATGAGTTAACATACTTGTTCTTATTATGATTTATGAATTTGGTGTCGAGTTCCACCACAACCACCTGGTCCTTATCAAAACCAAGTGTATAGTTTTGCATAAATTGATTCTGTTTATAAATGAAAATCGAAGCAATAATAAGTATGATAGATATCAGAAACTGAAAACCTATTAAAAAACCACGCATTGTCTTCCCTTTTTTCGATAACCCGAAATTCCCTTTCAATATCAGGGATGGAGCGTATGAAGTAAGGTAATAGGCCGGTCGTATGGTCGAGATCGCCCCTGCCAAAACAGCAATTAATCCGGCAATCACCACTGGTTTGATGTTTTTTGACGGGTCGAGATTGATATCGATAAAGGAAAGCAGGTGACTTGTGTGGATGAGATATAGCAATCCTATGGACAATAAATAAGCCGTTATGCTCATCATCACTCCTTCTATAATCAGTTTTATCCGTAAAGAAGCATCGGTTTCCCCTAATACTTTACGCGTATTTATACTTCTTATTCGACGGGGAGCCAATGCCATACTGAAATTCATATAATTGATCACGGCAATGCCAATAATCAGGATGGCAATAGCCAGCAAAGTTCTGAGGGTGGATGGATTACCGCTCTTGATAATAAAGTTGTCCGATGATTCATTCCTTAGGTAGATTGATTTGAGCGGAGTCAATTTTATTGCCATATCAGCGTTGTAGCCAATTTTTTCGAAATCGAATGTAGCATTGAAACTGGTCGTTATTTCATCTGCATTGTTTTTGTCTTTGTTTTTCAGCAAAACGTAGGCGATAAAATTACTTCCCCAATTTTCCATTTCAGACTCTTTGTCGATAGCCGTATAGATATAATTGCCCAATTGGGTATTATCCGGAAAATTCTTATAGACTCCTCCCACTACCAGGTCAGTGATATTCTTTTTTGTCCAGATTGACGATTGATAAGATAGGATTTGTCCTAAAGCAGATTCGCCACCAAATAATTTATTGGCGAGGCTTTCTGAGATAAGCACACTCTGCGGGTCATCCAGACAATTGGAATTCCCCTCAATCATCTCGAAGCTGAAAATGCGTGTGATATCGGGACTACAGGTTACGATGCCCGCTTTATGGCCGCTCTTCTCTCCGTTTTGGGTGGTGGTAAAATACATGTCTCCCAAATAAGGCAGCAGCACTGCTCCATATTCAATCTGTGGCGATGACTCAAAGAAAGTTTCGACCAACGGACGCGGTTGTATAATGCCAAAAAGTCCCTGGGTTACATTGTCCACGCGATAAATCCGGTCGGCATTCTTGTGGCAGTGATCGAAGCTGTATTCAAAATTAAGCTGCATCAGAATAATCATAAAGGCGACGAATGCAGCCGAGAGCCCTAATAAGTTCAAAATACTTGATGTCTTGAAACGGTTCAGGGTATGAAAAAAATTCTTTAGAATATTCATATAATTACTTTGTAAGTTGAAAATTAAGAGTCAAGAATTAAGAGTGAAAAATGAAAAATTTATTCACATTGACACATTAATTTACTTCAAAATCAATTCTTCGGCTGTCCCGAATGTATCGTAACTGGAGGTGATTACTCTTTCGCCCGGTTCGAGCCCGCTGGTTACCTCATAATAGTTGGGGTTTTGCCGTCCGATGGTGATCCTGCGTTTTACGGCTTTGTTGCCGTCCTGGGTAACGACGAAGATCCATTGTCCGCCAGTGGTCTGATAGAACGGCCCGCGTGGTATCAAAACGGCTTCGACCGGCTGTCCGAGTTGCAGGCTGATGTAATAGGTCTGTCCGGCCCGGATATTGTCGGGGCGCTCACCCTCGAACATGAATTCTGTCCTGAACTGCTTGTCACGCACTTCGGGAAATACTTTCCGGACGCGCAGCGCGAAGTTTTTGTCCTGTCGCTCAAATGTGGCATCCAGCCCGGTTCTCACCCGGTCGATATAGTGTTCGTCGATCAAGGCTTCCACTTTGAAGTCCGACAGCACGCTGATCTGCCCGATGCGCCCGCCGGTGGGAATATTTTGACCGATCTCCACATCCAGCAGGCCCAACTGCCCGTCCACCGGTGCTTTGATATTCAGGTTCTCACTCCGCTGGCGTATCAGCATAAGGTTCTGGCGCATATTGTGCAGGCTCTCCTCCATCTGGTCGATCTGCACGCTGCGGTAAATAGAATCCTGCTTCTGACGTTCCACAACCAATTGTCGCCCGTCCACGGCAAATTCGTAATCCTCTTTTGCCTGCAGGTAATCTTCTTTGGAAGCCAACTCCTCTTCGTACAGTTTTTTGTACTGTTCATATTTGCGTTGTTTGCGGGTAACGTCGAGGTCGAGTTGCAGTTTTTCCTTTTTCAGCGTCAGCCGGTCCTGCTCCATGGCTACCTGCGTGTTGCGCAGGAAGTTCTGTTTTTCTGCCAGTTGCGCTTCGCTGTCCAATATGTTCAGGCTCAGCATCGAATTGCTGAGCCGGGCTATGATATCGCCTTTTTTCACTTCGGCGCCTTCTTCCACCAGTTTCGCTTCCACCATACCGCCCTCGATGGCGCTCAGTTGTATGGTACTGATAGGTTGTACCTGTCCGCTGACGCGTATGTAATCGTTAAATTCGCCCCGGGTGGCGGATTGAATCGAGATGCGGTTGGCTTCCACATTTAGTTTTGATGCGTGATTGCCGAAGATAAGCCATATAATGGCTACCAAAAACAGTGCCCCGCCAATAATGAAAGGGATGTGTTTCTTTTTCAATCCTTTTTTCTTTTCAATTAAGATGTCCGTCATATAATTTACTGATTTATTGATTTTACTGATTCATCCCCTTGTCCCATCATCTTTCCACCTTTATAAAAGATTCACCCTTGTAATAATGCACCAGGCGCGCTTTCAACCTGTATTGCAATTCGGCGTTCAGCTCTTCGGCTTTTGCCTCCACTACGCGGTTGGCACTGGTATGTAGTTCGAGTGGACTGATCAATCCCTCTTCATATTTTCTCTGGTTGGCTTCATGTGCGGTTTCCATTGCTTCCCGCTGTTTCACAGCCTGCTGGTAAGCGTCTGCCTGCCCGTTCATGTCTGCCACTGCCTGCTCGATTTCGCTGTAAAGGGTGCGGAGAGTTTCCTGAAACTCGCTTTCGGCAATGATCACCTGCGCTTTGCTCCTCTTGTAGGAGGTCGATTTTGAAAAACCATTGAACAAAGGAAGGGATAATGTAAATCCGACATAGGTCCCACGTTTGTTTCTAAGCTGGTCGTAGAACGGTTCATACTCGCTTCCGTCGAGGTATTTTACAAATCCGGTAGAAAAATCCGCTTCCATTGAGATGACCGGAGAAAAACCCCCGATGGCGGAACGTCTGTTCATCTCCTGTACCTTCAGTGCCGCTTGGGCAGATAATGCTCTGGGATTGATTGCCTTGGCTGTTTCATAAATTACCGGAACTGTTTCACCCGATTTGAGGATCAATGCGCTGGATTGCTCATCTGTGATATCCAGTTCTTCATCTACAGGGAAGTTCATCTTCTCCTTGAGCAGTATTATGCCGATGGTGAGCAGGTTTTTCTGTCGGGTGAGGTTGTAGATGTCTGCTGCTTCCTTTGCGGCCATTTCCGCCACGTCCGGTTTGGCTTTCATACCCAACTCTTCCATTCGTTTTGCCTGTTTCATGTTATTGGCACTCTCTTCCGCCTGTTCCTGCGCTAACTGTACCATTCGTTTATAATATAATACGTTGAAAAAGGATTCCATTGTATCGTAAGCGACCATCTCCCGCTCTTGTTCCAACTGCTGTTTTCCGGCAAGTTTATTTGCTTTCTGCATTTTAATCCTGTAAATATTCGAGAAACCGTCGAAGATCGTTAAATTGGAATAGACGGAATAGCCATTGCTGAAGGAATTAATGTCGGTGTAGGTGTTTGTATCGTAATCTATCCCGCGACCGAAGTTAAAGGATGCGCTCGTGGCGGCGTTCAGCGAAGGGATCAGTCTTCCGATGGCAAGCATATAGTCCTGCTGGTAAATGGAGTTCTGCGCTTTCTGCTTATTGACTTTAGGACTGTTTTCTACCGCGTATTGTATGCAGTCATCTAACGACCATTGTTTTTCCTGCGCCTGTATTGCCGTGCACGCAACGTATAATAACAGTAATATAGATAAAAATCGATTCATATTTCCAATATATTTTATAAAGAGAGATGCTAATACCATGCCAAGGTTAGTAATATTCTGTATTTCAGGTGTTTGAGATTTAGTAGCTATTGTTCGTTTTGTAAAATTATTTTACAGTGGTGTTGATAATTTGACAATATTTTGGTTATATTTGTATTCGGAATGTTCCGGATTTAAGATTCAAAATTTAAGATTTAAGATTAAACAGGGGAAAGTGAAAAATTTGGGATATTGGAATTGGGATCTCTGATTTAGGACATTACCTAAGTACCTTCCCACTTTTCCACTTTCTGATTTCTAAAAGTATATACCCAGATAAAAAATAAAATGAAGCAAGGACGTATTCTTGTCGTAGATGATAATAAAAATGTGCTCAGCGCACTTAAAATTTTGCTGAATACCCATTTCGAAGAGGTAACCCTACTCTCTTCACCCAATACCTTGTTGACTGCTTTGAGGGAGAAAAACCCCGACGTGGTGTTGCTTGATATGAACTATTCATCGGGAATAAATACCGGGAACGAGGGACTATACTGGCTTTCGGAGGTGAAAAAGGTAAATTCCGATCTGCCGGTGGTGCTTTTCACCGCTTACGCCGATATCGATCTGGCAGTGACTGCGCTGAAAGAAGGCGCTTCCGATTTTGTAGTAAAGCCCTGGGACAACGCCAAGCTGTTGGCTACATTACGGTCGGCATTGGAATTACGGCTTTCCCGAAAAGAAGTAACTACACTGAAAGAGAAGCAGCGTGTCCTCAACTCCCAGTTGAACAGGGAAAGCGATATTTATTGGGGGGAATCCCCTGCAATGCGGGAGCTATTGCGTTTGGTAGGGAAAGTAGCAAAAACGGATGCCAATGTGTTGATCACCGGCGAAAACGGGACAGGTAAAGAGGTAATCGCACGCAAGATTCATCAGCTCTCACCACGGTCGAACGAGTCGCTTGTAACGGTGGATATGGGAGCCATTACCGAAACACTGTTCGAGAGCGAACTTTTCGGCCATGTGAAAGGTTCGTTCACCGATGCGCACAGCGACCGGGCCGGGAAAATCGAGGCAGCGGATAAAGGAACACTCTTCCTCGATGAGATCGGCAACCTGAGTTATCCGCTTCAGGCAAAACTGCTGAATGCCCTGCAATCGCGGCAAATTATCCGTGTAGGTAGCAATAAGCCGGTGGCAGTGGATATACGGTTGATCTGTGCTACGAATCATAATTTGTTCCTCGATGTGCAGAACGGGCTTTTCAGGGAAGACCTGCTCTATCGTATCAACACTATTCAGATTGAAGTGCCCTCGTTGCGTAACCGGAGAGAGGATATTCCGGGACTGGCATCGTTCTTCCTTCACCGTTTTGCCGCAAAATACAATAAAGCAGGTGTAACACTGGGTAAAGAGGCGGTTGCGAAGATGCAGGAATACGCATGGCCGGGCAATGTGCGTGAACTGGAGCATACGATAGAGAAAGCCCTTATTTTGTCGGATAACCGGGTGATCGAATCATCCGACCTGTTTCTCCGGCCACAAGGTAGTACCGAAAAGAGTAAAGACCTTGAGAATCTCACTCTGGAAGAAATGGAACAGGTGCTTATCGGACGGGCCATGCGTAATTACGGAAACAATATATCGGCCATTGCCAAAGAATTAGGCGTTTCCCGGCCTACACTCTACAGCAAGATCAAAAAATACGGACTCTAACCGTTGTTATCATGTTTAAATCTATCGAATACAAGCTATATCTCTACATGATCCTGCTGATAGCAGCCGTCGTGATAAGCACTTATTTTGCCATACAAACGGAATATGCTTATATGGTGTTGTCCATACTTTTGGTCATTTTCCTGCTTCATAACATGCGCCGGAGTTACAATCAGTTCAACAAAAATATTATTTTCCTGCTCAATGCACTGGATAATGGCGATTACTCATTCAATTTCGCGGAGACCAAGCTCTCAAGAAGGGAGAAAGAGTTGAATCAGATGATGAACCGTATCAAGGATATCCTGTCAAGGGCCCGCAAGGAGGTGATCGAGAATGAGAAATTCCTGGGTATTATTATGGAGAGCGTTTCTACAGGCATCATTATTGTGAATGAAGCCAATGTAGTGGTGCAGATAAACCGTACCGTTAATCAGTTACTGGGGCTTCCCGTCTTTACCCATATCAACCAACTGGCAAATATCGATAGATCGTTTCCCGACCTGTTCCGTAATCTGGAGGCGTCTGATACGAAAACCATCAAGATAGCCAACGAACGGGAGGAGATGCAGTTGAGCCTGAGAGCTTCCCAGATTATCCTGCAAGGGAGAAAACTGAAGATTATCACACTGAACAATATTGGGAGTGAACTCGATTATAAAGAGATGGATTCATGGATACGGTTGATCCGGGTGATGACGCATGAGATCATGAACTCCATTGCGCCCGTCACGTCGCTGACCGATACATTGCTATCTGCTTTCCGTAAGGACGAACCCTATCAAGAGGACTCCCTGCTGCAGAATACGGTAGAGGCGTTGCAGACGATCAATTCGACGGCCAAAGGCTTAATAAGTTTTGTCAATTCCTATCGCCGGTTTACGGGGATTCCCAAACCCCGGCTAAATCCGGTTTCGTTGCAGTCTGTCATCGAGCGGGCAATCGTATTGGAAGCAGTTGTGCTTGAAGAAAAAGGAATACCGGTGACGCTGCACCTGCCCGCCGAACCGACCGTAAGACTATTGGATGAGTCGCAGATAATGCAGGTGCTGCTCAACCTGTTGAAGAATGCCGCCGAAGCCATCTCGGGAGAAGAAGGGCAGATCAGGATCGAATTGACGGAAGAGAAGGAGATATATCTGGATATATGCAATAACGGGCAACCCATTTCAGAAGATGTGCTACCGAATATTTTTGTTCCGTTTTTCACGACCAAGCACTCCGGCACCGGCATTGGATTGAGCGTATCGCGCTATATTATGCGCCTGCACGGGGGAACATTGACCCATTTCACCAAAGAAGGATGGACGGTATTCCGGATGGCGTTTTATCATTCCGGAAAATAAAAATAGGGGAAAACAGTACTGTCTTCCCCCATTCAATTATAACTGTATAAGCATTATTTTGCGATCCTTTCTAACCATTTGATCATACCAAGCATGGTGAACATAGAGATGATGCATGCAGCTACAAAAACCAACCATGTGCCTGTCATCGATATGCTGGCATAGAAGATGGCCCCGATAAACAGCAAACTGTTACCGATTGCCGTAGCGCCTAACCAGGCTCCCTGCATAATTCCCTGGTATTTCGGAGGGGCTACTTTCGACACGAATGAGATACCCAGCGGGCTGATAAACAGCTCGGCGACGGTAAGGATAAAATAGGTGCCGATCAACAGCCAGGGAGTTACACGTGCAGCATCAGAAAGTCCACCCATGGCATCCACCTCGGATTTTAGGGGAAGCCCTACGGATCCTATCGCCATCACCACATAAGCCAGCGCCGCGATTCCCATACCAATCGCTATCTTCCGGGGAGTGGAAGGCTCTTTCCCTTTAGCCCTGAGCCATCCGAAGAATCCAACTATAATGGGGGTGAGGAATACCACAAAGAAAGGATTGATCGACTGGAATATTTCAGCTCCCTGTAAAGTGACAAATCCCAGATTGACCTTTATCTGGCTCAGGTCGGTATAATCCCTGGCGAAATAGGTGAGCGTCAATCCGTTTTGGTGGAATGAGAACCAGAAGAAAATAACAACGGCAAAGACGGCAAACAGGGCATAGAGGCGCTGCTTTATCTCTTTGATATCCATCTCTCCCACAGCGGGATTACCGCTGTGGTCAATCCGTTTGTCAGCCGGATCCGGAAACCTGTTCTTATTAAATAGATATATGACCAATGAAATAAGCATGGCAACAATAGCCACCGCGAAAGCGTAATGGAATCCGGTGGTAAACACATTCAGATACCCACTGCTGAAAGCGGCAAGGTCCGTACCTGCAAATCCTGCTTCCGATGCCAGGTTTTGTAGCCGGGTGGTTCCTTCGGGAGTAATGGTATTCCCCAGATATTGGTGTGCAAGCGAGGGAAGGTCGGCATTATACAGGTAGCCGTTCTTTTCTACCCACCAGTTCCTTACACCGACGGCCAGAAAAGGAGCGAAAATGGCACCCACATTGATGAACATATAGAACAACTGGAACCCGGAATCGCGCATTTTGCCGTACTGCGGATTGTCATACATCTGACCTACCAGCGCCTGCAGGTTACCTTTGAACATCCCGTTGCCAAACGCGATAATAAAAAGACCAAAACAGCTTAAAGCCAGCAAGATGCCGAATTTATCCGGCGGGACGGGCGTGGCTGTCGGAATGGCGATGATGACATATCCCAGCGCCATCAGGATCAGGCCGATCAGAATAATCCCTTTGTAATTCCGGGTCTTGTCGGCAATAAGACCTCCTACCAGTGCCAACAGATAAATGGAGGCATAAAAGATGGAGTAGATAATTCCGGCGTTCGTCTCGTTAAGGCCGAACTTTGTCATTAAAAAAAGCACGAGAATAGCCATCATGGTATAAAAACCAAAACGCTCTCCCATGTTCGCCAGTGAGGCGGCGAGCAACCCTTTAGGATGATTTTTGAACATTGATTAATTTGTTTATGGTTGTGAAACGAGCATGATAATAATAATCATACAAATGAATAATTATAGCGAGTTCACTAAAGTTAGACTTTTTCTGGACCCGGCAATATAAAATAAATTTACTTTGCCCTTGTTTACTGAAAAAGTTCCATATGACCTTAATGTTAAAAAAATAAACATTGTCATATGAATATTAGTCTTTTTGGTTTTTGATGTGCAAATATAAAAATATTTTTGTTATAACTGTCAGTATTTTATATAAAAACTAATGGTTTTTTAATTGTTTTATAGTGCCTTTGTAATACATTTTTTAATTATCCGGTACATTTTTTCTTCATTTTGTTTGTTGAAACGAAAAAAGTAGTACTTTTGCACTCATTAATCATATGATGATTTGATCATACCGATTTAATAAAAGAATAAAGAATATACAATGATTGGTTCTGTTTTTGCATTTGCTTTCTGGTTTTACTTTTACTTTAGTAGGTAAGGGCAGGATTTTATATGCAGAATGAGAAGAAATTAAAAAGTCATATCAGAATAAATAAAGTCCTGTCGATCATACGGCGGGACTTTTTTTTAGCCAATATAAAAGAATAGATCAGATGAGACGAGTAGCCATTCAGGGAGGGGAGGGTTCATTCCATGAGATTGCGGCCCATGAATATTTCAAGGACGAGGAGTTGGAGATTGTTCCGTGCAGTACCTTCCGCGATATCTTTGCCGAAACAAAGAAAGATCCCGAGTTGATAGGTATGATGGCCATTGAGAATACTATCGCCGGAAGCCTTTTACAGAACCACGATCTCTTGAAAATGAGTGATGTGCAAATCGCCGGGGAGCATAAACTGCGTATATCTCATTCATTGGCGGCGCTTCCCGGCCTACCGATAGAGGAGATCAAAGAAGTGATGTCTCATCCTATCGCCCTGATGCAGTGTGAGGCTTTTCTCGATACACTGCCGGAGGTGAAAATTGTGGAGCACGAAGATACAGCGCTTGCAGCAAAGGATGTCCGTGATAAGCAAATGACATCGACAGCAGCCATCTGCAGTACGCTGGCCGCCGAAAAGTATAGTCTGGAGGTTCTTGTCTCTGGGATTGAGACCAACAAAAGGAATTTTACCCGCTTCCTTATTCTGGCACAGGGAGAGATGCTCCGTGAAATACAGAAGGATAACCATATCAATAAATCGTCATTGGTTTTTGTGCTTCCTCATAGTGAAGGAAGCCTCTCTAAAGTACTCTCGGTATTATCGTTCTATGATATCAATCTCACCCGTATCCAGTCGTTACCCATTATCGGAAGGGAATGGGAGTACCAGTTCTATATTGATCTTACCTTCACCGATTACAATCGCTACCGGCAGTCCCTAGACGCTATTATGCCGTTGATCAGCCGGTTGAAGGTGCTGGGAGAATACAGGGAAGAGAAGTACGGGTTTACTGAGTAAAAAACGAAAAGTGAAAAGATGGAAGAATGTTGAGAAGAGGGATGGATATTATTAATATGCCAATGAGACAATGTGCTAATCCCGACCCGTCGGGACAACTTGTCCCGATTTATCGGGAAGTAGGGCTGATTTAGTGAGGTGATGATTCAATTTAGTGTGCTAATAAGGGAATGTGTCAATGGGATTGATTCATTGACGAAATTAGAACTAAGAAGTGGAGCAATTCATAATTTATAATTTATCACTACTGGACACTTAGATCCAGTTGATTTTTAATTGTTTATAATCGAGATCTT
>ENA-UOOI01002636-UOOI01002636.1-fermentation-metagenome-genome-assembly--contig:-NODE-2636-length-15160-cov-4.050976_pt1 | contig 15160 bp, 12 predicted proteins | sample MGYA00245779_ERZ724027 | MGnify/ENA primary metagenome ERZ724027 (study PRJEB28704, sample SAMN03018318) | fermentation metagenome | biome: anthropogenic terrestrial biome; feature: soil; material... | reverse complement strand
AAAAGCATCGGTTTAGCAGCATGAAAAAGTCCAGAAAAATGTCCGCACCCCCAAATCTGCAAATTTAAATCGGCGTTGACAGCATCTGCACGGTCGAGGGATCACCCCCGCATGCGGCGGGGAACAGTGGACGCACAAGCCGACAGGAAGCTACTCAAAAGGATCACCCCCGCATGCGCGGGGAACAGCAAATCAGAAAATCGGGAAGAATTAGATAATTAGGATCACCCCCGCATGCGCGGGGAACAGAGGAAATCAACCCCGCGCGAATCGACCGGGAACGGATCACCCCCGCATGCGCGGGGAGCAGCAAATGGATATGGAATGTTACCAGATACATCCGGGATCACCCCCGCATGCGCGGGGAACAGTAACTGTGGGAGATAAGCATAGCTCGAATTTGGGGATCACCCCCGCATGCGCGGGGAACAGCCACCGTAGATGCGACTGTTCGAAACACGATGGGATCACCCCCGCATGCGCGGGGAACAGTCTACCAGGAAGATTTGAAGGACTACAACCCGGGGATCACCCCCGCATGCGCGGGGAACAGATATAACGCTTTCCGCTGGCACGGCAGATTTTGGGATCACCCCCGCATGCGCGGGGAACAGTCGTTCGTCCCATCTTTTTCGCCATAATCCATAGGATCACCCCCGCATGCGCGGGGAACAGCGGCAGGACGTCACGGTGAAAATCCTTGACCAGGGATCACCCCCGCATGCGCGGGGAACAGAATATACTGTAATCACAAACAAGAAAACAAATGGGATCACCCCCGCATGCGCGGGGAACAGGAAATATGAGCAGGGAGCCGGCGGGCAATTTTAGGATCACCCCCGCATGCGCGGGGAACAGAGATTCAGCTTGCGAAAATATCTGACTTGACAGGGATCACCCCCGCATGCGCGGGGAACAGCTTTCTGGCTTCATCCAACGGGCACACTTTTAGGGATCACCCCCGCATGCGCGGGGAACAGTTAAATATTCTGGCATATTCTAAAATACAATGCTGATCACCCCCGCATGCGCGGGGAACAGTTTAGAAGGACACCGCAATAAAAGCGACCAATAGGATCACCCCCGCATGCGCGGGGAACAGACGAACAGATCATCAACACTCACTGCTTGCTTGGGATCACCCCCGCATGCGCGGGGAACAGAGCTTGTCGTTGACGTCTCCGAGACCGCCGCCGGGATCACCCCCGCATGCGCGGGGAACAGCGACCGCACGCGGGTGTATGTTGACGGAAAATAGGATCACCCCCGCATGCGCGGGGAACAGACAGCGCGTCGCTGATGGTGAAGGTTTTGGACGGGATCACCCCCGCATGCGCGGGGAACAGGCATCGACCATCGCGTCGCACTGAAGCGGCTTAGGATCACCCCCGCATGCGCGGGGAACAGGCGTTGTATGCGTCCACGCCAGCGGCGTACTTGGGATCACCCCCGCATGCGCGGGGAACAGGCAAAGCGCGTCGACCCGAGCATCGAGGACATCGGATCACCCCCGCATGCGCGGGGAACAGAGGTCCGGGTCGATCAGCTCGCCGACGACGGAGGGATCACCCCCGCATGCGCGGGGAACAGTGATTCCCGCCCTATTCGGACGGATTGCTATGCGGATCACCCCCGCATGCGCGGGGAACAGGATGGAGATAGGCCGGCGGCCTTAGCTAGATCCGGATCACCCCCGCATGCGCGGGGAACAGAAATCCAGAATTTGAGCCGATCGTTGTGAAATGGGATCACCCCCGCATGCGCGGGGAACAGTAAATCCATACCTCTTGATATGGCATTACTTCCGGATCACCCCCGCATGCGCGGGGAACAGCATAGACCCGATGAAAATAATTGAAGGCATCGTAGGATCACCCCCGCATGCGCGGGGAACAGCTCAGAGCCGAGCAGCCTACGCTCAAGAAGTAAGGATCACCCCCGCATGCGCGGGGAACAGATTTTCCTTTTTGGTTTGTGCTTTTCAGAATAGGGATCACCCCCGCATGCGCGGGGAACAGTTTGGTTGTGGCCTTATAGGTCAGCGTCGCGCCGGATCACCCCCGCATGCGCGGGGAACAGTCAAGGGGACGCTGCAGGGCGGCAAGAGCATTGGGATCACCCCCGCATGCGCGGGGAACAGCCTCATTTTCGAGGTAAAACTGTCCCATTACGCGGATCACCCCCGCATGCGCGGGGAACAGTCGAACGGGTAGCAAAGCGGGAAACGGTAATTCGGATCACCCCCGCATGCGCGGGGAACAGTCAGTTCCACCCCGGCCAGGTCTCCGCAAAGAAGGATCACCCCCGCATGCGCGGGGAACAGCCGGGTACGAGCAGCAGGAATGGAGCAAACACAGGATCACCCCCGCATGCGCGGGGAACAGCGAAAGACCGGTTCATAGCCGCATTGTTCATCCGGATCACCCCCGCATGCGCGGGGAACAGCTTGTCGGACAGGCCGCCGAGCTTTGTCTGGAGGGATCACCCCCGCATGCGCGGGGAACAGTGTCGCGGTAATCCCTGACTTTCTGCGATTCCGGGATCACCCCCGCATGCGCGGGGAACAGCATACGCATAGTTCGCCGCGCCTGTGGTATTGAGGATCACCCCCGCATGCGCGGGGAACAGTTGAGAAGGCACGGCCGCATACCACAGAGCCAGGGATCACCCCCGCATGCGCGGGGAACAGCTGGCGAGATCATCATTTCGGACCCGGTCGTCGGGATCACCCCCGCATGCGCGGGGAACAGTTGTGCTGCTTTATGTTGGTGGAGCCCTCAACAGGATCACCCCCGCATGCGCGGGGAACAGCCAAGGGCGGTTTGTCTGTGACTGCCGCGACGGGGATCACCCCCGCATGCGCGGGGAACAGTTGGCACCATGCCGAATCCGTTCGCCAAAGCCAGGATCACCCCCGCATGCGCGGGGAACAGCCATCGAGGAGTATCGCCGTTACGAGGATCGGGGGATCACCCCCGCATGCGCGGGGAACAGTCTGCAGTTTCTCTTTTTCGGCGGTTTGGCGAGGGATCACCCCCGCATGCGCGGGGAACAGCTCATTTTGATGCCAACAAGTTTTTTGGAGTGGGGATCACCCCCGCATGCGCGGGGAACAGAATGATTACAATGTGCTTCGTAAAGACATGGGGGGATCACCCCCGCATGCGCGGGGAACAGAGACGCGGAATCAGTTGATGATTTTTTGAGACGGGATCACCCCCGCATGCGCGGGGAACAGATTACAAAAAGTATCGTGTAGACGCGGAATCAGGGATCACCCCCGCATGCGCGGGGAACAGTTATGTGCCGCTCGGTCGATTGCGGCAGAGATGGGATCACCCCCGCATGCGCGGGGAACAGCTGGATGGGATAGGCTGGATTTCTTCCGGGAACGGATCACCCCCGCATGCGCGGGGAACAGCACAAGCAAAAACTCCGGGCAGGACGGCGAAAAGGATCACCCCCGCATGCGCGGGGAACAGACCTTGACAGTCAACCCGGACGCTTATATCCGGGGATCACCCCCGCATGCGCGGGGAACAGACTTCCGGGACGTGAGCTTTGCCTTCCAATTGAGGATCACCCCCGCATGCGCGGGGAACAGATGAACTTCTTGACGTGTGGGGCGCTGATTATAGGATCACCCCCGCATGCGCGGGGAACAGTATGCGGCCGCCCGGAGACGCGGCCGCCGTTTACGGATCACCCCCGCATGCGCGGGGAACAGCCGTCCATCAGTGCGCCGCAGAAAGGGCAATAGGGATCACCCCCGCATGCGCGGGGAACAGCAACAACATCCGATATATCACTATATGCTGCAAGGATCACCCCCGCATGCGCGGGGAACAGTTCAGAAACTTCCTGTAAACGGCTAAACATTGGGGATCACCCCCGCATGCGCGGGGAACAGCTAACTTCGGATCGTTAATACCTAACATGTTAAGGATCACCCCCGCATGCGCGGGGAACAGAAGACACCAAGCTCAAGACCAGCGCCGACATCGGGATCACCCCCGCATGCGCGGGGAACAGGTATAATAGAATCAATGAAAGAAAGAGAGGTTAGGATCACCCCCGCATGCGCGGGGAACAGCAAGTAATTTTTCAACATCGGTCTGCTTCATCAGGATCACCCCCGCATGCGCGGGGAACAGTTCTTCACAAGCGGTTTCTGTTCATGATATCTGGGATCACCCCCGCATGCGCGGGGAACAGGCGAACGCCTACATACTGATAACGATCGCTGTAGGATCACCCCCGCATGCGCGGGGAACAGAATCAGCCACTTGGCGCTCGGGCCGATGACCAGGGATCACCCCCGCATGCGCGGGGAACAGTGGACGTGCCGGGGAAGCGCTGGGTTTTTGAGGGGATCACCCCCGCATGCGCGGGGAACAGTTGAGGAGGCACGGCCTCATATCACAAATCCAGGGATCACCCCCGCATGCGCGGGGAACAGGACGTCGATTAGTGATTTCAAGGTTATCCCTCCGGATCACCCCCGCATGCGCGGGGAACAGCTCCGTGATCAGACCATCAGCAAACTTCCAGATGGGATCACCCCCGCATGCGCGGGGAACAGTTGAAAACGATAATCGCGCATATCATGATTCTAGGATCACCCCCGCATGCGCGGGGAACAGCCGTCCTTACGAGTGTAAAAACTGCCTTCGCCGGGATCACCCCCGCATGCGCGGGGAACAGGGATCGGGAGAGCGTTGAGAGGGATTTCAATGAGGATCACCCCCGCATGCGCGGGGAACAGTCATCATGGCAAGCTTTACACACATACTCGAGAGGATCACCCCCGCATGCGCGGGGAACAGCCGGGTTTTACCATGATCGTCTCAGGTTGGATGGGATCACCCCCGCATGCGCGGGGAACAGAGATTTTATCCGTCTCGCCCGGGCCGAATTTGGGGATCACCCCCGCATGCGCGGGGAACAGGGATATGTAGAAACGCTAAGCAAGAACCCAAAAGGATCACCCCCGCATGCGCGGGGAACAGTGGACGTGCCGGGGAAGCGCTGGGTTTTTGAGGGGATCACCCCCGCATGCGCGGGGAACAGCAAAATTGCTAAATGTGCTGGATCTTGTGAAGAGGATCACCCCCGCATGCGCGGGGAACAGTACCGGCAGGTCCGAAATCTTAACGCCCAGTGTGGATCACCCCCGCATGCGCGGGGAACAGGTTTTAGTAACTCCGTTTATTGTTATTTTTACAGGATCACCCCCGCATGCGCGGGGAACAGTCAAAGGCGGTGCCCTCAAGGCGACGATGGATCGGATCACCCCCGCATGCGCGGGGAACAGGAACTATGAAAAAGAAACCCGTACATGAGCAAAGGATCACCCCCGCATGCGCGGGGAACAGTCTCCTGATTCAGCACATAGGCGACGGATTTCGGGATCACCCCCGCATGCGCGGGGAACAGACTAAAAAGATCCCGATGGCAGGCCGATTCTCACTCCGCAGACTGGCGGATTTCAATGAGTTTCTCATAAAGTTGTTTGGTGGAAAGGCAGTCGTTTTCCGTGCGATGAGCGCCGGCTGTTTCGATGTTGAAATGGGCAAGGAGTGTCGCTAATTTATAATTTTTTACGCCGTCCGCGACACGTCTGGAAAGCGCTAGCGTATCCACACATTCATTGCAAAACAAAGGCAAGTCGCATTCTCTGCACGCGGCGCGCAAAAATTTATAATCAAATTCTGCATTGTGTGAAACGACGGGTAAATCGCCTGTAAATTCGAGAAATTGCGGCAAAACCTCATGCAGTTCCTTCCCCTCCCGCCGCAGCATTTCATCAGAAATTCCCGTCAGTTTCTGAATCGCCTGCGGGATGCCTGTTTTTGCCTTTACCAGGGAATGAAAACGTGCTTCAATCACCCGATTTTTCACTTTTATGGCGCCGATTTCGATGATCTCATGTTTGACATCCGAAAGGCCGGTTGTTTCCACGTCTACAACAACATACGTTGCTGGCAGTGGTTTCACGCAGCGTTTTTTCCTCCGAGCCCGCTGCGCGAGCCGCGCTTTCGACGCATGGCTGAACCCAAGCCGAAGCGCTCCGAGTTTTTTGATGCGTGCCGGGCTGGGGCGCAGCATCAGTTTTAGGCCGTCAAAATCAATCGGTTCCCACGATGCGTTGTGTACACGGAAATCCATGCGCTGCTCATTGCTTGCGCTGAACACCATCGTTGCGCTGCCGCGCTTTGCGTTTTCCTTTACCCGCCTCCAAAGTTCATCGCGTACCCGGGTGCTCACCTGCCCGACGTAAACGCCGGTATTGATCTCCTGCAGCCATTTAGTCAAGTCGCCGCGCAGCGCGGGCGGGCAGTCTGTCAACGTAATAACCGTCATGTGTCGTCGTCCTCCAGAACGGTTCCGTAGCCGTCCTCCGCTGCCTCCGGCTCGGGTCCCTCCTGCTCTTTGCCATAGGAAATGCCGTTCGGAACCAGTCCCTGTTTGTCATCCCAGAGATGAAGTGTATCCGCTTCCGGTTCCTCCGCAGCCGCCGCATCGCCCAGAAGCAGACGTCGGATATCCGTCGCGGCCTGTTCCAGAATGTGCCCGTCCGCAATTGCGTCGCGCACATGGTGTCTGACAGCTGATCCAATATCTTCCGGCTGCGCCGCCGTAACCTCAAATGCGATGGGAATGGTGATCTGCGCCTTATAGAGGTCGGCGATATCGTACACGAAAGAGCGGTCATGCCCGGTATGGACGAAACCCAGACCGGGAGAACAGCCCAGCGCAACGATCACGCTGTGCACAACACCATACAGACAGGCATGCGCAGCGGAAAGCGCCTGGTTGACCGTATCGCTGCCGCTGAAATTTTCCGGGTCGTATGCGCGCCCATTCCAGGGCACGCCCGTCTTTTGGCAGGCGCGGCGGTAAACCGAACGGACACGGGCGCCCTCTCTGCCGCGCAGCTGTTGCATCGTCAGCGCGGAAACATCCTCGCCCGGGAAACGCATCTGGTACATTTGGCGGGCAACGGCTACCCGCGTGCGCACATTGGAGACCAGTTCCGCCTGACGGATCAGCAGGTGCGCGGAATGGGTCAGCGGCCTGCCGTGAGCGTAATAGCGCACGCCATGCTCCCCCACCCAGACGACGCTGGTTCCCGCGTCGCCAATCAGCTCCATCGCGCGGTGAGAAACGTTCGTTCCGGGGCCGAGCATCAGAACGCTAAGCGAAGCGGCCGGGACATGAACCGTTCCGCGCGCGTCCGTTACGGTGATGGCCCCGTCCTGCCGGTTGAGCAGGCAGCGCTCGAGATACAGGAACGACATTCTGTCCCGTATGGTCGGCAGCGCCTGAATCTCCGGCTTTTCCATGCCGGGAATATTTTTCATTTTATCCTTCCCCCAGCGGCGCAACGGTCAGCAGTCCGCACCCATACGCCTTGGCCCGCCCAATGCCGCAGAGCAGCGCCTGCCGGAAGCGCTCGCAATCCGATATGGTTAAGATACCCTCAAAGGCCGCCGTGCGCAGCGTGACCAGCCGGCCGCTTCCGTCGGATTTGCGGAACCGCTTCCATTCGGTATGGACAATGTCGAATGCGTCTTCCGCCAGCAGAAAACCATGAGGCTGCGCCCGCTTGAGAAGCCACTGTTTCTGCTGATCCTGCGTTACATGGGCATGAACCTGACTGCGGCCGGACGTGTCCTTTCTGTCCCGAAAGCTGCTGCGCACAGGGTTCGCGCGCAGGCGGAACCGCCAGATCTGTCCCGCCGCAAGGCGCGCGAGCAGCGGATTGTACGATTTGGTTTCCCATGGGCGGTTGGCATCGGGACAGCCGAACTGAGCCGCAAGGCGCGAAAAATCCGGCTGCTGCGCGCTGAGCACCAGCAGGTAATACCGGCCGTTCAGCATATCCAAACGCCAGAGCTTGCGCGACCGCGCGCCTGCCGGGGCGCGCGGGAAGGCGCCTTCTACCGCGCCGTGCAGAATCTGCGGCGAAGCCAGCGCCCGCATCGTTGCCCTAAGTTCTACGTTCAGCGCGATTCTGGATAAATACATACAATTCCTCCTAAAGCGCCGACATGGCGTCATGCCCGGTCGGAGGTTCCAATGCCGGGGCAAAGTCCGGGTCCGGCGCGGAGACATACGTTTCGCAGACGTGCCGAAAGCCGAATTTCCTGTGAACCGGGCTAAGGGAAAGCGGAAGATCGCGCTGAAAATACGCGCCCTGTTCCGCGCCTGCATCCATCACGATCCGCAGACGCGGCGCGGACTCTTCCCGTTTCCCGGTCCGGTTTTCCACAAGCCGCGGCTCCCCGCTCAGCGCTGTGAAAAGATCTTTGCCCTCCCGGATGCCCAGCGAGACCCGTCCCTCCGGCGGGCAGGAACGCCGCCCCAGAAAGAGCGGAAACGCTGGGGTGCGCAGCGCGGCGTCGATCCGCAGCAACAGAATTTCGTTCCCTTCCAGCCCCGCAAGAAAGACCGCGTCCGCCAGATAATAACGGTTTGTGACATACGGTGCTTTTGCGCTTTTCGCCGTGTGGTAGTCGCGCAGCAACGTACCCTCCCGGTCGACGCGCGCACCGAAGCGCAGCCCGCACAGGGCTTTTAAGGATTCGTCATCGCCGCGCCGAATTCCAAGCGCCGCGGCCGCAAGACCGAGCACGCCGCTTTTGGTCGGGACGCGTTCGGTGCCGCGCCGGTCAAATTTTGCGCCCACACCCCATGACTGCAGCGGGGCGGCCAGGCGCAGAAGCAGCGTGCTCACCGCGCATCCCCACCGTTCCCCAGCCGGTCGCGCAACTCGCTTTCGAGCGTATCCAGCAGCTTGTTCAGGGGCAGAGCATCCCCCAATTCGCTCAGCAGTTCACCGCAGACCAGCGATTTTTCCGGTTTACCGGCAAAATTACGGTAGACGGTTTGGGCGTGGTTCACAAGCCGTTTCGCGGAGGCGGCCACATAGCCGCCCTCGCCGCTCTGCGGCACCGGCAACTCAAACGCGCCGACCAGATTGACGGGCTGATCGTTCCGCAGTGTAACCAATACCGCGTCCGGCAGTGTGCGGTTGGCGAAAGTGTTTTGCTTACCGTCCGGCATAGAGCAGACAAACGCGCGCACAAACGCCGCCGCCGCATTTGCCGTATCGTTCCCCAAATACTGTTTAAGCTGATGCACAGCGACGGTCGCGTAGCGGTAGAGCGTCGAAGAATTGAACTCCACAGTCCCGATATGCCCCGCGCCCGCATTATCTGCCGGCGAAAGGTCATCCACCGCGGTGAAGTAGTCATATTCGTTGCTGACCTTATGCGTGGAGATGCTGTGGGCAACCTGCGCGCAGGCGTCCGTGTTGAGCGATGGGTCATCCGCCACCATGCGCCCGAACAGCGCGATATCCACGCCGGGGAACTGACGGAGCGCCTGCCTCGCTTTTTCCCTGACTTCCTTCGAGGGTTTCCCGGACACAGCCTCCGGTTCCTCCACGACCAGTTTGGCGAGCGCCTCGGCCTGGGCAAGGCTCATAAAAAACAGCGCGTCCGTCCCGTTTTCCACCGATTTGATTTTCAGGCCAGCGGTTTCCAGAATTTTCCGTGCGGCCTCTTCCGGGTTCCCGGCGTAATTCAATTTTCTGATTTCCTCCGCCACCATGCTGACAATCCGCTTGGTGCGCACGCCGAGCGCCTCCGCCGGGAGCAGTTCCCGGAACATTTTTCTAACCGCGCGCTTCCAGCACTGCGACGAGACCCGCGCCCGCGTCACGCCGCCGTACACGGCGGTTTTCGGGCTGCCGGTGTCATCGCGGTTGACACAGCTCGGCGGCACCGTTTGAAGCACATGAATATCAACATAAAGTCTGTTTTCCATGGTAATCTTCCCTTCTGTTTCTGCTGATTGCGTCACTGCGCCTTTTTGCTCTGAATTTCGTCGTTTGAAAGGCGGTAAAAATCCCGCCCCCACTGCAGGCGAACTCCGTCCCGCAGCACGGGGATCCGGAACCGGTACAAGTCCTCCGCCAGCGCGGGGTAGTCGATCGGCAGATCATGGGCTTTCAACAGCTCGATCAGCCCGCGCAGATGATGGGTGAACTCCTCGAAACTGTCCGCGGTAACCGCCGCGCTGAAACGCCGCGTGACGGCGGCTTCCCGGTTCTCGTCGATTGCCGCGAGTCTGCGTACCGCCGTGCCGAGAGATTCCCCCTCCCGGCTCATACATTGGTCTCTGGGGTCTTTGCCCTGCTGGTGCAGCGCGTAGAGCGTCAGCGCGGTATACACCGCCCATTCTCCGTACGATGGCTTCGGTTCCGTACCGACCAACTCCAGCGGCAGACCGCCGAGCGTCGCGCCCCAAAGTTCCGGCATGCTGCCGGGCGCCTTGCCGACACCGCGCCGCAGACGCGCCAGCGCCGCCCGAACCGCCCGAGCCGTGGACTTGTCCCAGCTTTCGCGCATTTCCACAATTTTACGCCTGACGAACGCGCCCGCCTGTTTTGCCTTTTCGGCCATTTCGTTTTCCCTCCTGATTCAGTATATCCCTGCTTGATGTGGCGTACAAAAACAGATTGTAGGCTTTCGGCGCGGGCAGGACCTCCCCATGCCCGGCGAACGCCTGCGGCCCGCACCGCGCCACCAGCTCCCGGCCGAGTTTCCTCACGACGCGCTGTGCGGTGTCCCACCATCTGGCGCTTGCGTCCGCCATTCTGTCCCGCTCCGGGTCGATGCCCCGCAGCCACACGCGGAACGGTGTGTCCAGGCGGAAATACGCCTGTTCTTTGGCCGCGTTGACTCTGCTTGCAAAGTCTTTGTCGAAGCTGACCTGCTTTTTTCTGTAGCCGGAAGCCTGAATCAGATTGCCCTGCAAACGCCCGATCTGGTTCGCGAGCCGACCCGCCGTGCCGATCTCGTCGATCACGCGGTTAACCCAGTCCGCGCCAAGGGAGGTCAGCAGAGCGGCGCTGAACGTAATGGAATCGTCAAACACATCCTCAATCACCGCTTCCATGGTTCCATAAGCGACACCGGCGGTCTGCAAACGAACCGGCGCGCGCGGAAGCAGGCCGCGTTCTTCCAGCAGCGCAAGCCAGCTGATTACTCCGGGCCGCCGCCACTCCGCGCCCCCGCTCTGCGCCGCCAGCGCGGGAAAATCCCGCCAGACCTGACGGGCCGGATTGTGCCGCTTGGGGACCCACTGCGGCGGGTCGGTCTCTTTTTTCGCCGCGTTCCGCCAGACGGTCATCTGCTCCGCAAAGGCATTTTCCTTCTGAAAAAAGTCGCCGCTGAGCAAGACATAGCCGTTCACCGCACCCCCTTCGCGTTTCAGCAGCAGACGGCGGGACTGCAGCGTCAGCAGTTCGGAGGGGTTGTCCGGCACGGCGATCTCGTTCCGCTCCGCCGCGGGAACCGTTTCCGCCTCCCAAACCGGCTTTTCTTCCCCCCAAAGTTCGCGGCCGCCGTCTTTCAGAAACACCAGGTTGAGCATCAGCGTTTCAAACAGGCTGTTGCCGGCGGCGGCGATCAGTCCCAGTTTCCCGAGCCAGCCGACGCCGAGACTGGGTGCGCCCTTCCCCGGCTTGCCCTTCGCTTCCAGCTTGCCGAAGGTTTCGGCAAAACCGTTGACGTAGAGAAGCCATCGGGCGGCTTCCGCATAAGAGAGCGTGTTTTTTTCGCTCCCCGCGCGCTGCGGAAACAGGCGCGCCTTATGGTCGCTTTCCGAGAGTTCCCCATTGAGCTTCGACGCTTCGAACGGGCCGAACACATCTTTTCTGTCCTCCATCCACGCCGCCTGATAAAATGGCCTTTCCGGATGAAAGAGCCAGAAGCGGTCTTCGTATCCCTGCAAATACTCTTCGATGAAGTTCATCGGGAACCGGCCCATATCCCAAAGCGCTTTCCATCGCTTCAGCGCGTCTGCGGGCGTCGGCCTCGGGTCGGCGTTTGCGCACAGGGGAGCATAGTTTCCCTGCGTATCGCACCGGCCGAACACCGCGTGCAGCACGGCCAGCAGCAGCCGAAGCACCGCGATGTCCTGCACCGGCAGTTCCCCGGCCAGCCCCCGGAACTCATGCGCGCGCCGAAACGCTTCAGTCAGGGAAACCTCCTCTGTTTTGCCGCCCGGTCCCATCACGCGGATCCACCGCTCGCGCAGCAGATCGAACTCTTTTTCAGGCATGGTCATCAGCCTCCTTTTCGTCAAACAGCCCGTCGTCCCGGCGGTACGTCAGCCACCGGCCGCCAAGAACCGCGCCGCCGTCCTCGCCGAGAATCAGGAACAGCGCGCCCCTCAGCCACGGTGAGTCCTGCCACAGAGGGACTTGTTCCGCACAGGCCGTTTCGAGCGTCCGCACGGTCTGCTCAACTGCCCACGGGGCGCAGAGCGCGCCCGGCAGGCGGACGCTGCAGCGGGCAAGCGCCCGCGCGGTTGCTTCGTCTGGGACTTCGTCCCGCGGGATCCCGCGCCCGCCTTCAATCCACGGCAGAAAATGCAGCCGCCCGTTCCGCATCTGCCGCACCGGCAGCACCTCGAGGGATTCGTCGCCGTCGCGCACGGCGGCTTCCCCCGCCTGCTCCGAGGCGCCGGCCTCCGTATTCAACCAGTTCACAAGACTCTCCTCCGAACCCGGACAAGGCGGATCGACCCGGAAGGCACTCGCCCGCCTTTCCTTCTCTTGGATCTTCCGGTCATACTCCCGTTTTGCCTCCCGGTATGCGGGCGTATCGGGCAGCAGCGCTTTTTCACCGTAAACGTCCTGCACCAGATTCGGAATATCCCGCGGCAGAGTCAACCGCCGCGGCAGGCGCGCTCGCGTACGCATCAGCAGATACCGACCGTAGATGGCTTCCGCACCCGGTTCAAAATCATCGCCGCCGAGGCCGATAACCAGACAGCGCGCGTCCGTGAGCTTTGCCGGACGGTTCCGCTTGTGCCGGTGCAGCCGCCCGATGCGCTGCAGCAGCAGATCCATCGGACAGAGATCCGTTATGAGAATGTCAAAATCAATGTCGAGCGACTGCTCCAAAACCTGCGTCCCCACCACAATCCGTTTTTCCGGCCGCCGCGTTTTCCCGCCCGGCTTGCCCAGCTCTCGGCGCAACCTGTCCTCTTTTTCGGCTCGGTCGCACGCGAGGAACCGCGAGTGAAACAGTTCTACGGTTTCGCCGCCAAAGCGGGGGCGAAGCATCTGCGCCATTTTCTGCGCGCGCCGCACTGTGTTGACCACCACGCCCGCACAGCCGCCGCCAGAGAGCAGGTCCGCCAGCATATCTGCCAGTGAGTCCTCCGCTAAGGGTTCCAGCGTGACCGCTGTGGACGAGCCGTCCGGCGGAACTTTCTCCTGCCGTACTGCGCCGCCGTCCGAAGCAGTAATCAGCGGATAATCACGGCACACCGTCCACTTTGGCGGCGCCGGGATCGGGCCGATAATTTTGCCAAAACGGCTGCGCTGCGGCTGGGGGGTAAAACTTTTGTCCAGGTACGCTTCCATCACCGCCCGCCGCGTTCGGGCCGGAAGCGTTGCCGAAAGCACCACGACCGGCACACCGTACGCGCCGAGCCAGGTCAGCGCCCGGAAGAGGTAACGGTTCATGTATGCGTCGAATGAATGGCATTCGTCGATGACGACGACCTTATCCGCCAGTCCCAGGTGGCGCAGCATCACATGCTTCTGCTTGAGTGCCGCGAACAGAAGCTGGTCGATCGTCCCCACAACGAAATCATCAAGCATTGAGCGTTTACGTCCTTCAAACCAGGGGTGTACAAAAAGCGCGGCGTCTTCATCTTCGCCGATGTTGACGCCGTGCGCGAGGTTTTGGTATTCGCTGTTAAATTCCGCCTTGCCGTGCGCCAGATGAATGGAATGCGCACCCTCCGCTTTCAGGCTGTCAATCCACCGCTCCATGCGCGGAAACATGCCGTCGGAGGTTGCCTGTGTGGGCAGGGCGAAAAAGACGCCCTTCCGCTGAGTTCTGTCCGCAAGAATTTCGGCGGCTGCAAGTGCGGCTTCCGTTTTTCCGGAACCCATCGGGGCTTCCAGAACGAGGATACCCGGCGCGCGCGCCTTGGTAAGCGCCCGCGCCACGGCGGCCTGTATGGCGTTCGGCGCAAAGCCGAAACGCTCTTCGTAAAGGCCGCCGCGCGCCCAGCGGTTCCCCGCGTGCCAGGGGCTGGGCAGAGCCAACTGTTTCCACGCCAAATCCGCGCGGGCCCGTGCGTCGGGACGGCACGCTTGGCCCAACGGGACATACGAAAAATACTTTTCGTCGCTGGCAATCCAGTCCGCCATCATCAGCAGACCGCTCAGCAGCGTCTGCGCGGCCATATCGGGCGCGGGAAGGGCCTTCAAGGAAGCAAAGCCCGAAAGTTTCAGCGCGAAGCGGATCAGCTCCCATTGAACGGCAATCCAGCCCTCTTTGCCCGCTCCGTCCGAATTGTAATTTTCCGGGTAGGAACCGACACCGCAGTCACCAAGCATTTTGCTGGACGGAGGCTTGCCGTGGTGCGCACCGATGATGACGGCGGCGTTCCGGTTGCAGCCCGCGGCCTCCAGCAGCACCTGCCCGGCCAGCGCGTGCGGGGTTTTGCCCGCATACGGCATTGCCGAACGGGGTTTCAGCGGCAGCCCCGTCGCCCGGCTTTGTTCGGCGATGCAACGATCCAATTCATTCGGGCCGCCATATCGGCTGCTTTTCGACTGAAACGCCGGCGTTGCCTTGCCAAGATCGTGCACGGCCGCCAGGAACAGGGCCAACTGCGCGGCGCGGTCTGCCCCTCCGCTGCCGTCGGCGATCACCCGCCGGGTACCCTCCGGCAGCCAGTGATCCCACAGTTTCTGCATCACCGCGGCGGTATCCGCCAAATGCGCGAAGAGCGGCAGCCAAAACAGGCTGCCGTCTTTCGCCTTTTTTGCCCAGAAACTTTGCGCCATGTGCGAGAGCTTTTCCACCGTGCTCACCCACTTGTTTCGATTTTCCGAATGATGATTATGTTGAGTTACAGCAGATTTTTCCCAGCTTTTTCTTGTATCGTTATTTAAATTATAGTATAAATTCTAATATGTGTAAAGAAAAATTGTCGAAGTTTGGGGCAATATCCCCGGATGGCTTTTTCGGCCGGTGTTTCCCGACGTTAGGCTGCCAAAGCGGCGGGGGTGCGGACAAAATCTTGGACTAAGCACTCAGGCCGAGATTTTGTCCGCACC
>ENA-UOOI01002635-UOOI01002635.1-fermentation-metagenome-genome-assembly--contig:-NODE-2635-length-15163-cov-7.529057_pt1 | contig 15163 bp, 15 predicted proteins | sample MGYA00245779_ERZ724027 | MGnify/ENA primary metagenome ERZ724027 (study PRJEB28704, sample SAMN03018318) | fermentation metagenome | biome: anthropogenic terrestrial biome; feature: soil; material... | reverse complement strand
AATGCAATGGTTAAGATTAGACACTTAAATCGCATAAGTTGACAGAGCTTATTAATAGTGTTAAAGTTATTACGGTAAAACAACCAACCTAGATGATCGCACCACTTGGTGGTGAGGAAAGTCCGGGCTCCAAAGGGCAAGGATGCTGGGTAACGCCCAGTGAGGGTGACCTCAAGGAAAGTGCCACAGAGAACAAACCGCCTGTTATACAGGTAAGGGTGAAAAGGTGCGGTAAGAGCGCACCAGCGTTTGGGTGACCAAACGGCTTGGTAAACCCCATCCGGAGCAAGACCGAATAGGAGAGAAACGAGGTGGCCCGCCTTACTCTCGGGTTAGGTCGCTAGAGCTGCTAGGTAACTAGCAGTCAAGACAGATGATCATCGCCCCAAAAGGGTACAGAACCCGGCTTACAGGGTTGGTTGTCAACGTACGGCGTTGCCTGTGGCAACGCCGTTTGTTTTAAAACTGAAACAACTGTAGGGGTGGTTTAGATGAATTTTGAAGAAACTTTGAAAACAGCGCTACATGAAAAAGGTTTGCGTTTGACCCCGCAACGGCAAGTTGTTTTAGAGGTTATGCTAAATTTAGGTGGACAACATTATACAGCAGATCAAGTTTATGAAATTGTTAAAGCAAAAAGTGATGATATAAGTCTTGCTACTATTTACCGGACCCTTGAATTATTTGTTGAAATGAACATATTAAGAAAGTTTGATTCAGGAGATGGTATAGGACGTTATGAGATAGATCCTCAAAATTCCGAACATTATCATCACCATCTTATTTGCTTGCAATGTGGCAAAATTACTGAGTTTAAAGATGATCTGCTAGATGATTTAGAAGAGGTAATTGCTCAAAAAGCAGGTTTTCGGATCGCTGATCATTGCTTACGGTTTTTTGGTTATTGTCAAGAATGCGATAAGAACTCAAAGAAAATGTAGGGAAAACTTAATTGTTTAATACTTATATATAGATAAAACTGATATGCTCCCCCTTGAGTAGACACCTGAAATAACAAAAGTTCAGGACTATGTAAGGGGGAGTTTTCTATGGGAAGAAAAGGGATCGATATGACCAAGAAAGTTGAAGCCATAGAGAAATATAAGCGAGGAGAGGCATCCTTAAATAGCATTTCGTGCGATTACTGTGTAGACATGGCCTCCTTAAGACAATGGATAGCAAATTATGAAGCCATGGACCCATCTGGACTAGCGGTCGTTCACATTAATAATCGGTATACTGTAGACCTAAAAAATCGCAGCAGTAGAAGCGTAACTCCGTGGGGAAGGAAGCATACTGGAGATATCTAAGAGATTTGGCCTCTGCAGTAATAAACAGCTTAGGGATTGGATAAAAGTGTATAATGGTCATAAAGAATTTTGGCTTTTAGGAGGTCAAGGGAGTGAAAATTATATGACCAAAGGACGCTCCACCACGCTAGAAGAACGGATTGAAATTACCAGCTACTGCATTGCCAACGGTAAAGACTATGGGACGACAATTGAGAAGTATGGGGTATCTTACTAACAGATATATAGCTGGGTATGTAAATACGAGGCAGAAGGTGTAGATGGGCTTATCGATAAACGCGGGAAACGCAAGCCCCTGAAAGAAATGACTAAAGTCGAACGCCTCCAAGTGGAGAACAAGATGCTTAAGGCCGAGAACAAACAGAAAGAAATGGAGATTGCAGTATTAAAAAATCCAAGAAATCGAAAGAAAGCGGAGCTAAGCGGCATCGGCCAGGAAAACCTTTACTTAGCTATGAAGGAGCTACACGAAGAAGAAGCATATCCGATAGCAAATATTTGCAGGATATTAGGCTTGAACAGGTCATCCTAATACCAGCGTTCTACACCAGAAGTTACAGCAGAGAACATTCTAAACCGCGATTTTACGGCTGAAAAGCTTAACGAGAAGTAGCTAACCGACGTTACAGAATTCAAGTGTGGTGATAATCCAAAGCTCTATTTGAGTGCTATCCTAGACCTCGAAGACAGAAGCATTGTTCGTTATGGGCCGTAGCAATAATAATCAGCTCGTATTTAACACCTTGGCAAATTCAAGGATTATGACTGTCTTTCAATGGCCATTGAGATCTATTTATACTTCTACAACTATCAACATCGACAAAAGAAGCTGAACAAAATGGCAACAATGGCTTACCGCGAGTTGCTAGAAAATGTTGCATAAAAAACTGAGCTCCGTTATTGACGGAGCCCAGCTATACGTTCTTGTTTATTTCGCCTGTCCACTTGACAGGGAGCAGTTCATTTCGGAAGGGTTTTATCTTTATTAAACATTTCCTGCACTTTGGGCTAAAGCAATCGCACCCATAACGCCAACTTCGCCGCCAAGCTTAGCTGGGACTATTTTTAAGTTGGCTACAAAGCTACCAAGTGCTCTTTTCTGTACTTCATCTCTAATAGGTTTGAAGATAAGTTCACCCATATTAGAGACTCCACCACCTATTACGATCAAGTCTGGATTAAAGGTATTGATTAAACCAGCTAGGGTGGCACCAATGTAGCGGCCAGCTGTTTCAATAACTTCTTTGGCATAAGCATCGCCTTTATTAGCAGCCTCAGACACTTCCTTCGCCGTAATAGTCGTATATTGATTTAGAAGGCTTTCAGGATGGTCTGCGAGCTTCTCTTTAGCATTGCGAGCAATAGCTGGACCGGAAGCAATAGCTTCAACACAACCATAGTTACCGCAGCCACAGAGAGGCCCGTTCATATCGATCGTAATATGACCAAACTCGCCTGCTCCAAAGGAGGAGCCGTGGTAGATTTGTCCATCGACGATGATGCCGCCACCAATACCAGTAGATACAGTCATATAGAGCATGTGTTTAGATCCTATACCTGCTCCAAAGCGATTTTCGCCTAAACCAGCTACATTAGCATCGTTATCGAAGTAGGTAGGAATGTGGAAGCGATCTTCAATAATTTTTTTGAGGGGAACATTATGCCATTTTAGATTAGGTGAACTTAAAACAATGCCATTTGGTATATCTAAAGCCCCTGGGGCGCAAACACCTATTGCACCTACATCAGAGGCTTTTACATTAGCCTTAATTAAGACTTCGTCAATAGTATCGCCCATACGACGGGAGACAGCTTCCCAACCATCTTCAGCCTGAGTTGGGACCTTGACTGTAGCTAATAGATTACCTTCGTTGTCTACAATGCCTGTTGCGATCTTTGTGCCGCCAAGATCGACACCTATAAAATAATTTTTAAACATTAGTTGGCCTCCCTTTGCCGCTATCTTTATTGTTATAATACGTTAGGAAAGGTAAACTTCCTTTAGAAGGAATACACGAAAATTAGAGGAAATCTACTTAATAATTAATTACCTTAAAAGGGGGGGTGAGGGTAATCGCCTAAAATGATAGGTCTAGAGCGATTATCATCTAATGAAAAAGACCAAAATACTCTTTTTAGTTTTGTTAATAACAACCTTTGTTGGAGCAGTGAGCTATAGGACTTATATTGAAAATTATAGATATCTTCCTCTTCTAGCTCAATATGCAAACGAGATTGCTCTTAACGAATATGAAGCGGAGGAAAAACCACTGCTCACTGATGAATTATTTCTCGAAGGTAAAGCACCAATCCTGCTTCCACTCTCAGGTGCAACCTGGAACATTGAAGTGCCCCAAACAGGATTATACACCATTTTCTGGGAATATCTATATCTATCTGATCTGGGAGAGGATGGTTTACAAATTTTAATCGATGGCCAACTGCCATTTGATGAAGCAGCATTGTTAGAACCATCGCGTTTTTACCGTGCTGAAACAGAGGGTAGAGATAAACCAATTAGAACTTCGTCTTTAGCACCAACACCAGCTATTATCTGGCAAAGTCGTTATCTTGGCGATACCAGTGGTAGGAGCGATTATCCCTTTAAATTTTTTCTCACCAAAGGACAACATCAAATTACCTTACTTCCCCAAGGAGGTAATTGGTATATTAACAAATTACAAATAGAATCTTATCAAAATCCACCTTCGCTAGCAGAATATAGACGTCTTCATCCCACCGAATTGTTAGCCAGTATCGATACCCATATTATTTTAGATGGAGCTAGATATAATTATCAATATGGTGATGTTGATGCTATGGTCTATATGGATTTAGAAGCCGACCCTATTAGAGATTATAATGCCTTAGGACGTTGGAGAAAACCAGGTAATGGTGTTATTTGGGAATTTGAAGCACCAGAAACAGGCTATTATAGGGTAGCTTTCCGTTATGCTCTTGGTAATATTCCCTTGTTAGAAACGCCCCTAGGACATTTAAACCCCAAAGGTTTTCCTCACTCCGAGCGTCTTCTGCTGATTGATGGTAAGATTCCTTATAGAGAAGTTGAAGCTATAGTTTTTCAGCCTACTGATAATGGCCAAACATTAAATACAAATTACTGGTATTTGTATTCACCAACCTTAAGCAAAACAGAAAAAGAAACCTATTATTTAGAAGTTTTTCTGACTAAAGGCAAGCATTCCTTAGAACTTATACCAACAGTTAAATTAAGATTACCAATCCTCGATACTCTAGAAAATTTAATTAATAGTGTTGGCCAAGTAGAGGCAGATTTTCGGTTGTCTTTAGGTGCAGACCCTAACCCTAATCTGTTTTATCCTTTACCAGAGATTGTAAAAGAAAGACTACGAGCTTTAATTGTTGATTTAACGCTAGCCAAACGCCAAGCGACAGCCTTTTCAAGGAATAGCCAAGTAGAGAGAGGTTTAGACAGCACTTTAAACCGGATAATCTCTCTTGCAACACTGAATCAAATTAATACCGGACATCAAGTAGAGATTACCAGAATCAGAGAATCTCTGCAGTGGATGCGTAATTACAGTGAATTGATGCCCCTTAGTTTAGATTCAATTGAGTTATATTCACCTAGAAGTACTAAAATAAAAGTAAATGAACGTAACAATTCATTGTGGAGCAAGATGAAAAACTTTTTCCATTACCGGGTAAATATTTAATTTGTAATCCTAAGCCTGCTTTATAGTAGGCTTGGGATTTTTGCTGGCAATTTTACACTGTAATTGATTAATCAAGATGCAAGTATAAACACCACCAAGTATAAGTATTTGCTAACTTTGTAAGATTTATTTTGTCTTCGGGTGTTTTGGGTAGAGTAGGCATAGGTTTGACAATTAAAGGTTAAAAAGAAACTGAGTCAGCATGTTTAGTCTCTCTGCTTTCTAAGAACTAAGTATGGTATACTATACGGGTCAGCAAATACTTAGAATTCTTTTTCTGGTTAGTTAAGCCAAATTGGTAAATGTTTGTAAAGGTTTATTAGGCAGCTAACTAGTTGTTTACTTTATTTGTGTAGGCAAGGCATTATCTTGTGTTATTAATTATAAAACGTGGTGATTAAATCGGAACTTCATCCTAATATGAGAAGAGAACTAATAAAACTGGCTTGGCCATTGATGATATCTAATTTGGCTTATGTCCTACTTGGTGCGTTAGATACCTGGTTTATGGGTAGAGTAAGTACATCGGCATTAGGAGCAGTAGGCGTAGGTAGCATGTTTTTTATGTCATTGACATTAATTTTAAGGGGAACCATCAGCGGTGGCCTGGTGTTGGTGGCAAAAAGTTTTGGTGCTGGAGATAATAAAAGTGCTGGACATACCTTAGGAAACTATCTTGTCTTAACAATTTTATTAGCACCATTGGCATTATTAATTCCTGTTATTGCCAAAGTATATTTTTTAATTACCAAAGCCGACAGGGAGATTGCTCGTCTAGCGTATAACTATATAACTATTAGAGCTTGGGAAATTCCTTTTGCACTTATTTCTCAGGCAGTAGTTAGCTTTATGATGGGTATTGGTGATTCCAAACGTCCTATGTATTTAGCCTGGAGTTCAGTTATTATTAATTTAGTAGCAAATTATATCCTCGTTTTTGGTAAATTAGGTTTACCAGCTCTAGGAATCAAGGGAGCAGCTTGGGGTACAGTAATTGCCCAAGCCCTACAAGCTCTTTGCTACATCGTTACGGTCAGAAGACTATATGCAAAGCAATTTCAATTACAAGTTTTTTGTGTCCCAACCAAAAAACGGTTCCGGGAAATGTTAAGACTTGGTCTACCAATTGGTTTGGGTGATTTTGTTGAGTCCTCTGCTTTTGCTACTTTTATGACTCTAATATCAAGATTAGGCCCCATAGAATTAGCTGCTAGCCAGATTGCTAATCAAATCAATTCTTTAGCTTTTATGCCTGGTTTTGCGTTAGGTACAGCAACTAGTTCACTAGTTGGTAGAGCATTAGGAGAAGGGAATAAAGCTAAAGGCCGACTATATGGTATTGTTGGTGTTAAGGTAGCTATAACTTATATGGCGTTTCTTGGTCTATCTTATTGGATCTTCCCGCGTTATTTAGCTACCTTCTTCTTGCATGACCAGGTTGTCATTAATTGCACTGTCAAGTTGATGAGGATTATCTCTATCTACCAGGTATTTGATGCCTGCAATATAGTTTTCAGAGGAGCCTTAAATGGTGCAGGTGATACAAAATTTACAGGAATGACAACAATTTTAGCTGCTTATGTGCTTTTTATTCCTCTTACCTATCTAGGAGCATTTGTTTTTAAATTAGGACTGATTGGTGCTTGGTTAGGACCTATTGTTTATTTAATTAGCTTGGGTATTATATTTGGTTTACGTTTCCTTAGTGGTCGTTGGGAAGATAAAACCACGGAAACATTAGAGCTATCAGTTAATTATCCAAGAGATTAGAGCCATAACTTCGAGTAAGTTGGAGAGAGAATTTAGTAGGCTGGAGGATATCCCAAATGACTGAAATAACAACCAACGAAGCTGGGCAACGCCTGGATAGATATCTGCGGAAAAGATTTGGTGGGCTTAGCTTAGGCGAAATTTATAAATTAATTCGGACCGGTAGAGTGAAAGTAAATGGTAAGAAAGCTAAAGAAGACTACCGTTTACAAGTGGGCGATGAACTTCTGGTGCCAGAAATGCAGGCAGATAGGCCACAAGAGGCCTTTATTAATCTTGTCGCTAATCTGGATATTGTCTACGAAGATAACAATATCCTAGTCGTTAACAAACCAGCAGGATTATTAGTTCACCCAGATAAAACAGAAATGAAGCACACATTAATTAACCAAGTCCTAGCTTATCTCTATAGAAAAGGGGAATATGATCCTAAAGACCAATCTACTTTTACACCAGCACTCTGTCATAGATTAGACAGAAATACCAGTGGCTTAGTGATTATCGCTAAGACTTATCCTGCTTTACAGGAAGTCACAGAATTAATACGTAACAAAAGAGTACGTAAATTTTACCTCTGCTTAGTCAAAGGTAATTTACCTAAGCCTGGGACGATTGATCTCAAATTAGCTAAAGATGCAGATAAGAACCAAGTGCGTGTAGCTTCATCAGGCCAATCTGCTCTCACCCGTTATTGTCCTATAGTTAAATTAAACGACTACACACTTCTTGAAGTGGAAATTGTTACTGGACGTACACACCAGATTAGGGTTCACTTAGCAGCGATTGGTCATCCTTTAGTAGGTGATCTTAAGTACGGTAAAAGAGCAGACACGGAATGTTTTAAACGCGAATATGGATTAAATCGGCAATTTTTGCATGCCTATAAATTAGTCTTAGACACAAAGGGCACTTCAATAGAATATTTAGATGGGAAAAGTTTCGAAGGTCCCTTACCAGAAGAGCTGAATAATACTTTAATTAAACTAGAAAAAACAAAGAGCTGACCATGTTGGTTAGCTCTTTGTTGATCCATTCAAATTAAACCAAATGAAGTTATAGTTCGCTTGTAAAGGGAGAGTTATTCTCAACAAGTTTGGTAACTTTACCGACGAGTTTAGTTGTGTTAAAGAGAAGGGCACCAACAGCTTTACCGTTGCGGAGATAAAGTTGACCAAAACTAGATTCGCTATTCTCTTCTAAAATGACTATTTGTTCATTGTCTTTAGGCATAGAAATAATTTCACCGATGGAAAATAGATTAATGCCAAAAGAATTAAATACAGTCCTGGGGATCCAAGGGACAAACTTATTCTGCCCACCTACAGCATTTGTACCAGCTACAGTGCCTTGTTTTTGAGCAATTGCCCAAAGGCCATAGATAACACCACTAGCTTCAGCGCAATCGCCACAAGCAAAGATATTAGGGTCACTAGTTTGCATAAAATCGTTGACAATAATACCTTTATTTGTAGCTAAACCAATATTCTTAGCTAGAAGAGTATTGGCTCTAATACCTATGGAGAAGAGAACTAAGTCTGAGGTTAGTTTTTTACCACTAGCGAGTGTTACTGTTATAGAAGAATCTGATTCGTCGATAGCAGTCACAGATTCTCCTAAAAAGAGGTCGATACCACTTTGAATAACAGCGTTTTGAATCTGTAAAGAAGTTTTCTCATTGGTCTGTTTAGGTAAAAGAGTAGGAGCTAGTTCAACAACACTCACTTTATTACCATATTGTTTCAGCGAGAAGGCAGCTTCTAAGCCTAGAAGACCTCCACCAACAACTATCACCCGGTTGGCTCCTAAACAGGCGAGGCGTATTTCGGTAGCGTCCTCGATATTTCTTAAGGTAGCAACTCTCGGGCCATGATCTTTTACAATAGGTGGTAGATAGTTGATAGCACCCGTAGCTAGTATTAAGACATCATAAGTATAGATAGAACCTGTTAAGGTAACGAGCTGCTTTTTTTCGGGTAGAATCTCTTTAACTAATTCACCCATTTTGAGTTGGATTTTATTATCACTAAACCAATGCAGGGGTTTTAATAATAATTTATCTAGAGTTTTATTTTCGTGGAAGATATGTGAAAGTTGAGTACGGTTATATGGAGGAACTGACTCCCCACAGATAAGTGTTATTTCCGCTAATTCATCATTTTTACGAGCTGCTTCTGCGGCAGCTAAGCCTGCAACACCGCCACCGACAACAATGATTTTTTTAGACATTCTCAAAGGAGCACCGGGTGCTCTCTTCCCCCTTTCTAGATTGAAAATATAAATCGATAGCTTTAAATTTATAAAAGAGAAAGTATACCATTGTCTTTTCTTTAGATCATATACCCACTTTTTCTTAATGAGCAACAAATAAATTGATGTTTAATAATCTGGATATAAGGCAATAAGAAAGGTAAAGCAAAAGTGAAAGGAGCTAATAATCTTAATGGAAAAGTTCGGTAATGTTTTGAAAGCACCGGAAGTAGAGGGACGCGAAAAGCATGTTCCAGTAATCAAAGCACCTGCTAAAGCTAAAGCGGGCGAAGCTTTTGATGTAACTGTTATTGTAGGTGAGTCTGTACCACACCCAAATACTCTTGAACACCATATTAAATGGATTCAAGTTTATGCAAAACTAGACAAAGGTATGGTCGTCCACTTAGGGACCTTTGATTTTGGCCCTACCTACGCTGAGCCTCGTGTAACATTCCCTGTTAAACTTAACGAATCAGCTATAATCTATGCGTTGGAGTATTGTAACATTCATGGCGTATGGGAGAATAGTGTAGCTGTAAAAGTCGAATAATTTATCAAGCCCGTCAAATGACGGGCTTTGCTTTTTGAAAATTTGATTATTGTCTAAGCTTAGCCACTCGCTTTAGCTAGTTAAAAATCTAGAAAAGGTATTTTAATAAAGCCTGAGTATACCTCAACAGCTGGGCCAGTCATGAAAATGGAGCTAGCTAAATCTGGCCACTCTATAAAGAGATTACCGCCTAGAAGTTTTACTGTGACTTTAGCATCTACTTTATTTTGTAAACGTGCAGCGACTGTGCTGGCACATGCTCCAGTTCCACAAGCCCAAGTTTCTCCACTACCTCGTTCCCAAACTCGCATTTTAATTGTTTTACGATCAAGCACGCTAATAAACTCGATGTTAGCCCTATGGGGGAAACGAGGGTGGTTTTCAATAAGGGGACCAATTTTTTCCACTGGGAAGTAGTCGACATCTTTAACCTCGATAACAAAATGAGGATTACCTATATTTATACCGGTGCCAAAATAAAGCTCACCATTTTTTAACTGCAGTTCTATATTAGTAGCAGAATTTAGAGGCTCGCCTGTCATGGGTATCTCGCCTAATTTTAAACGAGGCTTCCCCATATTAACACGAATTAAAGTTACTAGGCCATCTTTAATAGTCAGAGTTAGTTCTAAAACTCCTGCGAGCGTTTCTACTGTAAGTGGATTGTGTTTAGCTATATGTTCATAATAATACTTAGCGAGGCAACGTATACCGTTGCCACACATTTCACCCATCGAACCATCAACATTGAACATAGACATGCGACAGTGAGCAATAGAAGACGGTAAAATGACAATTAGTCCGTCAGAACCAATGGAAAAGCGTCTGGGACTAACAAACTTTGCAATCTCTGACCAATCGGTGGTCTCCGGAAAATGGTTAGTTATAGCGTCAACATAGACATAATCATTACCCAAACCCTGCATTTTGGTGAATTTAAGCATCCTAAGTCTCCTCATTATAATTTAGGTTAGGCTAATTTTGCCTAGGAAGGTACTTTTATTATACTACAGTAAAAACAAGGAATAATTGCTTGTTAAACAAAGCTTTGTTTAGTCCATAGTAAATTAGAGTTAGAACAGAAAAAAGGAATTTGAATGTCGATAATTGGCAAAAGGGACGAACGACCCATATCTTTGCTATATAAGGGTTCAAATAGTTTTTCATCGATAGAACAGAATACATGTTTGTAAAAAAGTCCAGCCCAGCTTTCTTCTATTTCCTTAGCATAACGGGGGTCCATGCTATCAATTGTGCAAAACATTGATTTATTAAGATGCTCTTTATTCTCTCGAAACATTTGCACTGCCTCCCACATTGTCATCTACTGTATAATTCTACGAAAGCAGTGCATAATCCTTTAAATCTAATTCATAAATAGACTTTCCGCAGTGGAATCATAGTTTGATATATAGATCCCCTTAGTAAATAGGTAATGAAGTCAATGCTTCTCTGAACCAATTTGTCCCGCTAATATCACCTGGAAGTAGTTTAAACGTAAATAAGTACACCATTCTTATTTATAATTCATCTAAGTTAGTCTTGGTTAGAACCGCAAGATGTTCACCAAACGATCTCAGTGAGGTCTATTTAGGAAACACCCTTTTTACCCATCGACTAAATCTTCTAAATTAACTATCACTGTGGGTAATCGTTCTCTTTCCATTGTTTTAGAGACATCCTGCAAAATCACGTTATTTTTCTTTACCAAGAAGAAGCATTGTTTTACGATCTTTGTTAAAATTGCACTTCGATGAAAACGGTTGCATGGCTAACAAAATTAAAAAGTGCCAATTAAAATACTTGACACCTGTTCTCGGTTACTCACTTAAAAAGACTGGAGAACTAGTTGTCGATAAAGAAATCATGAAAGAATTCCAGTGAAAACACCAAATATGATTACCTATAATGAGTCAAACATTATAAACCCAGAAAAAAGTTCTAAATATATGTTCTTAAGTAAGCTTACAAAAAAAGGTTTCTATAACTTATCTAAATGAAATACGAGTTCTAATATAGAAAGATGGTCTCTACAACTATAGGGGGATATCTTTCCCCAAGCGTTAATGGATGCATTTGACTGTAATACAATCACACATCATGTAGATCATATTATCTTTAATTATTCCTCTGTTAAGTCCATTCATAATTGTTTTTGTACAAGAACATCAAATAATTCAAGTGTTCAACCCTTTTCTTCTCCTTATTATCATTAATTGTTTTTTGCTTATTGTAAGCTTAACAATCATTTTTTAGATCGTCAAGCATAATCACTCACTTTATAAATTGGCATTATTTCTGTGTATTAAGTCCGGGAGTGTGACAGTTAACTGAATATAAAAAACGCTGAAAGCCTTGAAAGGACTTATTTTTCAACTCTTTATTGCACATTGTGCTATAATAACTATATATTGTGAAAAGGGTGATGACATGAGACTTCAACTATTTCGAACGAAAAATTCTGCTTCGTTTTATGTGGTCAAGTCCGTTTACGTAAACGGCAAACGCACTAACAAGGTTCACGAAAAGCTTGGAACCTACAATGAACTAAAGGCTAAGCTTGGTGACAAGGATCCCTACGAATGGGCTGAAGAATATGTTGCAGAACTGAATGATCTTGAAAAAGAAGGCAGAGAACCCGTAGTAATTGATTCACCTGCTAAACTGATTAAAAAGGATGAGCAGCGTAGCTTTAATGGGGGATACATATTTCTGCAAAAAATCTATCACAAGATGGGGATTAATAGGATCTGCAGTGAAATCTCTGAAAAATACTAATTTGAATACAATTTTACTCCCTTCTCTCGACACTGCTTTACGGCAGAATCCTCTTTCCCTCCTCAAAGCTCTTCAATTATGAACTTTCATCCGAATTGCTTGAGCCGCCGGATTTCGAACTTCATCATATCTACCACGCACTTGAGGTCATAGCAAAAGAAACGGGTTTCGTTCAGTCATCCCTGTACCAGAACAGCCTTTCCCTTTCCAGTCGGAATACTGGTATCCTCTACTATGACTGCACCAACTATTTCTTTGAAATTGAGCAGGATGAAGGCAGACATTGATAGTTCGCGGATGTTGATTTTGGTCAGATCGAGTAAAGGGCGGAAAGATAGATTTTCCATTTTGTCCCCAGTGACCCTCGATACACCCACAAAAATGGTTATTTCCTGGAGGGAAGCCGAGGTCACAAGTAGATATTTGGGAAGAATCCATTGTCCTTTAGAGCGCCTAGTGATGAAATAGTGCATTTCGCACAGGAGGTTAGATGGGAAAGGTTATATTAGCGAAGTTTGTGAACAAGGAGTTATCTGAAATGGCTTAACTTGAGGTGTTTAACTGGAGTGACAATTACAGAAACCTTTACAAGAGCTTGCGACCACTCTGAGCTAACATCTATGTTAATGGAATTGAGTATGTAATATTTCTTCTATAATGGCGCATATAGGAATGCTGCAATTATTTTTACGTTTTAAAATAATGAGGAGTGGTGGTGTATGAGTCTACCAAATAACCTGAAAGCAACGTTAACAGGAACTACTCAGAATAGACGCGGTATGGCAATGATATGGTTATTATTCGCTAGCTTCTTGCTATTGTTTCTTGTAAATTTTCGTATTAAAACAAACTTAGGTTATACACAAGTGATGTGGTTGGTATTAAGTACATCTGTAACAATCCTATCTATCTTTATTTTGGTGAAAATTGGGTTGCCAGAAAAGAACCAAGTAATAATTTCGTTTGTTTTTGGACTTTGTATGGTTCTGGCGTATCAAGGTGTGTCGTTCACGGCATTTAAGACTTTCCTCGTTACCTTTTTCTGCTCGTTGGCTAGTTTTAGAATATTTGAGAAGTATAACGATCATTCCTTGAATTTTTTAAGATCCACAACATTAAGATCAATTGTAGGGAGTGTTATTATCGGGCTTGTTTTCGGTTTGGTATTGGGTGTGATAAATTTATTCCTGGCACAGGGAACTCTAGTATTGCAATTTACGCTGTCTGCCATCCTCGCTGCATTAAGTCCAGCAATATATGAAGAAATTGCCTTAAGAGCATTTGTTTATGCTTTTTGTCTATATTTACTAAACGGCACTATAACTTCAAAGGCTGAAGGATTTACTTGCTACTGGATGATGATTGTCCCCCATGCCATGATTCATACACCAGATCAGTTCGTGCAGTATGACTTGGCTTCTGGATTGATCAGCATAATTCTGTTGTCGTTACTATTTGGGCTTCCGTTTGCTCTGCTACAGAAAAAGCGTGATATTACTTCAGCGATGATAGCCCATGGCGTAGTCGTACTAATTAAATTTATTTTCTTAGGGTTACCATATTAGAGTCACTCTCCAATTGATCAGAAACGCTATCTAGGATAGAATGAGTCGCCACTTCAGATAACAGCAAGGTTTACGTTTCCACTCCTATCATCGTTCCACCCAAATTGATTCACCAAGCACAGTCGCGCTAAGGTCCATCAACTTCGTAAACCTGCGGGACGTTATCTGAAGTGCCGCTAATCACGGGGTACTATGAAAGATTGAAAGACCATTGCAGAGCAGACTAGATGGTATGATGCTGAAACACTTGCCTCTTTACAGAGCTTAATACTGACAATATTAACCCTTTTAGCCATATCAGCTTTAAGCTTGCTTTTTACTTTCTCTCTCTATCGCTCCTAGTAAAATCTATCACCAGTTAGAAATTGACACCTTTCTAATTAATAGGCAACGTAATTCGAAGGAAGAATATGATGCTAATGCGATCTTGAAGTTGCTTGTATTTTCTCGCTTGTTATATCCTTCTTCTAAAAAAACAACTTATGAGAACAAAGACGTGTTCTTTGAAAAGACGAATTTTTCACTAGATGATCTTTATCGATGCCTTTCTTTCTTCAATAAGCACAAAGAGAGCCTTCAGCTATGGCTACATGAACGTGTAAAGAAACACTATAACCGCAACACTAAGTTGATATATTGCGATGTAACAAATTATTATTTTGAGATCGATAAACAAGATGAATTGAGAAAAAAAGGTGTTTCAAAAGAACGCCGTCCCAATCCAATTGTTCAAATGGGACTTTTTATGGACACTTGCGGTATTCCTATTACTTACAAACTCTTTTCTGGAAGCACTGTTGATAAGGCTACCTTGATTCCAATGCTTAATGGAATTCGAGAAGATTATTCTCTTGGCAGAATTATCGTAGTGGCAGACAAAGGAATAATCACTGGCGATAATATTTGGTCTACTTTATCCGATGAGAGTGGTTACGTGTTTAGTTATTCCATACGTGGAGCCGATAAGAAATTCAAAGAGTATGTGTTGGATGATACAGATTATGTTTGGGGAAATGATGAATTCAAGATAAAATCCAGGGTTTGTCAGAGACAAATAACAGTCACTGCTGAGGATGGCAAAAAGAAAGTTAAGAAAAACATAGAAGAGAAACAAGTGATATTTTATAACGAAAAATATGCTGTTAAGGCAAGGACGGAGCGAGCTATAGCTATTGAAAAAGCTAAGTACATGGTTAAAAGCCCTAGCAAATACAATAGCTCTAACGCTCAGGGTGCTGCTAA
>ENA-UOOI01002630-UOOI01002630.1-fermentation-metagenome-genome-assembly--contig:-NODE-2630-length-15194-cov-3.458154_pt1 | contig 15194 bp, 13 predicted proteins | sample MGYA00245779_ERZ724027 | MGnify/ENA primary metagenome ERZ724027 (study PRJEB28704, sample SAMN03018318) | fermentation metagenome | biome: anthropogenic terrestrial biome; feature: soil; material... | reverse complement strand
CTACTACGTATTCTAAAAGGCGGGCAACTTGGCAGACAGCAAGGTGCTCTACACGCAGAAGTACGAAAATGGCAGCACCATTGTTACGGATGATGTTCCGTTTAGCACAACTACAGAGAAGGCTCTGATTGGCTGGTCTACGAATCCGACAGCAACTGCGCCTAATACCACGCTGACAATCAACGGTGCAAGTGTTACGCTGTATCCGGTACTAGCAAATGTTCATTGGATTGAATTTGAATCCAATGGCGGTTCCGCTGTCGACCCCATCTACGTGCTGAGTAGTGCGAAAACCCCCGAAATGCTGGAAAGCCCCGCGAAGGATGGTTATGCCTTTGCCGGTTGGTATAAAGATGATGGTTTTGCAAATGCCTACGTTTCAGGTGAAAGCTTGACTGAAACGCTAAAACTGTATGCCAAGTGGACGCCGAAAATGGTAAGCTATAAAGTCCTGTACTGGAATCAGAATGCGGATGATGATGGTTATTCTTTGGCTGAATCTGTGCAAAAGAGTGGCATGACTGGTACGATGACAAGCGCTTCTGCCGATCAGAGTTACAATGGATTCTCTCAGAGCACTACCAAGATAATTAAACAGCAGACAATTGCTGGTGACGGTTCCACTGTGGTGAACGTCTATTATGACCGGAATACTTATCAAGTCAAGTTTTATTATGAGGATGGATATGGGAATACCACAGGAAATATAATTAATGAACTTACCATTAATGCTAAATACGGTGCTGATATTGCCAGCCAGTGGCCCAGCCGTCGCACTGGTTTGTCGAGAACATATCCCAGCAACTGGTGGACCGGTACATATAGCGGAAACAATCCATATCGGGGAAAAATTTATCAAGGTGGTATTAGTACCATGCCCCTCAATGGAGCAAAATTCTATCTGGAAGATTCTGATGGAAGATATACTGTGAAGACCGATTTTTATCTGGAAAGTTTAAGTGGGGAGTATATCCTTGACCATACTGATTCATTTAAAAGCAGTAACAATGCTTGGCAGACAACAACGGAAGATTACTACGATATTAAGGGCTTTACAGTAGACTACGATAAAAGTTCGAGGGTTGGTTCTAACCCGCAGTGGAATGGTAGGATAGGCACATGGAAGTTCTATTACACCCGCAACACATACAAGATTAATTTCTATAATAGTGGTGTGGACGAAAAGAATGAGGAATACAAATATCAAGCTGATATTAGTAATGCTGGCTACACGCCTACTGCACCGACCGGCAAATCAGACTATACATTTGAGGGTTGGTATACCAATGAGTTGCGGGAAGGAGAGGCGTATACCTTTACAGGCAAAACGATGCCGGCAGGGAACTTTGCTCTGTATGCAAAATGGGTTGCTCCTACCTACACTGTTGAATTCGATCTGAACGGTGGAACTGACGGAGATGAATACGCTGTCCAGGCAATAAAAAAAGAAGAAGTAGCGAAAAAGCCTGAGAACTCTACTCGGGAAGGATATACCTTTACCGGGTGGACAAAGAACGATAAACCCTTCAACTTCAACACAAAGATTATTGAGGATACAACACTGGTAGCTCAGTGGATCAGTAACACAGAATATACTCTGACGTATAATGCGAATGGTGGCGCAGGCAGTGATGTAGTTGATTCCACGAAATACGTTGATGGCTCAAAAGCCGAGCTTAGGGGTATGCCTACTGCGTGGGCTCCGCCAGTGAATAACTATGGATTTGTCTGCTGGACGACTGACCCGGCTGGCACCGGAACAAAATACTATCCCGGTGATGCATTTGAGATGCCGGCAGCGAATACTACCCTGTATGCCCAGTGGGCACCCATCCGTAAGACAACGTTGACCTATAACTTTAATTACACTGGTGCCCCGGCGGATAAGACCATTGATATCGAAACGCCAAATGAACAAACCACCATTAACGAGACGGATCCCACCCGCGAAGGGTACACGTTCTCGGGATGGAATACCAAAGCAAATGGAACAGGTCACGAGGTTCAGGCGGGTGATCAGGTTCAGGTAAATACCTTGAATCCGGAGACCAATGTCCTCTACGCTCAGTGGAGGAAAATAGTCACTGTGACCGTGAAGAAAGACGTCACTGGCAACATGGGTGACACCGACAAAGAGTTTAGCTTTACGGCAACCGGTACAAAGCCTAAAAACTTCACCTTGCAGGATATGGATAAGCATGCTGACAGCACTGAAACATTCCAGCTGGAAGTAGGTGACACGATCACCATTACTGAGACCGTCTACAATGGCTACGCTACCAGCTACAAAGTGGATAATGGAGCGGCAACCGTCGGCAACAGCTACACCCTCGCCGTTGGTGAAGGTACATCGGATGTTACCGTTACGTTCATCAACAATAAGCAGATTGATGCGCCTACCGGTCTCACCAGTAACACAACGCCTTACCTAATCATGGTCGGCACAGCAGCCACAGCAGGTGTGGGCTACGTGGTATTGAGACACAGAAGACGTTTCGACGACCGGTAAGGGATGCGAAAAGACGATGCCAGCGAAGAACATGGAAGAAATCGCTGCGTATCTAAAAAGCTTGCGGTTCCGAAAGAAGAAATTCGGGGGCGTGGACGAAGCAGATATGTGGCGGCAGCTGGAAAAGCTGCATGGCGAGTACCAGTCAGCCTTCGATGCCCAGTGGGAACGCAGCCGTGCCTTAATCGAGGAACGGGATGCGGAAATCCGGCGGTTGAAGGCGGAGCGTGGTAAAGCGGGGCAATCCCGCGGTGAAGCCAATGACTAAGGGAAAGCACAAGAAGCAAAAACAACAGGCCGGGTCCGGGGTGAAAGTGCCCCAGACTCCCGAAGAGGTAATTGCCACCAGACGGCGCGCCCTGCGCAACCGGGCGGACGTCGAGTCGTTCCTGGAACGACTGGTTGCAATGGCAGTGATGGTATGGGTTCTATTTGGGTTGATCTTTGGACTCATGCCGATGCGGAACGGGGATATGGTGCCCCGGCTCAACGCAGGCGACCTGATGCTGTACTATCGGCTGACGCAAACGTTCCATGCACAGGATGTAGTAGTGCTGAAAAAGGACGGCGTGACCTATACGGCTCGGATTGTTGCCCGGGGCGGCGATCAGGTGGAAATCACCGATGATGACGCGCTGAAAGTTAACGACAGCATTGTACTGGAGAACGATATTTACTACACCACACCAAAGTATGATGATCAGGTGCAGTATCCTGTTACCTTGGCCGAGAACGAGTACTTTGTCCTTTGCGATTACCGCAAGGGTGCAAAGGACAGCCGCTACTTTGGCCCGGTGACCCGCAGTGAGATCAAGGGCAAGGTCATCACTGCACTCCGCCGCTCTGGTCTGTGAGCAGGCGGCCCCCAAATGTGTTTCGCAAAGCGACAGCAAAGAACTTTCGTATCTACCGGGATCCGTACGGGAATCCCTGGCTGCGCTTTGTGAGCAGGCAGAATCACTTCCGATTCTGTCGATAGATTCGGGATCCCAATCGTATTTAAGAAAGGAATTTTAGGTTATGTTAAAAGTGAATAAGAAGACCATCCGTCGGCTGGGCACCGTTGTGATGGCACTGGCAATGGCGATATCCGTTATGGCGATCGACGCTTTTGCTGCTGAACTGGCAGTCGTTGACTTTGCCAAAGAGTATACTCTTGGCATGGGTGCTACTACTGCTCCCACTGAAGCACTGGAACTGGTACAGCAGACTAAGGCAGCTAGGGATTACAGTGATGCAAAGTATGCCACTGAGTCTAGTATCCCTGATGTTACCGTCACCAAGGCAGCAGATTCAGACAAGTTTGTTGTCACGGCAGCTGACTTGTATAGCGGAGTAGGCGTATTTACCTACACGTTCCTGGAAAAGGATGCAGGTACTGCGGGTGTCACCTATGCTGATAATACAATCACGCTGAATGTTGTCCGCACTTGGACTGATAGCGTTAACAGCACGATCAAAGAAGAATACACATTTGGCATTCTGAACGGTGATAAGACCGCAAAGATCCAGTCGATTACAAACAAATTTGATGCTGGCACGCTGACCATTTCTAAGGAATTGACCGGTAATATGGCTGACCCGGCTGACACGTTCCCGGTGACGGTTACGTTCACAAGCAGTGAGCCCGTCCTCAGTCCGATCTATAAGGATGGCACAGAAGTATCCCTGGAATGGACGGAAAGCGATGGTGTACATACTGCGTCTTCGTCGTTTAATATTAAGGCTGGTACTGATGTTGTGTTTACAAACATCCCTGTTGGCGTGACCTACACAACGACGGAAACTGATCCGGGCGAATATGAGTTAGTGAGCACTGAATATTCTGATACTGATATGACGATCACGGCAGGTGATACTGACACCGTTACCATCACGAACGACAAATCTGTTGGCACACCCACTGGCGTGATCATGAACGTAGCTCCCTACGTGCTGATGGTTGCCCTGGCTGGCGGCATTGCATTCTTCTTCCTGCGCAGAAAGCACGCAGAATGATTGGTAAGTCATTCTGACACACCAGAGTAGTTCATCTGACGCAAGAACGTTCCCCTCGTGTGAACCGCGAGGTAAGAAAGTGTTAATCTAAACGGATCTACCCTGCCTGCCCGGTACGCTGGGCGGGCAGGGGTTGAGAACGAGTGTGGGGCGCGGCCTCACAAAAAGGAGTGCGAAACAGATTGGAAAGAGCTGCGAAAGCTGCCCGGGCAGGGAATCGCATACTGAGCTTGATCGCCGTGATGATGATCTTGCTGCTGCTGTTGTACGGGGGCTATTCCCTGTGGGATACGGCAATGGCGTATCGGGGTGCCTTCGTCTCCAGCGACCTGCTCCAGTACAAACCAACAGGAGGCGAGTCTGGCAATCTGTCCCTCGCAGAGCTTCAAAAGATCAACCCGGATGTCTGTGCGTGGCTGACGGTGGACGATACCCACATTGACTACCCTGTGGTACGGGGCGAAGACGATATGGAGTATATCAACAAAGACATATTCGGTGAGTTTGCTCTGTCCGGAGCGATCTTCCTGGATAGCCGCAACAGCGCGGATTTTTCCGACCGCTATTGTCTGGTCTACGGACATCATATGGACAACGGTGCCATGTTCGGTGACATCGTGGAGTTTGCCGAAAAAGACTACTTTACTGCCCACAAAACCGGTACCCTGTACCGGATCGGTGAGACCTACAAGATTACCCTCTTTGCCTGCGTGGAGGTGGACGCATCTGACAACATAGTCTACAACCCGGAGGCACAGAATGAAACTGTAAATACACTCCTGGATCGCATCCAGGAGAAGGCCGTGCAGTACCGAGACATCGGTACTGATGCAGACGATCACATCATCGGTTTGTCAACCTGTGCCGAAGCAGAAACCAATGGTCGTGTCGTCGTGTTTGGGCGGCTGGACAAATGAAGCCAAGCACACGAAGGAGGTGCCCAAAGACACTATGAAACGATTTCGTAAGCTACTGCTCCTTCCGCTGCTGATTGCGGGCCTGCTGTTCCAGACACAGGCCTTCGCGGCGGACTACTCCTGCACCGTTACCATCCCGGTAGAAGTGCAGGTGATGGAGGATTCAGTGCCCAGTGATGTTGATTTCACCATCACACTGACTCCCAACGAGTCTGGCAATCCGATGCCAGCCGCTTCCAGCATCACTATTACCGATTCCGAAATAGGGGAATTTGGTCCCATTACCTACACCAAACCGGGTGACTACATCTATACCGTTACCCAGGTGAAGGGCAGCCAGAAATACTTCACCTACGACACCACCAGTTATACGGTCACGGTGCGGGTGGTCAATGACGGCGAAGGCGGCCTGACCAGTGAGACCTGGGCGATTGAGGAAGACGCAGGGGTTAAGACTGATGCGATTCTCTTCACCAATGCCTATGATCCTCCGGTCGCACCGACCCCGACCCCGACCCAGAAGCCTACTACGAGATCCACTCTGACCACCATCAAACACACCACGCCAAAGGTAAGTAGTCCCAAAACTGGTGACGAAACCAATCTGATTGTGCTGGGATGCCTGACAGGGATTTCCCTGCTGGGGTTGATTGGCCTGACCGTAGTTTTCTACTGGAGTAGAAAGCGCAACTGATCTTAAATATACTAGCAAGGCAAAGGCACCGCTTGTGATAGGCGGTGCTTTTTCTATGTATTTGTGCAGAGGAGGAACCATGCTATGGGATGGCGTGGAAGGCAAGGTTGGGGAAACCGGCAAACGCAGATGAAAATCGAACTTTTTAAAGTCAAAAGTAGTTGCGGCAAATAAAAAAAGTGCGCAACTGGTTTATGCCACTCCTTTTCGAAGAAGCTATGACGTGCTATAATATATAAGTAATAGCCATAAATCAGTTGCAATTTTGTTTCAGTGAGTCTGGAGTCATTATGATCGCTGTGTCATTGGGCGGATACAGCACAGTCAGTTCTTTAGGCTTCGAACAGTGGGCTACGCCACACCGTTCAGGGGTGGAACGCTACATCTAAGGTGTTTACTGCATTTGTGGTGACAACCTGCGGGGGAAACCCTGCAGGTTGGGCAACTCTCTTGGCGCTGTGGCGTGGCAATTGTCAATGTCCCCAGTAAAAGGGAGGAAGAAAGGGTAGGCCGGCACAGATGGTACCATCTGTGTCGGCCGTATTTATTTCTCAGGCAGAAGGCGCCCCAAAAGGGAGGGGCTTTTTGGTGCATAGAAAAGCTGATAAAAAAAGAGTGGAAAAACGCCGCATTTTCGTCAAAAGTAAAATTGTAAAGGCATGCCAATATGTTATAATGGAACTGCCAGTTCCGGTCACAGTGAGGTTGAAGCTGTGCTCCGTGGCAAAATTCGCGGTGTGGTGAGTTTGAAGCCGCATCAGAAAGGAGATCTTTCGTTATGGGAGATCGTATTTATAATTTTTCCGCAGGCCCCTCCATGCTGCCGCTGGAGGTGCTCCAAAAGGCTGGAGCAGAGATTACCAACTACCGTGGCAGTGGCATGTCGGTGATGGAGATGAGCCATCGCTCCAAGGTGTTTCAAGGCATCTTTGACGATACGCAGGAACGGTTCCGCAAGCTGATGAACGTACCGGAGGACTACGAGATTCTGTTCCTCCAAGGCGGTGCGTCCACCCAGTTCTCGGCCATCCCCATGAACCTGATCACCAAGACCGGGAAGGCAGATTATGCCGTCACCGGCAACTTCGCCGACATTGCCTACAAAGAGGCAAAGAAGTACGGTGAGATTCACCTGGCAGCCTCCTCGGCCGACAAGAATCACACCTATATCCCGGATCAGAATGCGTTGCAGCTGGATCCGGAGGCCAGCTACTTCTACTATTGCGCCAACAACACGATTTACGGTACCGAATGGCAGTACGTTCCGGAAACCGGATCGGTACCTCTGGTCTGCGATATGTCCTCAGACATCGCAAGCCGTGCGGTGGATGTTTCCCAATACGGAATCATCTATGCCGGTGCGCAGAAAAACCTGGCGCCTGCTGGTCTCACCATTGTGATCATTAAAAAGTCCCTGGCAGGTCATCAACTGCCGGAGACCCCCCTCATGCTCAGTTACGACAAGATGATTGAAAAACACTCCATGTACAACACGCCTCCCTGCTGGTGCATTTATATGCTGGGGTTGATGCTGGAATGGCTGGAGTCTCAGGGCGGCATAGCCGGAATGGAACAGATCAAGCGCGGCAAGGCACAAATGCTCTACGATGTGCTGGATGATGCGAAGCTGCTCCACTGCGTAGCAGAACCCGGTTCCCGCAGCGATATGAACGTGACCTTCCGCAGCGACAGTGAGGAATGCGACGCAAAATTTGTTGCCGCTGCTACCGAAGCTGGGTTCCACAATCTGAAGGGGCATCGTAAAGTGGGAGGGATGCGTGCATCCATCTATAACGCTATGCCCGTAGAGGGTGTGGAAAAGCTGTGCGCATTCATCCGGCGTTTTGACCGGGAAAACTGAGCAAAGGAGGAGTTATCATGTATAAAGTACAAGTAATGAATAAAATTTCTCCTCTGGGTTTGCGGAAGCTGGATTCGTCCCGGTACCAGCTGGGACAGGATCTGGATCGGTATCAGGGAATGCTGATCCGTTCCGCAGATCTCCATGGGAAACAATTCCCCAATGAGCTGCTGGCCATCGCACGGGCAGGCTCGGGGACCAATAATATCCCCATTGACAAGTGCAACGAACAGGGGATCGCCGTGTTTAACACTCCCGGCGCCAATGCCAACGCTGTTAAAGAGCTGCTGCTGGCAGATCTGCTGCTGGCCTCCCGTGACCTGCTGGGCGGGATTGATTGGGTCAAGCACCAGGTAGATGAGGGCGTAGATGTGGCCAGCGTAGTGGAAAAGGGCAAGGCGGCCTTCGTAGGCCCTGAGCTTATCGGCAAAAGTCTGGGCGTGATCGGTCTGGGCGCCATTGGCGCTAAGGTGGCCAATATTGCCATTGAGATGGGCATGCACGTCCTGGGCTACGACCCCTACCTGTCGGTGGATTCCGCCCTGGCGCTGAACACCCATATTGAACACGTTACCGATCTGGACGAAGTGTTCCGTCAGTCCGATTACCTGACCATGCACCTCCACTACAACAAGTCTACCGCCAATATCATCGACCAGGATGCCATTTCCAAGATGAAGGGCGGCGTCCGCGTGATTAACTTGGCGCGAGGCGGTCTGGTTAACGATGACGCCATGATTGCCGGGCTGGAGTCCGGCCGGGTGGCCAGATATATCACGGACTTCCCCAATAACCGACTGGTTACCGTGCCCAACGTCATCGCTATGCCACACTTGGGTGCCTCTACCCCGGAGAGCGAGGCCAACTGTGCCATGATGGCGGCGCAGGAGCTGCGGGATTACCTGGAGGACGGGAATATCAACAACTCCGTGAACCTGCCCAATCTGTCCATGCGCCGCTCCGGTGAGTGCCGAATCTGCGTCATTCACAGAAATGTGCCCACGGTTCTTAGCTCCATCGTCAAGTTGGTCTCCGATCAGGAGATCAACGTCGAAAATCTAATCAACAAATCCAAGAAAGAGCTGGCCTACACTATGCTGGACATCGATCGGATAGTGGGCGAGTCCATGGTAGAATCCATCCAGCGGATGGATCAAGCCATTCGCGTGCGCATACTCCACTAAGTTTTTCTCCTCTTATAAAGCGTCTGCCGTGTTTTCGGCAGACGCTTTGTTCTATGTACGGATTGCAGTAGGGTAGAAAAGGAAAGTAGCCTATGCTATAGTGGATGTGAACCAATGGGACAGAAATGAGGCTTGTAATATGAAAAAAGTAATGTTGATTGACTGCTGTGTCAGAGGAGTGCACTCTCGTACCCTAATGCTGGCTCACCGCTGGCTGGCAGAGCAAGAGCGTGACAGTCAGGTGGAGCATTTGCGGCTGTACCAGCTGAATTTGGCGCCTCTGAGCGCCCAAGAGGTGGAGCAGCGAAAGGACACTGCCCTGGGGGAACAGTTCGCACAGGCCGATGAAATCGTCGTAGCAGCCCCCTACTGGGATCTGTCCTTCCCCTCCATTCTCAAGGTGTATCTGGAGCACATCTGCATCGCTGGGACGACCTTCCACTACGTGGAGGATCAGGCGGTAGGGCTGTGCCGGGCAAAGCGGCTGGTCTATGTCAGCACCGCCGGGGGCTATGTGGGCCAGCGGCACTTAGGGGAGGAGTATGTGCAGACGCTGTGTCAGACGTTGTTTGGCATTCCGGATTTTGTGGGGATTCGCTGCGAAGGACTGGATCTGCCGGGCAACGATCCGGAACAGCTGGTTGCAATGGTAAGGTTTGGGTGAGAACGTGCTAATTTTGTTTGTCAAGTAGTTATGCAAAATAAATAAATTGTGCAACTAGTTCATGCCACTCCTTTCCGAAGGCGAAACAATCATGTTATAATAGCGCTATAACGAAGGAATCTTAACGCATTCCGTAGGAGGTAGCGAGATGAGTGCTTTTTCAGAACGATTAAACAAATATGTAGATGAGAGCGGTTTTTCTAAAAACGCCCTGATTGCTGCATGTCAGGTCAATCGTTCTACCTTTTTCCAGTGTCTAAACGGAAAGCGCCTGCCTACCGACGAGTTTTTCGAAACGCTGCTGCAAGCCCTTCAACTCTCGCCCGGGGAGGAAGGAAAGCTGCGCAAGTGTTACTACATCGCTCAGATCGGCGAGTCCGTCTACCGGAGCCGGATCAATGCCCAAAGGTGCCTGGATACACTGGCGTCGCTGTCCGGGGAGGTACTGCCCCAGATCTACCAGTTCAAGGGTGAGACACAGTTGACCACCCCCCATGCACCGCTCCAGGGTGAGAATCAGGTGTACCAGGAGCTGTGCCACCTGGTACGGGCAGAGATGTTCCTGCCGGAGCCAAAAATAGATCTGTTTTTGCCACAGAACAGTCGATCCTTTTTTGAGTATCTTAAAGCACTTTACCGAGGCAGTGGAGAAAAAGTTGTGCGGTTGCGGCAGTTGGTTCAGTTTGCCCAGAAGAAAGGCGAAAAGACCAAAGACAGTTTGGAGTTCTTTAGCTCGATTCTGTTCTTTCTGGCCTCCAACTGTACCGGTTACGAGGCCTACTACTACTACACCGAGGCGGATTTCTCCAACGCTGTGGGGGTGCTTTATCCTTATTCCGTCATTACCAGTACCGGCGTCCTGCTCCTCAATGAAAAAATGGATCGCGGATTGTTCTCCACGGCTCCGGATATTTTATCGGCCTGTCGCTGCCAGTTTGAGGATGCCATAAGGGAGTCGAAGCAGTTCTATACTCCCTTCCTTGGATATAAGCAGACGGTGGAGTTTGCTCTAGATCACTGGTCCGGTTCCTGTGCCCGTTACCAGTATTTTGCGACGCCCTGCTTTGGGATGTACCTGACCGACGAGATTTTGGAAAGGTACTGTCCGGCAGGGATGGAGAAAATTGTCTACGAATACTTCAACAGAGTAAAAGCAGGACAAGACTACACCAGCTTTTGCTGTGAGCGGGGATTGATGCGGTTTGCACGGGACGGGATCATGGATGAGTATCCCATTGGACTCATCCCGCCGCTGAACCCCGAGGATCGGGTGGCAATTCTGAAGGAAATGCTCTATCGGCGGCCCAAGAATGCCCGGTTGTATTTGATCGACGAAAACAAACAGGCGATTTCAGATGAGTTTGTTTTTTCCCTCTCCAAAGGGAAGCGGATTTCCTCCTATCGGCGAGCCATGCCTAAGCTGCGGATGTACTGCTTTCAGGAGCAAAATCTGCTGGATGCCTTTATGGACTACTTCGAGGCACTGACCCAGAGCAAATACGTACTGCCTCAGTCGGAGGTAGAGCGGGTGCTTTACAAAGCCATTGTCTGCGCGAATTCCTACTGCACCCACGGAGAGGATCATAGGGCTGCGCCAGTTTAATTGAGAATATGGGTTCGGTTCCCCTGCGATATAGTTTGCGTATGAATGGAGCCGAAAGTGGAAAGAAGAGAAAACTGAGAGAAAGAAGAAAGCGTTGGAGTCAGATTCCAACGCTTTCGACTTTCTATAGCAGTAGGGGCAGCAGTACCGGGCAGGAAACGGAAAAACACACCGTCCAACATACGGTGTGTTTTTGGTGGAGACTGGGGGACTTGAACCCTCGGCCTCATGCGTGTGAAGCATGCGCTCTAGCCAGCTGAGCTAAGCCTCCATAATAAGATAGGAAGCCTTTAGCTTCCTATCTTGTTCTATGTGGTGACCCGTACGGGATTCGAACCCATGTTACAGCCGTGAAAGGGCCGTGTCTTAACCACTTGACCAACGGGCCATGAATCGAGATAGAACGTGCTATCCCGAAGGATGGTAGCGGCGACTGGATTTGAACCAGTGACACTGCGGGTATGAACCGCATGCTCTAGCCAACTGAGCTACGCCGCCATAAGAGGTGTTCGCCACGAGCTGTTTGCCCCAGCAGAACAATGACTATTATAGTCGGACGGGGGGGAATTGTCAAGCATTGTTTTGAAAAAAAGAAAAAAGTTTTTTATCGAATTGATCTTTATCACATTGACAAAAAGGCAATTCTGTTATAAGGTGATTTTTATGAGTTATGTGTTTTTCGATCTGGAATGGAACCAGGGTTACCCTCATAGCGAGGAAGATAAATTAGATGAAATTATTCAAATCGGTGCCTGTCGCCTGGAGCGCTGGGATGGGGCTCCAGAGCCCTTTTCCGCTTACGTGCGACCGGCTATTCATAGGAAGCTCCACCACAGGGTTCGGAAGATGCTGCCCCTGAAAATGGAGACCCTCCGGCGGGCGGACAACTTTCGTGTCGTAGCCCGGCGGTTTTTCCGCTGGTGCGGCTCCAATCCCGTGTTCTACACCTGGGGGAATGGAGACGTGCGGGTGCTGGATATGAACCTGTGTTGGTACGGCATGGAGGAATATCTGGAGCTGGAAATTTATGACCTCCAGCGCGCCTTTGATCTGCTGGTGCTTCATACTGATCAGCAGGCGGCACTGAAGGACGCGGTGGAAGCACTCCAGTTGGATGGGGATCTGACCTATCACGATGCCGGGAACGATGCTGCTTATACGGCGCGGATTGCCGCAGAGCTGGTGCGTCGCTTCGGAGCGCTGCCCACCACCGATGAGCTGGATTATATAGAAGCGGAGCTTCGACGGGAGCGGAAGGAGCAGGCGGCAGCGCAGGCTGATGCCACGTTGCAGCAGGTTTTGTCGGAGAAGGAACCGATTTACCATCGCACCTGCGGCTTGTACAAGTCTACGCTGGACTGCCTCAAGAGCCGAAATGCGCGGGTGGTGCGCTGTCCCAAGTGTGAGAGCTGGCTATGCAACGGAAACTGGCTCCAGTTGGAGGAGCACTATGTGGCGCGGAGCCGCTGTTTGGAGCATGGTCGGTTTTACAGCTGCGTTACGGTACGGAAAAACGCCTTGGGCACCAAGGGTACGATGGATCTCTTTACGCCAGAGGACTTCACGGCGGACCTGTTCCGGCTGTGCAAGGTAGGCGGCACGCAGATTTCCATCGGTAAGAGCCTGAAAAAGCGTAAGCGTGTCCGCAAACGCAAGGTAAAGGCCATCGCGTCCAAGTAGCACCGGGGCGTGGCCCCAGACCCCACCAGAGAGGCTGTCCCTGGGCTCTGCAAGCCTTTTGAAAAAGGTTTGAGCTGCACTGTACGCGCATGGATTGCCAGGCAAGAAGATGCTGACACTTGTTAGCAGACGGGCTTTGTGATGATCTTTAATCGATACAAGCAGAAAACCACCCTGCCACAGCTTGTGACAGGGTGGAATATGTTTCTCTAAGCGGCGATGATATCGTCGTTTTTTTCTGCCTTGCAGTCTACGAGCACGCAGCACAAAGAATGTTTGGGTCCAGCCTTTTCAAACAGGAGTGTAACGTTCTTAGTACCCCATGCCCATGTCAGCAGGAGCGGCAGGAGCGGGAGCGGGAGGTTCGGGCTTATCGGTGACGCAGGCCTCGGTGGTCAGCAGGATGCTGGAGACAGAGGAAGCGTTTTCCAGGGCGGAACGAGTCACCTTGGTAGGATCGATGATACCAACGGAGAGCATATCGCAGTAGGTTTCGTTGTAAGCGTCGAAGCCGTAATCGGACTTACCGCTGGTCAGAATGTGATCCAGTACCACGGAGCCGTCGATGCCAGCGTTGGCAGCGATCTGCTTCACGGGAGCGGTGAGTGCCTGTGCGATGATGGCGATACCGGTCTTTTCATCGCCTTCTGCATCGGCCATCAGAGCCTCTACAGCGGGGATGGCGTTGACGTAAGCGGAACCACCGCCGGCCACGATACCTTCTTCCACAGCGGCACGAGTAGCGTTCAGTGCGTCCTCAACGCGGAGCTTCAGGTCTTTCATCTCGGCTTCGGTAGCAGCACCGACCTTGATGACAGCTACGCCGCCAGACAGCTTGGCCAGACGTTCCATAGCCTTTTCCTTGTCGTACTCAGAGGGAGTGTTTTCGATCTGGGTGCGGATCTGACCCACACGAGCCTGAATTTCCTCTGTGTTACCAGCGCCATCGACGATGGTAGTGGTTTCCTTGGTGACCTTGACCTGGCGTGCAGTGCCCAGCATATCCAGCTGAACGTCAGCCAGTTCGATACCGGTTTCGGAGGAGATAACCGTGCCGCCGGTGAGGATAGCGATATCCTGCAGCATTTCCTTGCGGCGATCACCGAAGCCCGGAGCCTTGAACCAAGGTGGCTAGGGCTTCTCCCTCTACGTCCTCAGCAATGAAGAGCATGGGGCGACCCATCTTAGCAATCTGCTCCAGAATGGGGAGAATATCCTGAATGTTGGAGATCTTCTTGTCGTGGATCAGGATCACCGGTTCATCCAGAACGGATTCCATCTTCTCGGTATCGGTGACCATATAAGGCGTGACGTAGCCACGGTCAAACTGCATCCCTTCTACGACTTCGGAGTACGTTTCCGCAGTCTTGGATTCCTCTACGGTGATGACGCCGTCGTGGGAAACCTTTTCCATGGCCTCAGCGATGAGCTTACCGATGGTCTCGTCGCCGGAGGAGATTGCGCCGACGCGGGCGATGTCCTCGGTGCCATTGACGGGCTTGCTGTTGGCCTTGATGGCCTCGATAGCAGTCTTTGTTGCCTTAGTGATGCCCTTCTTCATGATCATGGGGTTGGCACCGGCAGCCAGATTCTTGATGCCCTCGGTGATGATGGCCTGAGCCAGCAGGGTAGCGGTAGTGGTACCGTCACCGGCTACGTCGTTGGTCTTGGTAGCCACTTCCTTAACCACGGAAGCCCCCATGTTTTCGAAGGGGTCGGGGAGCTGGATTTCTTTAGCGATGGTGACACCGTCGTTGGTGATCAGGGGGGTGCCATACTTTTTATCCAGAATCACGTTGCGGCCCTTAGGACCCATAGTAATTTTAACGGTATTTGCCAGCTGATCTACGCCAGACTGGAGTGCGCGGCGAGCGTCTTCGCCGTAATTAATCAGTTTTGCCATAGTAAATTCCTCCGAATATTGAGATGATTAAGGATGGTGAGAGGGGGTTTGACCGGGTTATTCTACCACGGCCAGAATGTCGCTCTGACGGACGATGGTGAGTTCCTCACCGTCGATCTTGACCTGGGTGCCGGAATATTTGCTGGTGATCACGCGATCGCCCACCTGAATATTCATCACC
>ENA-UOOI01002629-UOOI01002629.1-fermentation-metagenome-genome-assembly--contig:-NODE-2629-length-15203-cov-43.093478_pt1 | contig 15203 bp, 19 predicted proteins | sample MGYA00245779_ERZ724027 | MGnify/ENA primary metagenome ERZ724027 (study PRJEB28704, sample SAMN03018318) | fermentation metagenome | biome: anthropogenic terrestrial biome; feature: soil... | reverse complement strand
CTGTCGATGATGGGCTTGCACGGTCGCTTCCCCCACGGGAAGCGTGGATTGAAATCATCAGGCCGGCCTTCAATTCCAGCAGGCCGTAGAGGTCGCTTCCCCCACGGGAAGCGTGGATTGAAATGTTTCATCGTCAACACCTGACTTTCTGCGGTACGCAGGTCGCTTCCCCCACGGTAAGCGTGGATTGAAATGCAAGGCTGGAACTCCGAAGCTGAACCTGCTTTCGTCGCTTCCCCCACGGGAAGCGTGGATTGAAATCAACCTTGACGACCCGGACGCATACGGCGCAGAGGTCGCTTCCCCCACGGGAAGCGTGGATTGAAATAACACAGACGCTGCGGATTTAAATACAGCGCTGGGTCGCTTCCCCCACGGGAAGCGTGGATTGAAATGTCCAGGTCCGCGCCGAGCTGTACCAGCTTCGCCGTCGCTTCCCCCACGGGAAGCGTGGATTGAAATTACCACTACCGGAGACGTTGGGGCTATTATCCCCGTCGCTTCCCCCACGGGAAGCGTGGATTGAAATATTGCGCACACGCACGCGAGTGCCCGCGACGCTGCGTCGCTTCCCCCACGGGAAGCGTGGATTGAAATCAAAGCTTTCATACATATATTTTGACAGCTTATGTCGCTTCCCCCACGGGAAGCGTGGATTGAAATCACAACACAAAGCTTTTGCCCGCGGAATACGATGGTCGCTTCCCCCACGGGAAGCGTGGATTGAAATAGCTTGTGGCAAGCGCGATGTGGTCTGGAGATTAGTCGCTTCCCCCACGGGAAGCGTGGATTGAAATTTCAGAGCAAAGACGATGTAACCGCAGAGGAAATCGTCGCTTCCCCCACGGGAAGCGTGGATTGAAATTGTAAAATAGTCCTGAATCGCTGAAATCAACAGGGTCGCTTCCCCCACGGGAAGCGTGGATTGAAATACCTCAAAACAGGCACCGGAAACCGTCCATGACGCGTCGCTTCCCCCACGGGAAGCGTGGATTGAAATCTGTATTGTCAGTTTGAAGTCCGGCGCCCTTCATCGTCGCTTCCCCCACGGGAAGCGTGGATTGAAATGTGCTGGAGACCGCGTGGTCGTCCCAGTCGAACGGGTCGCTTCCCCCACGGGAAGCGTGGATTGAAATTTTTCAAACGTGGGGAAGCATGACCCTGATATAATGTCGCTTCCCCCACGGGAAGCGTGGATTGAAATCCCTTCGGCGGGATTTTGATGGTACTTCCTGCAGTCGCTTCCCCCACGGGAAGCGTGGATTGAAATTACTGCATCGGCCGCAGCCGTCGTCCCAGATTCGTCGCTTCCCCCACGGGAAGCGTGGATTGAAATACGTTACAAGTGCCGCCTTCTGGATTTTTCTGAATGTCGCTTCCCCCACGGGAAGCGTGGATTGAAATATGTACTGGCCGTCCTGCTGCTCCGACAGCCAATGTCGCTTCCCCCACGGGAAGCGTGGATTGAAATTTGACCCTTACAGAAGCACTTGGAGGATATAAAAGTCGCTTCCCCCACGGGAAGCGTGGATTGAAATTACCACTACCGGAGACGTTGGGGCTATTATCCCCGTCGCTTCCCCCACGGGAAGCGTGGATTGAAATCCCGGCATAGTTCTTGATAACCCAGATGATTTCCGTCGCTTCCCCCACGGGAAGCGTGGATTGAAATACCAGAAAATGCTTCCCGTCCATCGGCGCGCAGATGTCGCTTCCCCCACGGGAAGCGTGGATTGAAATGTCAATATGGTGTATATGGAAGCCTTCCGGGATTGTCGCTTCCCCCACGGGAAGCGTGGATTGAAATCTGCCCGTCGATGCTTTTGAAAAATAAGATGAACAGTCGCTTCCCCCACGGGAAGCGTGGATTGAAATACACTGTCAAGGAGCTGCGCCTGTGAAGTCTTTGTCGCTTCCCCCACGGGAAGCGTGGATTGAAATATAGACGAAGGCGTCGTGGTACTCGCGGAACTGGAGTCGCTTCCCCCACGGGAAGCGTGGATTGAAATCCATAATCAAAGCTGTAGATTTCATAGCGATAGCGGTCGCTTCCCCCACGGGAAGCGTGGATTGAAATATCCGCCGTGTTGTCGGCGTTTCCAAGTCCCACAGTCGCTTCCCCCACGGGAAGCGTGGATTGAAATTTTTGAGGGATGAGCAAGTTGAAGCCGATACTACGTCGCTTCCCCCACGGGAAGCGTGGATTGAAATCCATAATCAAAGCTGTAGATTTCATAGCGATAGCGTCGCTTCCCCCACGGGAAGCGTGGATTGAAATATGTACGACAACCGTCCCCCCGGTCACATTGGCGGTCGCTTCCCCCACGGGAAGCGTGGATTGAAATAATTGCTTCAATGACGGCAGCCGCTCAAAAAACTGTCGCTTCCCCCACGGGAAGCGTGGATTGAAATTTCCTGCTTCAGGGTATTGTAGCTATCCTGCACAGGTCGCTTCCCCCACGGGAAGCGTGGATTGAAATCAGAAGGCCGTAGAGGTAGTCGATGTACACGCCCGAGTCGCTTCCCCCACGGGAAGCGTGGATTGAAATAACGAAACTGGGTGAACGACCCGGTTGAGTTTGCGTCGCTTCCCCCACGGGAAGCGTGGATTGAAATAACGAAACTGGGTGAACGACCCGGTTGAGTTTGCGTCGCTTCCCCCACGGGAAGCGTGGATTGAAATACATACCGGGCGGCCTCGGCCTCTTTCAGCTCTTGTCGCTTCCCCCACGGGAAGCGTGGATTGAAATGTATATTTCCGCTTTTTGTCGCGTCATGCGAACGTCGCTTCCCCCACGGGAAGCGTGGATTGAAATAAATACCGACCGAACTCAGCGCGGTAAACCAGGAGTCGCTTCCCCCACGGGAAGCGTGGATTGAAATCCAGACGTACACCCGGCCTGCCTGTGCCGCCATCGTCGCTTCCCCCACGGGAAGCGTGGATTGAAATCTTGCCTCTGCGCTTCCCGGCGACGGAAAACGGCGTCGCTTCCCCCACGGGAAGCGTGGATTGAAATTTTCGTCGTGCTGGCCTCAACCGCTATCGATGCCGGTCGCTTCCCCCACGGGAAGCGTGGATTGAAATTGTGACATAGTGGCATCCATCAGGTTAGACCCGCGTCGCTTCCCCCACGGGAAGCGTGGATTGAAATCAGTCGGTAAATTCATCCGGCTTAAGCGTAACAAGTCGCTTCCCCCACGGGAAGCGTGGATTGAAATACGAAAATTGGAGATACCGCGTCTTCCCACGGCTGGTCGCTTCCCCCACGGGAAGCGTGGATTGAAATACCGCGTCGTACTTGTCCGCCGTGCCGTCCGGCAGGTCGCTTCCCCCACGGGAAGCGTGGATTGAAATATTTGCGGGTGTGCCCTTTTATCTGTACGAAGCGGTCGCTTCCCCCACGGGAAGCGTGGATTGAAATTTTTGTATAGGGCTGCCCGATAAGGGCTTCAAGCGTCGCTTCCCCCACGGGAAGCGTGGATTGAAATATTTGCGTTTGACAATATCGCATTTACGATACTTGTCGCTTCCCCCACGGGAAGCGTGGATTGAAATACATAACCAACATTAGCCATTACGCTTCCGCCCGTCGCTTCCCCCACGGGAAGCGTGGATTGAAATACGATTACATCAAAAACCAGCGGCGGCCATTTACGTCGCTTCCCCCACGGGAAGCGTGGATTGAAATCATGTCACGCCTCCTTTGTTGCGGCAATTTCATAGTCGCTTCCCCCACGGGAAGCGTGGATTGAAATTGCTATACCTTGCCAAACCTTTGCTACGCAATGCGTCGCTTCCCCCACGGGAAGCGTGGATTGAAATTGGATGGTATGACTTCCGTAGAGATATTATCAGGCGTCGCTTCCCCCACGGGAAGCGTGGATTGAAATGCAAGGCGTGGCAAAGGTACGGTATGGCCGGGCAGGGTCGCTTCCCCCACGGGAAGCGTGGATTGAAATAATTCGACGCAATCCGGATCGCAACCTATATCTGTCGCTTCCCCCACGGGAAGCGTGGATTGAAATATCGGGCCGCGCTACAATGTAGGCGGCCGGGTTGTGTCGCTTCCCCCACGGGAAGCGTGGATTGAAATCCCGTAGTCCATGCTTTCCAGTTTAACCGGGATGTCGCTTCCCCCACGGGAAGCGTGGATTGAAATTCTGATGTAGTCCATCATGGCCTTGAACTGGGGCGTCGCTTCCCCCACGGGAAGCGTGGATTGAAATCGGAATATCTTACTGCAGGGCAAAAACGCGAGTGTCGCTTCCCCCACGGGAAGCGTGGATTGAAATAATATTGACGGCTCCGGCTACTTCCGCCCGGCGGAGTCGCTTCCCCCACGGGAAGCGTGGATTGAAATCGGTTCCGAGCGCCGCCTGCCCGTCGATGCTTTTGGTCGCTTCCCCCACGGGAAGCGTGGATTGAAATCGTTGTTAGTATCAAATTCATACAGGATGATCGGCGTCGCTTCCCCCACGGGAAGCGTGGATTGAAATTGATTTGCCATTGCCGTGCGCCGCCCAGCTGTGCGTCGCTTCCCCCACGGGAAGCGTGGATTGAAATCTTTAATTTCACAAAATTTATCATATGCTTCACGTCGCTTCCCCCACGGGAAGCGTGGATTGAAATAATATCGGTTGCCTGCTGCCTTGCGGCACGTTCATCGTCGCTTCCCCCACGGGAAGCGTGGATTGAAATATGCGACATGCACCGGCACCCCCGTCGCCTCCTCCAGTCGCTTCCCCCACGGGAAACGTGGATTGAAATATCCTGCTTTTCTTTTGTAAGATCCTGCCAATAGGTCGCTTCCCCCACGGGAAGCGTGGATTGAAATAACATAATAATCTGCAAACGCGCGAATCACTGTGTCGCTTCCCCCACGGGAAGCGTGGATTGAAATCTTTTCTGGAGGTTTTGGAATTTCCATCTTCAAAGTCGCTTCCCCCACGGGAAGCGTGGATTGAAATTTCTACACTGGTTGTAATTTCGTCGTGGAGTTCTGGTCGCTTCCCCCACGGGAAGCGTGGATTGAAATTTTTGTTGCTACACAATAAATCTGAGGGTACTTGGTCGCTTCCCCCACGGGAAGCGTGGATTGAAATATATCAGGCGAATTCTGCATATTTCGTTAGTATGGTCGCTTCCCCCACGGGAAGCGTGGATTGAAATCTCCACCCGCCGGCGAAAGACCTCCGGCTCCCCGGTCGCTTCCCCCACGGGAAGCGTGGATTGAAATTTTTTGCTTCGCGGAAATCTGGTCGCGGAGCGCGACGTCGCTTCCCCCACGGGAAGCGTGGATTGAAATAAAGAGGCGAGGGCGCATCGGGAAGGAGAGAAAAGCGTCGCTTCCCCCACGGGAAGCGTGGATTGAAATAATCCATCTATACTTACTTGTGCGTTGTGCTATCGGGTCGCTTCCCCCACGGGAAGCGTGGATTGAAATATCGGTCACTTCTCCGGTTTCAGGGTCTACACCGTCGCTTCCCCCACGGGAAGCGTGGATTGAAATTTGCCGTCTCAATCTGTTCGGGCGGGAGCTTTTGGTCGCTTCCCCCACGGGAAGCGTGGATTGAAATTTTTGAGGGAAAAGCAAGTTGAAGCTGTTACTAGTCGCTTCCCCCACGGGAAGCGTGGATTGAAATTCCGGAAAAATCGTTGAAAAATTTGGGACGCAGGTCGCTTCCCCCACGGGAAGCGTGGATTGAAATTTTTCGGACGGTTACAGGCCCGCTGATTTCAACAGTCGCTTCCCCCACGGGAAGCGTGGATTGAAATGAATTTGTCCCCCTCAAATACCACGGCCGGGAAGGTCGCTTCCCCCACGGGAAGCGTGGATTGAAATAACTTCGGCTACCCGGTCATATGGAAGAGCTTTGGTCGCTTCCCCCACGGGAAGCGTGGATTGAAATTTTTTTGTGCCAGATACTGTGACGGATAGTGCGATGTCGCTTCCCCCACGGGAAGCGTGGATTGAAATCTTCACGATTTTACGGGTTTGTAGACGTTCAAACGTCGCTTCCCCCACGGGAAGCGTGGATTGAAATCTCTATTCAATTTTAGTAGTGCCTTTGCTTCTGATGTCGCTTCCCCCACGGGAAGCGTGGATTGAAATCTCTATTCAATTTTAGTAGTGCCTTTGCTTCTGATGTCGCTTCCCCCACGGGAAGCGTGGATTGAAATACTTAATTTCTACAATCATGCGCCTTTGCCCCTGGTCGCTTCCCCCACGGGAAGCGTGGATTGAAATCTTTTTAATTTTGTTGACTTAATTATAGCACCTATGTCGCTTCCCCCACGGGAAGCGTGGATTGAAATAAGAAAAGTATTAAATATACGCTTGATGGAAAGCGGTCGCTTCCCCCACGGGAAGCGTGGATTGAAATTGTTCCGCCGCCGATGTATTTTTCGTGCAGAGGCTGTCGCTTCCCCCACGGGAAGCGTGGATTGAAATTCCAGCGGAGCTATTTCGGCGATATCAGCGTCGCGTCGCTTCCCCCACGGGAAGCGTGGATTGAAATGCTGCCCGGATATCGCGGGCAACATACTACAGCCGGTCGCTTCCCCCACGGGAAGCGTGGATTGAAATAATCCACTTGTACTTGCCGGTGCGCTGTGCCGCGGTCGCTTCCCCCACGGGAAGCGTGGATTGAAATCTCGGCGTCGGCATTGCTCTGCGACAGATGAATCAGGTCGCTTCCCCCACGGGAAGCGTGGATTGAAATGATGGTGTGCCCTACGCAATCAGCGAGGCGCAGCGTCGCTTCCCCCACGGGAAGCGTGGATTGAAATGGTTGCCTTGCGCGCCATGTCGGCCGCGATGCAGGGTCGCTTCCCCCACGGGAAGCGTGGATTGAAATAAAACTCGGAGATTTCATATATAGAATCGCCCATGGTCGCTTCCCCCACGGGAAGCGTGGATTGAAATGCAAAGGAGGCAGGAGAAGACAAAATCCTTCTTCGTCGCTTCCCCCACGGGAAGCGTGGATTGAAATAAACAAATTGAGCTTGATGAACTCTCGCTGGTACGTCGCTTCCCCCACGGGAAGCGTGGATTGAAATCTTTATTTAATTTAACACTTTTGCATTGTTGCTGGGTCGCTTCCCCCACGGGAAGCGTGGATTGAAATCTTTCCTCCGGTCAGCTGTTCGACCGGTATGTGTAAGTCGCTTCCCCCACGGGAAGCGTGGATTGAAATGGCTGACATCATCGCGCCTGTGAGCATCTCCGGAGTCGCTTCCCCCACGGGAAGCGTGGATTGAAATAATGCGTTTTGAATAAAACTGGAAACGTCCTCATGTCGCTTCCCCCACGGGAAGCGTGGATTGAAATGCCGTTTTTCTGCGGCGCGAACATGCGGAAGCGGGGTCGCTTCCCCCACGGGAAGCGTGGATTGAAATCTGCGGAAAAATGGTTTGCCGCCCTACACTATCCAGTCGCTTCCCCCACGGGAAGCGTGGATTGAAATATTTTGGCACCCGAATCACAATCCGCTGCCCGCGTCGCTTCCCCCACGGGAAGCGTGGATTGAAATATAGAACTCGATATTAATCCACACCCATCTGTATGTCGCTTCCCCCACGGGAAGCGTGGATTGAAATAACGTGCTTTTACGCACAATAGTTATATAGCGCCAGTCGCTTCCCCCACGGGAAGCGTGGATTGAAATCTTTTTAATTATATTTTTTCCAAGGTTCGGCGGTTGTCGCTTCCCCCACGGGAAGCGTGGATTGAAATCGAAAATCAAAGGCCGCATGGCAGAACTTGGCCGTCGCTTCCCCCACGGGAAGCGTGGATTGAAATACCTATAAGTATGAGAATGTGGATGTTGCCGGAGTGTCGCTTCCCCCACGGGAAGCGTGGATTGAAATGCCGCAGAAAAACGGCGAGGAAGCCGAGTGCTGCGGTCGCTTCCCCCACGGGAAGCGTGGATTGAAATACAAATTGTGATTGTTCCGCACAACCCAACCGGAGTCGCTTCCCCCACGGGAAGCGTGGATTGAAATAAGCGCTTCCTGATACGAAGGTTGAGTGGAAACTGTCGCTTCCCCCACGGGAAGCGTGGATTGAAATATAAAGGATAATCGGCCTTTGTAGATCATTGCGGAAGGTCGCTTCCCCCACGGGAAGCGTGGATTGAAATCACATTGTGACAGAATGTGACGGGAAGCGTATAAGCGTCGCTTCCCCCACGGGAAGCGTGGATTGAAATTTTGCACTTACAGACATCTAAATCCCTCCTCAGAAGGTCGCTTCCCCCACGGGAAGCGTGGATTGAAATCTTCGGCGCGTCGGGAAGCGGCATCCACGCGCCAGTCGCTTCCCCCACGGGAAGCGTGGATTGAAATTGCGAATTTCTCCCTATAATAAAAGAAAACCTGCGTCGCTTCCCCCACGGGAAGCGTGGATTGAAATCCCATACAATTACAATCTATGGGGGAGAAAAGAAAGTCGCTTCCCCCACGGGAAGCGTGGATTGAAATCGCGCTGGTACCGCCCGGCCATCAACTTGCTTTAGTCGCTTCCCCCACGGGAAGCGTGGATTGAAATATCATGGCAAGCCTTGCAAAGGTACTGCAGGTTATCGTCGCTTCCCCCACGGGAAGCGTGGATTGAAATATTGATGTAGCGCAGCTCCAGCAGCGTCCGGTAAGGTCGCTTCCCCCACGGGAAGCGTGGATTGAAATCTGTTCCTGCGCCTGCTCAAAAGCCCGCTCCAAAGGTCGCTTCCCCCACGGGAAGCGTGGATTGAAATATTGCTCTTTCGGATATGGGCATAGGCGGCTTCCAGTCGCTTCCCCCACGGGAAGCGTGGATTGAAATTTTGCGGACAGAATGGAATTAAGCCGTCCGCCATGTCGCTTCCCCCACGGGAAGCGTGGATTGAAATATTTATAATCTATTATAATTTCAAGGATAAGTCATGTCGCTTCCCCCACGGGAAGCGTGGATTGAAATCTTGCGTATTTCGAGGAGCTCGCAGGCTTTCAGGGTCGCTTCCCCCACGGGAAGCGTGGATTGAAATCCATGGCGTTCTTCGCGATCGCCATCTGCCCGGGGAGTCGCTTCCCCCACGGGAAGCGTGGATTGAAATAATATTGTTAAACCGAAGATCGGCGATCTTCTGGAGTCGCTTCCCCCACGGGAAGCGTGGATTGAAATCAGGCTGAGGCGCGCTGAGTGTGAAGCGGAAGGTGTCGCTTCCCCCACGGGAAGCGTGGATTGAAATTTTTTCCCGGGGCATCCTTTTCACCTCCAAGGAAGGTCGCTTCCCCCACGGGAAGCGTGGATTGAAATAACGACAGGGTCTTTTATTTTTATGCCCGGTACGGTCGCTTCCCCCACGGGAAGCGTGGATTGAAATGGCGTCGAAGAAAACATTGTCACGCTCTGCCGGGGTCGCTTCCCCCACGGGAAGCGTGGATTGAAATATATCCGGCTTTTCCCGGCAGGCAAGGAAGATGTTGTCGCTTCCCCCACGGGAAGCGTGGATTGAAATACCGTCATGCGCCGCGCCAGCCGCGCGGATTTCAGTCGCTTCCCCCACGGGAAGCGTGGATTGAAATCTTTTATAAAATTTCGTTATAAAATTTCGACCCGTCGCTTCCCCCACGGGAAGCGTGGATTGAAATGCCGGATGCGGCCTGGCTGTGGTCAACTTTAAAAGGTCGCTTCCCCCACGGGAAGCGTGGATTGAAATCCCGCCACTGTGGCTATCGGCGCGGTTGGCGGCGGTCGCTTCCCCCACGGGAAGCGTGGATTGAAATAGACATGGCAATCATTCTTTCCGTCCATCCGAGGTCGCTTCCCCCACGGGAAGCGTGGATTGAAATTTGCCATATCCTTCATGGGCTGAACAAAAGCGTTTGGTCGCTTCCCCCACGGGAAGCGTGGATTGAAATCTCCGCGTCCTCGTCTGCTTCGGCGGCGTCCGCATGTCGCTTCCCCCACGGGAAGCGTGGATTGAAATTTTTGGTGATGTACAGCCCGCGGTCGTGTTTACGTCGCTTCCCCCACGGGAAGCGTGGATTGAAATACTGCGGCGTTGCAAAAAGCGACGCGCCGATGTTGTCGCTTCCCCCACGGGAAGCGTGGATTGAAATGCGAGTATAAATTTTTTCGTAAATATATCCAAAGCGTCGCTTCCCCCACGGGAAGCGTGGATTGAAATACCTCAGGGTGCAAGCGGAAGCCGAAAAAAATAACGTCGCTTCCCCCACGGGAAGCGTGGATTGAAATCTTATTCTTTACATCCATTCCTAAATACCATATGTCGCTTCCCCCACGGGAAGCGTGGATTGAAATATTCCGACGGCCACGTAACTGTAAGCCGCACGACGGTCGCTTCCCCCACGGGAAGCGTGGATTGAAATCGTAATTCCAGATTAAAACATCGCCTACCCTGATCGTCGCTTCCCCCACGGGAAGCGTGGATTGAAATTCCACTGTACACGTATTAAGTACCTTTAAAAAAGGTCGCTTCCCCCACGGGAAGCGTGGATTGAAATCCAATTTCAAAGGGAAATCAATGACTACATAGCGTCGCTTCCCCCACGGGAAGCGTGGATTGAAATCAAAAGCTACATCTTCATTAACAGACAACCAAAGCGTCGCTTCCCCCACGGGAAGCGTGGATTGAAATGTTGCAGATTGCGAGATCGTACACCCTGTTCCGCGTCGCTTCCCCCACGGGAAGCGTGGATTGAAATATAGCCACGATAAACCTTTCTCCAAATGCGGTAGTCGCTTCCCCCACGGGAAGCGTGGATTGAAATATAAAGGATAATCGGCCTTTGCGGTTGCGAATCAGTCGCTTCCCCCACGGGAAGCGTGGATTGAAATTTCTACACTTGTTGTAATTTCGTCATGGAGTTCTGGTCGCTTCCCCCACGGGAAGCGTGGATTGAAATATTTGCACATTGCCAATCGTTGAATATACGGCTGAGTCGCTTCCCCCACGGGAAGCGTGGATTGAAATTAATCAACTTTTTCTTCCCTGTTGCGTCTTGTTCGTCGCTTCCCCCACGGGAAGCGTGGATTGAAATTGTTATGCGACAGTGCTTTCACAAGCTGGGCTGCGGTCGCTTCCCCCACGGGAAGCGTGGATTGAAATATATCCGGCTTTTCCCGGCAGGCAAGGAAGATGTGTCGCTTCCCCCACGGGAAGCGTGGATTGAAATCATCACTTTTCCTCCTTCGGCGCGTCGGGAAGCGGGTCGCTTCCCCCACGGGAAGCGTGGATTGAAATGATATGCGTATACCTATTCCGCCACCGATAACCAAGTCGCTTCCCCCACGGGAAGCGTGGATTGAAATGTTCATTTGCTTCTGTATCAGGCCATCGGCGACGTCGCTTCCCCCACGGGAAGCGTGGATTGAAATCATCGCTGGAAACTATGGCCCCGCTGGGGCACAAGGTCGCTTCCCCCACGGGAAGCGTGGATTGAAATCTTTCAGATTTGTGGATTTCATCAAAACATTTTTGGTCGCTTCCCCCACGGGAAGCGTGGATTGAAATCCCTCTGTCGGTTCAACCGGCGTTTTCTCCGGAAGTCGCTTCCCCCACGGGAAGCGTGGATTGAAATATTGATGTAGCGCAGCTCCAGCAGCGTCCGGTAGTCGCTTCCCCCACGGGAAGCGTGGATTGAAATCATTGTGTGCTTCGGGCATTTCATACAGCAGATGTCGCTTCCCCCACGGGAAGCGTGGATTGAAATGCAACCGTTTGCCCATGCACCATACCATGTGTAGTCGCTTCCCCCACGGGAAGCGTGGATTGAAATCTTTTTAATATTATATTTTTTCCAAGGTTCGGCGGGTCGCTTCCCCCACGGGAAGCGTGGATTGAAATACGGAATATACAGGATTCATCTTCAAAAACAATCGGTCGCTTCCCCCACGGGAAGCGTGGATTGAAATATACGAACTACGCCGTAACCATCAAGCGGTATGAGGGTCGCTTCCCCCACGGGAAGCGTGGATTGAAATATTGCCTATGAGGAGTATCAGGATGAAATCGGTGTCGCTTCCCCCACGGGAAGCGTGGATTGAAATGTTTACTCCAAGGGCAAGGCCAAGAATCGTTAATGTCGCTTCCCCCACGGGAAGCGTGGATTGAAATCTTCGGCAATACGATTCGGCCGAGATGGTCAAGGTGGTCGCTTCCCCCACGGGAAGCGTGGATTGAAATTTTTCAGAAATGTGGAAAGCTATCCAATCTGCCGGTCGCTTCCCCCACGGGAAGCGTGGATTGAAATGAAGATGATGTGCTGTCGGAAGAGCCTGTTTCAGTCGCTTCCCCCACGGGAAGCGTGGATTGAAATGCTCCTGCTCCAGCGTCGTCCGTCCTGCGAAATTGGTCGCTTCCCCCACGGGAAGCGTGGATTGAAATTAAAATCAAGGCCTACAAAAAAGAGATTGACGGAGTCGCTTCCCCCACGGGAAGCGTGGATTGAAATAAAAAAGCAAGTTGAAAAAAGGCTTTATATGATGTCGCTTCCCCCACGGGAAGCGTGGATTGAAATAACGCATACGCTTCGCAAAACTTTTGCTTATCAGTCGCTTCCCCCACGGGAAGCGTGGATTGAAATCTCACAGCGCTCAAACGGCTATTCAACCGCTTAAGTCGCTTCCCCCACGGGAAGCGTGGATTGAAATATCCAAATATCGTGTTTTCCGGGCTCCCAACAGAGTCGCTTCCCCCACGGGAAGCGTGGATTGAAATATCCACCGCAAAAAGCTACTGATAACCGGTGGGATGTCGCTTCCCCCACGGGAAGCGTGGATTGAAATGTTGGTGCCATAGATAGCTATCTGCGGCCGTGGGGTCGCTTCCCCCACGGGAAGCGTGGATTGAAATCTACTTGCGATAAGAAAGGAGGACGAATCGAAAGGTCGCTTCCCCCACGGGAAGCGTGGATTGAAATGGAAACATTGCAAACGTAACCGGAGGGACGGTCGGTCGCTTCCCCCACGGGAAGCGTGGATTGAAATATCACTGTCAATGTAAAATAGCCCATATAATCCGGGTCGCTTCCCCCACGGGAAGCGTGGATTGAAATACTATTCACCAGCCCATGAAAATGGACGGCCCGGGTCGCTTCCCCCACGGGAAGCGTGGATTGAAATCTGTATTGTCAGTTTGAAGTCCGGCGCCCTTCATGTCGCTTCCCCCACGGGAAGCGTGGATTGAAATAAAAGCTGGTTAATCGCTATGCCGGGGTCGGCACGTCGCTTCCCCCACGGGAAGCGTGGATTGAAATAATTCTGCTCGCCGTGAACGGCTCCACCGGGCCGGTCGCTTCCCCCACGGGAAGCGTGGATTGAAATGCCATGCCAGAATACGTCCGGGCGGTTCGGTACGCGGTCGCTTCCCCCACGGGAAGCGTGGATTGAAATAAAACGGGCAAGATGCGGCGCGTTAGTATCGCGCCGTCGCTTCCCCCACGGGAAGCGTGGATTGAAATCTACCCACACCGGCACGCCGTCCATCTGACTAAGGTCGCTTCCCCCACGGGAAGCGTGGATTGAAATTCCACCGCGGCCATCCGGATAAAGCTTCACGCGGCGTCGCTTCCCCCACGGGAAGCGTGGATTGAAATATCATGATAGAGTGCGCTTTCATTTGCGTCTCTAGTCGCTTCCCCCACGGGAAGCGTGGATTGAAATTTCTTTTGGTGCAAAAGCTACAGCAGCATCTCGCTGTCGCTTCCCCCACGGGAAGCGTGGATTGAAATCTACTTGCGATAAGAAAGGAGGACGAATCGAAAGGTCGCTTCCCCCACGGGAAGCGTGGATTGAAATAGGAAAACATCGTAAAGTAAATATGGCCACAAGATGTCGCTTCCCCCACGGGAAGCGTGGATTGAAATAAAACGGGTTTGAAATAACGGAACATGGGCTGAAGTCGCTTCCCCCACGGGAAGCGTGGATTGAAATTTTATGGAAGTTCTGACATGCTCGGGTGGGACATGTCGCTTCCCCCACGGGAAGCGTGGATTGAAATATATCAGGCGAATTCTGCATATTTCGTTAGTATGGTCGCTTCCCCCACGGGAAGCGTGGATTGAAATACCGTCATGCGCCGCGCCAGCCGCGCGGATTTCAGGTCGCTTCCCCCACGGGAAGCGTGGATTGAAATATAATCAGATCGGGTAACGACGTCGTAACCTTCGTAAGTCGCTTCCCCCACGGGAAGCGTGGATTGAAATCCGGATGAAATGGTCCAGCCCTTGCAAATAGAAATGTCGCTTCCCCCACGGGAAGCGTGGATTGAAATATAATCAGATCGGGTAACGACGTCGTAACCTTCGTGTCGCTTCCCCCACGGGAAGCGTGGATTGAAATGCTGTTGCTCTTCGCCTTTACTCGGCCTAACAGGTCGCTTCCCCCACGGGAAGCGTGGATTGAAATCAATAGGGCTGTTACCGGATTCATTTGCAACCACGGTCGCTTCCCCCACGGGAAGCGTGGATTGAAATGGCGAAATGAACCAGTAAGCACCGAGACGATAGCTAGTCGCTTCCCCCACGGGAAGCGTGGATTGAAATCTTAAAATCACTTACTGCGTCATGCGGATGATAGGGTCGCTTCCCCCACGGGAAGCGTGGATTGAAATGGCTATGTGTCCGGTTTTTGTTTCGGGATTTTTACACGTCGCTTCCCCCACGGGAAGCGTGGATTGAAATGCGGTCTTTATCAAAAAGACCGTTCCAACCGGAGGTCGCTTCCCCCACGGGAAGCGTGGATTGAAATCTGAATCCGCCGAAGTTGACGGCCGTCACGACGCGTCGCTTCCCCCACGGGAAGCGTGGATTGAAATTGGACTAAATTGCAAGTTCAAAATTCATTTTTGCTGTCGCTTCCCCCACGGGAAGCGTGGATTGAAATAATGTACGCCTGGTCGCACTTGTCAAGCGAATCGGCCAGGTCGCTTCCCCCACGGGAAGCGTGGATTGAAATCTGAAAGGGAAAGCGGTACCAGAAGTGCCGAAAGTCGCTTCCCCCACGGGAAGCGTGGATTGAAATCATTGTCCGGTTTACAAAAAACTCCAGAAGGGAGGTCGCTTCCCCCACGGGAAGCGTGGATTGAAATTTCCGGTTCCGTATCTTCCGTTCGGCCCTACAAAGTCGCTTCCCCCACGGGAAGCAGTCCCATCCGCCCAACAGACGGTGCTTCATAGAAAGATTTCAATCCAAGTTCCC
>ENA-UOOI01002627-UOOI01002627.1-fermentation-metagenome-genome-assembly--contig:-NODE-2627-length-15234-cov-3.476975_pt1 | contig 15234 bp, 13 predicted proteins | sample MGYA00245779_ERZ724027 | MGnify/ENA primary metagenome ERZ724027 (study PRJEB28704, sample SAMN03018318) | fermentation metagenome | biome: anthropogenic terrestrial biome; feature: soil; material... | reverse complement strand
AGAGTGAAGAGTGAAGAGTGTATAAAGATAAAGGATAATGGGTAAAGGATGGCCGGTAGTACATAAATTCTGAAAACAGAACAAAACAATATATGAGTGAATATCTGAAAGCCGAACGAGCCCAGGAGTGGCGTGAGGCGCTACGTAAGTCGATAAAGAACAAAGACCGCACCACCATTCCCCGGGTGAAGATGCCCGAGGTGAATCCCAGCGTGCGCAGCCGTACCTATGATGAAGTGAATCTCGGGTTGACCCGTGAATTAGCTGTCAACGAGTCTCATCGATGCCTCGACTGTGTTGATCCCACCTGTATCACCGGATGTCCCGTGGAGATCAATATCCCCAAATTCATCAAGAACATCGAGCGGGGTGAATTTCTAGAAGCGGCTAAAACGCTAAAGGAAACCAGTGCCCTGCCGGCTGTCTGTGGGCGTGTATGCCCACAGGAACGTCAGTGCGAGAGCCAGTGTTTCTATACACTGAAACTAAAGAAAGAAGCTGTGGCTATCGGCCATCTGGAACGGTTTGCAGCCGATTACGAACGCATGAGCGGAAATATCTCCGTACCGGAGACTGCTCCCGCAAATGGTGTCAGGATTGCCGTGGTAGGTTCCGGACCTGCCGGACTGGCCTTCGCAGGCGATATGGTGAAGCAGGGATACGATGTCACCGTATTTGAAGCCCTCCATGAATTGGGAGGTGTACTCCGCTATGGCATTCCCGAGTTCCGTCTGCCTAACGATATTGTGGATATCGAGATCGATGGTCTGAAAAAGATGGGCGTAAAATTCGAGACCAACTGTATCGTGGGAAAGACCGTCTCTCAGGAAGATCTCAAAGCGGAGGGATTCAAAGGTATTTTCATAGGGAGTGGCGCCGGACTGCCCAATTTCATGAATATCCCCGGCGAAAATCTCATAGGAGTCATGTCTTGTAACGAGTACCTCACCCGCGTGAACCTCATGCAGGCAGCCGATCCGGAGAGCGACACCCCGGTTTACAAAGGGAAAAAAGTGGCCGTAGTCGGCGGCGGCAATACCGCTATGGATGCCGTTCGTACCGCACGTCGACTCGGAGCCGAGAGAGCTATGATCATCTATCGCCGCTCCGAAGAGGAGATGCCCGCCCGCGTAGAAGAGATAAAGCATGCCAAAGAGGAGGGGGTCGAATTCTACACGCTGCACAACCCACTCCGTTACGAAGGGGATGAACGCGGACACGTACAACGGATGCTGTTACAGCGCATGGAGCTGGGAGCACCCGATCAGTCCGGCCGTCGCCGTCCGGTAGCCCTTGAGGGTGATACGGTCTGGTTAGAAGTGGATGAGGTGATTGTGAGCGTGGGTGTCTCTCCCAACCCATTGATCCCACAAACTTTTACCGGGATGGAGGTCACGTCGTGGGGTACAATCGTAGTCAACAGCGACACCATGCAAACTGCTGACGAGATGATCTTTGCAGGCGGCGATATCGTGCGCGGAGGGGCGACCGTCATTCTTGCCATGGGCGATGGAAGAAAGGCCGCCAAAGCCATGGATCAATGGATCAATGTGTCAGTGAGTTAATATGCCAATGTGCCAATAGTTGACGTCTCGATTTGATGATTGATTGGATAATCTGTTAATCAGTATATCTAAGTATTATTTTTCACTTTTAGTTTTTAGTTATGAAGATACTGGCAGATGCACATATCCCCTATCTCAGGGGGGTCGCCGAACAGTTCGGCGAGGTGGAATACCTTCCGGGGAATCAATTCACCCGGGATGCAATTACGGAGAAAGATGCGCTTATCGTGCGTACGGTCACTCATTTCGGAGAAGAGATCCTCTCGGGAAGCCGGGTAAAACTGATCTGCTCCGCCACCATCGGATTTGATCATATCGACACGGCGTGGTGCGATGCTCACGGAGTTGCCTGGCGTACCGCGCCGGGCTGCAATGCCGCTTCGGTGGAACAGTATGTAACAGCCTCTTTGTTATATCTGGCTGAAAAATATCCATTCGACCTGAAAGAAAAAACCATTGGAATAGTGGGTGTGGGAAATGTAGGAAGCAAGGTAGGGGCTGCCTGTAGAAAGCTGGGGATGCGCGTACTGTTGAACGACCCTCCGAGACAAGAACGGGAAGGTGCTGGTCTATTTGTGGATATTGGAACCATACAACGGGAAGCCGATATCATCACCTTTCACACTCCGTTGACTAAAACAGGCGAACACAAAACGCATCATCTGGCGGATGATCGTTTCCTTGAATCAGTCGAAAAAAAACCATTCATCATCAACGCGGCACGCGGAGGTATCACCGATAACCAAGCATTAAAAAAAGCAATCCATACCGGAAATATTGCCGGAGTGGTAATCGATTGCTGGGAGAACGAACCGGAAATTGACAGGGAGTTGCTCCGAATGGCCCATATCGCTACGCCCCATATTGCAGGCTATAGCGCCGACGGCAAATGGACCGCCACAAAGATGAGCCTCGAAAATCTAAACAGATTCTTCAATATCGGTATTGAAGAACCACAGTATCAGGAGATAGCAATCCCTTCGGAACCGGTCATTGATCTCCAGGAAATCACCCCCGAATATCAACTTCCGCACGCCGTTTGGCACACTTATAACCCGTTGACGGAGACAACCGCTCTGAAATCTTCACCCGAAAAATTCTACTGGTTCCGTTCTAACTATCCGTTGCGGAGAGAGTATCCGGCTTACCGGATTCTTCATACGCATGCCACGGTTTTGAATACTTTGCTCAGCCTGGGGTTCCGGGAGAAATAAAGGTATGTTATTCAGATCTGATCATGCGATAATTAAATCTGCTGCCCCATAAATGTATGGCAGAACCCTCTAATAAAACCCATAAAAAAACCCGGCGCATTTGCATCGGGCTTTTTTAATAATGTATGTTTTTTTTCGCTTATTCCGCTTTTTCTTCTTTTTCTTCCTCGGCAGCAGGTTCTTCTTCAGCCGGTGCTTCGGGAGATTCTGTTTCCGGCTCTTCCTTGGCTGCAGGAGTCTCTTCCACTTCGGCTGAAGTCTCTTCCACTTCGGCTGAAGTCTCTTCCACTTCGGCTGAAGTCTCTTCAACCTTGGTCTCAACTGTGTCTTCAGCCGTGACTTCAACTGCCTCTTCAACCACTGTTTCACCTGTCTCTTCAACTGCTGATTCGACGGCCGGTTCGGTTACTGCAACCGCTTCTTCTACAGCCGGAACTTTTTCTGCAACCGGAACTACAGGAGCAGGTGCGTTGGCAGCCTCTTCTTCGGCCCTCTTCTTAGCCAAAGCTTCCGATCTTGTTTTGTTAACCTCTTTCTCAGCATCCAGACGAGCTTTTGCTTCGGCCCGCTTTTGTTCATCATCCTTGTCTTTGATTTTCTGGGTAAGCTGCGATTTCGAATTTTTCCATGCTTCGAATCTTTTTTCAACTTCCGCTTCATCAAAAGCGCCTTTTGTCACACCTCCGAGAAGATGTTTTTTCAATAATACACCCTCTTCCGATAAGATATTACGAACCGTGTCGGTGGGTTGTGCCCCTGTCTGCAGCCAATACAAAGCTCTGTCGAAATCTAAAGTGATCGTAGCAGGATTTGTGTTCGGATTGTATGAACCTATCCTCTCAATATACTTTCCATCTCGTGGTGCTCTGCTATCTGCAACAATAATCTGGTAGAAGGGATAATTTTTGCGTCCTCTTCTCTGTAACCGAAGTTTTGTTGCCATTTAGTAGTTTCTTTTAAAATTGATTTTTCGCATTTGCGGGTGCAAAGATAACCATTAATTCGATATCTTCAAAATCGATACAGGTCCGTTTTACACATAGATGCTAAAAAGAGAGTAAATATCTCAAATTTATCTGTACCGGTTTACTTTCTCCTCTGAAAAAACGACTGCTGAACCCCAATACCTTCATTGGCTTACTATTTTATCGGATAGCATTTTCTCCTCTCATTTTTATTTACAAATTACGAGAAAGGAAATTGTTGTAATCTCTGAACAAGTCCCTCATGAAATCGATCGTTTTTATTCTCCATTTTTCCGAAGATTTCAAAATCCTGCCCTGATCTTTGTCGAGGCTCACCTCGTCCGTGATCATCTCTTCGGCAGTATATCGTTGATCCTCTTCGTACTCATACCTGATCCTGATAATTGCCATATCAACAGCGCCGTCGGTGCAAGTTGTGTGAATGTAATAATTAATATCTGCCTGATCCAGTACCAGTAAAGCCGATTTAAAAACGAGTTTTTCGCGGCATCCACCGACAACGAGACCCTTCTCTTCCTCGAAAATCAATACCCTGCTCGAACGCTCTTCTTCCGGATTATCTCTCCCGTTGATCCATTCCCTGGTAAGGCGCATCAGTGAATCCCGGCTTATGTGCGGGGCACTGAAAGATTCACGGAAAACCACTGCTCCATCCTCCAGAGGAACGGCTCCTTTCAAATATTCTGACGCACCGTAATTCTGCGCCGGCAGAATACTTACCATGCAAAACAGGAGAACAGTGGTCACTAACAATAAATTAACGATACTTCTTTTCATCTTCTTACATATAAAAGTTGTGTTATCCTTATCTTTCAACGTAGCTGTAAGGCTTCCGGTATGCAGGAAACATAGAGGGACCGAAACGCATTACCTTCTTTATACCGGCAAAATTAATGATTCTTCCATTTTATTCCCGACAAAGATAAAAAAACAGATATTTATTTTGTCATATTTAATAACAAACTACCTAAAAAAGTGTTTATATTAAAAAAAGAATGTAGATTTGGCACTTATCACAAAATTCTGTATATTTGACAGTATAAACGGGATCAGAACTACCTGCTATATAAAAGCAATGACAATCTTTATTCTGTGGTTCTTTTTGCCATTTCTTTCTGTGTCCTGTCTCCGGCAATCAAATACCCGGTATCCGGCTCCATTGGAAGAAATCATAGACCTTTTTTTTATTGAAAATCAGAATGATAGCCTGTTACATTCAGACGATCCGGATCCGGCCCACCTGCCCGAAAATATCCGGTATGTATACAATATTTTCAAAGCTGCAGCCCTCAGTGAATCCGGAAGAGCCGACAGCGCCGAAATCATATTGCAGGGTATCCGTCCTGAAGTGTTACAGGCACGTGATCTCTACTACTATAAGGGTATCATGGCATTGACCCAATTCCGCTTGAATCATCTTCAACAGGCTTTTCAGACAGCTTCAGCAGTCGTGGAAAGTAAAGTGTACGATATGAGATGCCGCGCCCTGATTGAACGTGTAATGGCAAGGATCATGTATTATTACGAGAATTATGAGCACGCCATCGGTTTACTTCACCGGTCGGGTGAACATTACCGTGAAGCCGGATCAGACAAAAGTGTAGCGGTGAATCAAAAGTTCCTGGCAAGCTTCTATGCAGAGTTGGGTTCATTCGATGAAGCCCTGGAAAAAATCAATGAGGCGGAAACAACGTTGAAGAAGTACAATGATAAGGAAGAGCTCTACTACCTCTATATTGTAGCGCTAAAAACTAATCTGAATCTACGGCGGACAGACAGGGCACAATACTACGCAAAACTGGCGATGGAGACGGCAGACTTTACCCGTGATCCGCAAAAGCAGGCTTCCATCTACAATTATATGGGTACGATTGAAAGTTTGAAGGGAAACTACCCTGTCGCCATCGCATCATTCGAAAAAGTGGTCCGGATAGATGATAGTTTCTTTGGATCCAAAAGACATAAATCGGTAGCTCTCATCGGATTGGCTTCTGTTTACAATCAACTAGACAAGTACGAAGAAGCAAAAAAATATGCCATGCAGGCCATTGAAGTCATGAAAGATCACCGATGGGAAAATTTACAGTACGATGCTTACAGAGAATTGTCAAATGCATTTCTGACAACCGATCCGGTGAAAGCACAGCTACTTCTTGATTCGGCCCGGATCAACCAGAACAGGTATCACCAATTATCTGCAAAAGGAATTGTAAATTTCACGAACACACAAATTGAACTGGACAAAGCCGCCCGTAAAATAAATCAACTGCAGAGCGACAAAAGAAGAAACCGGCTCATATTTCATACTGCCCTCGGCTTATTGGTGATGGTCAATGTCCTATTTATCCTGGTCTACAATAAAAAAAAGAAAGTGAAAGAACCAAAATCCCCCGGCTCCATCGAGCGGAAAGAGTCTTTCCTCTTCAATGATTTCAAAGCCTGGTTAGAAGATGGCAAAAGATATCTGCAACCTGATCTCGATTTAAACAGGGTTGCCACGGAGATGGGTACCAACCGCAGCTACCTGTCGAAAGCTATCAATTCACAAGGGATGAGGTTCACGGAAATCGTCAACAGATACCGGATCCGTGAAGTGATCAGAATTTTTGAAAACAAGAATGATCCCAGATATCATCACAACATGGACGAATTAGTACTGGAAGTAGGTTTTCGCACAAAATCCGTATTTTTCGATTCCTTTCGTAAGGAAATGGGCATGACACCCCGTCAGTTCAGGGAGAAAATTCGGTATACAAAGCCTCCCGATAATAAAAATGCTCACAACAGCCAATCCGATACCACATAAATATCCTTTTAACGCAATAGCTGATTTCCTCAAAACTTAAGATCTGCAAGCCTATGATTGACAATCTCTACATTTTTTTAGCTACCGGAGGTTTCTGGACCACATTCGTACTCTCTCTGGTACTTGCTTTCGGTTCAACACCTCACGACAAGAACCTGCGTAATTACAACAGGGCAAAATATATCATGGCTTTTAGCTATTTGCTATTCACTATCTTCAGTATGTTTATAATGACCGGCAGATTACAGAAATTGGACCTCCCTTCCCTTAAAGCGTTAATTCTCATTTTCTCTGCCTTCCAACTGTTTCTGTTTACATATGTAAGCATAACCTTGCTTAATTACAAGCATTTATCGATTAAATTATTGATATACCAGTTGATCCCGGTGTTTATCCTTTCTCTGTTCAGTATATTATCGAATCTTTTGAATTGGGGTGAAAAAATAGCCAACATAGTCTTTTATAGTCTCTTATTTTTCTTTGTAATCGCCCTTCTGACCGTTACTTGCTTTTTCTTTGTCCAATACAGGAAATACCGGAAAAGAGTGGATAATTATTTTACCGGAGTGGGAACCGACCGCCTGAAATGGATACATACCTCTTCCCTATTCTTGTTGATTTGCGGCATAATCGTTACGATCGCCACCCTGACCCTTCCCATCCCGGAAGTTGCCGGACCCTTTCACATAGTGGTTATTCTTTTCTATATTGGCTACGCCGTTCACTTCCTCAATTACAAAAATATTTTCAACGTCATGAAACCGGTACTGGAAGAAGAAGAAGAAGAAGAAGAAGAAAAACCGGTAACCTCATCCTCCCTCACATTCTCCCAGATAGAAAGAGCCCTAGAAAGGTGGGAACAACAGAAGTTATTTACCAACCCGAAAATCACCATTGCCACAGTAGCATCACAAATTTACACCAACAGGTCATATCTGTCACAATACATCAACAGATCAAAACAAAAAACCTTCAATGAATGGATCAATGGGTTACGTATCGACGAGGCAAAACGGATAATGGCAACAAATAAAAATATGACAATTGAAGAGGTGAGCGAAAAGACAGGATATACCGACAAGAGCTATTTTAGTAAGTGCTTCGTAAGATATGTCGGGATGACAACTATGCAATGGAAAGACAAACACCTGTAAATAAACTATATTATAAAATTATATCTCCTTGAGGAATGGTATGATTTCATCAAAAAAAATAGGTTATTGTATTTTTTGAATTATTGTAAAATCAACAATGATATTTTGTCAATTTTACTATCTATTAACAAGCAACATCCATAACTTTACAGACATATTTATTATATATTTAAGACGAATAGCGATAAATTATACGCTCATTTTTACTAAAAAGATAATAGAGAAGGATTATCACCTTCTTTCAACATTTGATTATCACAGCAAATCAATGTTTGGCATCGGTATCCCTGCCGATGCCTTTTGCTTTTTCACCTTGTCAGAATCATCTTGCTAAAGTTACCCCTACAGTATACGTATCCCGAAACGGGATACGGAGAATGAAAATCTGTTTTAAATAAGGGAAACTTCTGTTTTACCTTGTCAGGGTCAAAAGATTTTATTACCTTGCCGTCGTAATGCAACGTAATCGGCCCGCACAGTTTCCCGCATAAAAGTGCCGGGCTTCCGACAGTGGAACCTACCGGTGTAGGGTACGGATCGCCTCCCGCCAATAGCTGTGGCTATGCGTAGGGGCGAAGTGAAGTAACTAATCATACTGAAAAACCATGAACGCGAACAAACCTTCAACCGGAACAGGGCGCTATATTCACCTGTTTCCCTTTGCGATGATCCTGCCCGGGCTGATTGCCTGCTTGGCCGGCGCCAACATTTCCCAAAGCTACTGGGATCTCTTCGGGCTGTTGATCATTGTTACTTTTGCCTGTATGTTGTCAGGCGGGCTGTTGGGTTTTCTGTTCGGGATTCCCAAACTGAACAGGAACTACAACCCGCAGGAGGATTATGACAGAAGCACAAAATATATGCCCAATACCAACCTGGAAGATGTATCGGACTGGCTTACCAAAATAATCATCGGGGTCACCCTTACACAATTAGGCAAGATACCCGGTTACCTGCAAAGCCTGGCCGATTATCTTATTGACAACAGTAGCCAAATGCTTCAGGTTGATTTTGCCAGACCGCTTCTAATTGCGCTGATCATCTATTCTCTCGTCGCCGGATTCATTATCGGTTATTTCTACACAAGGATTTATCTCCCGAACCTTTTCTCCCTAATGGAGGAGAACAGGAAACAAAAGGCTGAAATTAGTTTCTGGAGAGAAGAAGTACGGAAAAAAGAAAAAGAACTATGCAACCACCAAAACTCGGAAGACAAACCTTCCTGAAAGACAATATCGTATCGGCCGCCTCCCTGGAAAAATTCATCCGGGATATCTACGATAAAGAAGCGGATGATAATCCGCGTTATACCGGCCGTTATTTCCTGATCCTCGACAAAAACAGTAAAGAGATACTGGAAGTCATCCACCTGCTCGAAAAGAGATGGAAACTTTCCGTTGCCACTACGGCCGATTTTATCTCCGCACCATGGGATGAGAATAAATTGAAAGACGCCGATGCACTGGTCTTCAATGAACTGGGTATAGCACTGGTCGGCGTGGAAGAGGAAAAAGTGGAACAGATGGAATTATCCGGTACCGGCTTTTTGATTGTACCGGAGAAGGTAGTCTATATCCCCGATGAGCTTCCCACGGACAACGATAACAGCAACGGGGCAACCTGGGGAATACGTATCACGGAGGCGTTGCACTCTTCATATACCGGCACTGGTGTAAAGGTGGCGGTATTGGATACCGGCTTTGATATCGATCATCCCGATTTCAAAGGACGCGAGATTATCCCTATGTCGTTTGTTCCCGATGAGGCCATCGACGACCTCCACGGACATGGCACACATTGTATCGGCATCGCCTGCGGGTCGGCCGATCCGCAGGGAAAGCGTTACGGTGTGGCTACCCACGCGCATATCTACGCGGGAAAGGTGTTAAGTAACCAGGGGAGCGGTGCCCAGTCGTGGATATTGAATGGGATGACCTGGGCTGCCAATAACGGATGCAAAGTGCTCTCCATGTCCCTCGGCTCCCGGGTATCGGAAGGAGAAAGCTACGACATGGCCTATGAGCGGGCAGCCCGGTTCGTCCTTTCGAAAGGGACGTTGATCGTAGCTGCGGCAGGTAACGACAGCAGGCGTTCAAAGAACCGGTTCAGCCCCGTGGCAAGCCCGGCCGATTGCCCTTCCATTCTTGCCGTAGCCGCGATAGATTCGGACCTGCAGGTCGGCGATTTTTCGAACCGTGCCGTCAACCCCTCCGGATTGGTCGATATGGCTGCCCCCGGAGTAGAAGTCTACTCCTCCTGGCCCATGCCGGCAAGATACCGTACCATTTCGGGTACCAGTATGGCTACTCCTCATGTGGCCGGTATTGCAGCTCTCCTTTTCGAAAAATTTCCGAATGCTACCCCCGCGATGATTGAAAGCGAATTAAGAAAAAACGCCCTACCCCTTCCCTTACCGGCTGAAGATGTAGGCATAGGCCTCTCCATAGCCCCATAATTGAAAGAATATGCGACAAATCGTAATTACCATATCGGAAATCTATCTGGACCGACTGAGCGTTGTGGCGCAACAACTTCATCAGGAGGGGCTGATTATAACCCATCTCTATGAGTTCGGCGTTATCATCGGCGTAGCGGAGGACAACACCATCTCCAGAATACGTAATCACAAGGAGGTTGCCTCATTGGTAGAGGAAAAACAGGTGGATATTCCCCCACCCGGCAAGGAGATTCAATAAAACAGTGAAGATGTGTTGAGCAGAGAATCTATGGGGGAAATTCAGGTTACCCAAAGTCACTTCTTATATTGCCTGACACTATTCCTTTAGAATCTGTTATATATACTGTAATAACCAATTTATCACACGACCGGATAATGGCATGTTTCAGGTCAGACACTACGGCTATTTCGGAAATTACTTTTTACGATGATCAAAACCGGATTATCACCCCGGATCATATCGAATCGGATATTATCCCTTTTGACAAAGACGATACTCTCTCCTTTGTTTCGGATTTAATAATGGCTTCCGGCATAAGAGGGCTTAATAAAGAGAGGTCGATTGCGCAATCAGCAATGGGCAAAAAACAATCCTGCCAGTAGTGAAAGAATCTTTCTATACAAAGACGGCGAAGTCCTTTGGTATTAATCGACTTACAATCTCATAAGTCGGCAATTATTTATCAACTAACTAATATTCGAAATATAAAAGCATAACCCTATATAAAAATAAGGATAATCCTATGATTTTCAATATATTTAAAGCTAACAAAGATTGTAAATAGGTGAAAAGGATCAGCATACTTAACCAATCTAAGAGTATCAGTAATTATGTTCTCTCTTCCTGTCTGCCAATGCTTTTAATGTACATCCTGCTTATAGCAAAGAAATGTTTTTAGTATGATTGTATCTTCACCAATCGTTATTATATGCCTTTACTAACCGATCCGTCCTCGCTCGTCGCCTTTCGTTTCTCGCATAGGTTGGGTCAAAATTTCTACCATTTGGCACGACGAGCATTCCCGGTGCGGATGTATTGCCGGATTAGTATAAATACGCCACGGTTTTCCGACTATCACATGCTCTGCCGAGCCAATCAGACGCATATGAATGGGCGACGAATTGGTGGGAGCAATCATCTCTTTGATGGGTGACGAATTGGTAGGATAATTCTGCATATGGATTTTCATCACCTCTTGCCTTCGCATAATAAGAATACAGTCGGCTTTTGTGGGAAGTTTGGTAAAAGGAGAGACTTTTAGTACATCTTCTTTTTGCATTTGCTGTTCTATTTGAAACGGTTAGTTCTGAATAAGTGGCATACCAGAAGTTATAATCGACTTCCTGATTCGCTCTTTGAGTATATCTTTTATTTCCTGGCCATTCATAGTAGATGTCCAGGAGATAAATAAAAGAGAAAATAGTAAAAAAGCCTTGAAACATTTCATTTAACTATCAAACCTCGACTTATCAATATCTTTTCTTTCTTTTCTCGAATAAGCACCAAAACAATAGGAGAATGTTGATTTAAAGAATGGAGTATCGACAAATTCATGTATTCTAAAGTTCTGGTTGTCGTGTTTAATTATCAATATTTGTTTAATTTTCGATTGTAAACTACAATTCTATAGCGAATTTATAGATACTTGTATCTGCTTCATCATCTGAAAAAAGCCCCAGAAAGTATCTATCATAAGGTTCAACATCAAAAGCAACAAGTGGCTGGTCTGCCTGAATTGTTGAGACATGGTTCAAATCCCAATCAAAAACAAATATTTTTGAATTTTTTCTTTTGTCTTTATCAAGACCTATTTCACTCCGGTTCCACAAGCAATAGAAATAATTATCAGATCCCACCACGTTTAGAAAGAACAACTCTGCACCATCCGAAAATTTGAGTAGTTCGAAATCCTCAATAACCGGTTCAATGGCTTCTTTTCCGATTTGTATATCTTTAAGAATATTACCGTTAAAATCGAAAGCGACTATTCTATTGAAATATGTCAACGCACTAACAACTATGCCTTTCTCTTTATTGGCCAGAATGGTATTTCTGTATAGAGGGGTAACATCCTCATCATATTTTTTCCTGGTTTCAGGATAATAAGGTATCCATTCCTTAATAATGGACGTTTGTTTATTCCATTTAAAATAGAGGCCTTTATTAAAATGTTCAAGACCATTTGCGAAGTAAAGAGTGTCAGAAATTTTATTCATGCTGATACTTGGCCAAAGAGAATCCGGCATCATTTCTTTTTCCATCGTATACCGATTTTTCTCAAAATTATACCCAATATGCATAAGGCTCATCCTATTTAGGTCTAGAAGTTCGACATCACCTTTTCTTGAAAGATTCTTCAGAAAGAGCGGAAAGTCAATACCTTCTGGCCCCTGGTCCCTATCTCCCAGTTCTGCGACACGTTCAAAGTTTTTTAATGATAAGGCTGTGATTGGACTATCATTTCTTTGGGATGTAAGAAAGACAAGAGAGTCCGTGATATACATATCAAAAAATTGCATCAGATCTTCTTTGAAAACCAATTCCCCCGCACTGAATACTGTTTCTTTTTCATCTATTATCTGAATTAAATGCCTGGTCGTTTCTTTTTTATCTTTACAAGAAAAGACAAAACAAAAAAGGATGAGAAGTATAATAGATAGTATATTTAATTTCATAATGAATTTGTATTTATAATAAGATTAAGGGTATCTCAAAATAATACTCAGTTCCGTTTATGCTTCCAACTATAAAACAAAGGGGGTTCGCCTTTGTTGAAAATAGTTCGGTTGAAAAAATCTTTACAGATTGATAATCCGAGAATTAAAATCATTTAAAAACAGATACTGGGGCTCTTATTTTGCGACACCCTTATCAATTAAGCATAATTAATTAGTTGATTTTCTACTAATAACGAGTACAAGTAGAACTACTACCTCAATTTTTGCAAATAGCATAGGAACAACCTTGGCAGCGCCACATAAAAGTCCCGCTAAAAACATCATCTGCGAGATCTGCATAATTACAACTAATAGTAATCTGAAAGACCAACATTACTTTTCATACTTTGATTCACTCCGTAACCTGCGGGGTTAGTAGAAGTGCAAGGGCAAATATACCCGATAAAAGTTTCTTTCTCATGATCAAATGTTTTAATAAATTAATAAATAGTTATTTGCGATTCCTCCCTGATAAGGAATTTTTTCATGCCTTCTCTTGGTTAACTCATTTATAACTCATTTCTAATAACTTGTTGAAAAATAATGGATTGTTTATGTCACTAATTTTATCACGCCGAACGATTTATCAGGATTTTTTATAAAAAACTTGATAACTGCAGATTTAACTTACACAAGAGAATATGGATTGGATAAAGAAATAGTATTTGCATCGTCTGGCCCTAATTTGTTGCGAAAACTCACGAAGTTGGTTTTACAAGGGAAATTACGTAAGCTGGCATCGCGTATTTATACAGCCAATATAAAGGATTCTCCGGAATATATTATCCGTCGCAATTTTTTTGAGATTTTGGCGTGGCGTTACCCCAATTCCGTCATTTCGCACCGTAGTGCCATAGAACTTCGTCCCACCGAAAATGGACACTTTTATTTGACATCATCATTTAATCGCCGTGTAACAGATTTACCCGGAATAACGGTCAATATATATAAAGGCCATCCCCCCCACACCAATGATGCTCCACACAATGGATTGTATATTGCTTCCGAATACAGGTATATACTCGAAAATTTACAACCATCCCGAAGAAATATTGATGGAGAAGAAAAAACCTTGCCACAATCAGCCATTGAAGAACGGTTGGAGCGAATGGTACTACTCGGGGGAGAAAAACGGTTGAACGAATTCCGGGACAAAGCCCGTGAAGTTGCCAAAGATCTGGCGATGCAATCAGAATTTGAAAAATTAACCAATATTATCTCCGCTCTACCCAATACACACAGTAGTGGCATTCTGGAAAGTGAGAAAGCAAAAGCACGAGCTACAGGTAGTCCTTTTGATGAAAATCGGATAGAACTTTTTGAATCACTGTTTGATAATTTAAAGGAACGTTTTTTCATAGAACGTAGAGACCGGAATACAGATGAAGAATCATTCCGTATGTTTTCTTTTTTTGAGAGTTATTTTTCCAACTATATTGAAGGAACAAAATTTGAAGTAGCAATAGCTAAAAAGATTGTCGATACAGGCGTTACCATTCCAAAAAGATTCGAAGACTCCCACGATATATTGGGTACTTTTGCAATACTCTCCAATCGTCATGAAATGGAAAAAACACCACAAACTGTGGATGAGTTATTTGCACTACTTAAACACCGTCACACTATAATGATGTCCGCACGTCCCGACCGTAAGCCGGGAGTTTTCAAAGATGTAAACAACCAGGCAGGAAATACTGTTTTTGTCGATTCCCAGTTAGTAGAGGGCACTTTACGATATGGATTTCGTTACTTTCAATTATTGAAAGAACCATTGGCTAAAGCTATATATATGATGTTTATGATTAGTGAAGTACACCCGTTCATAGATGGTAACGGACGCGTTGCCCGTATAATGATGAATGCTGAACTCGTCAAAGGAGAACAATCCCGAATTATCATTCCAACTGTTTTTCGAGAAGACTATCTATTAGCTTTACGAAAACTATCCCGCAAAAAAGAGCCGGACACTTATATTCGTGTAATGGAGAAATTACATCATTTTAGTGATAATCTTTACGGGCAGAATTTTGACGAACTGAACAGTTATCTTCAATCTACAAACGCTTATGAAGAACCGACTGAAGGCAAATTAAAATTGATAGATCGAAGTATCTCTTCGAAATCTACAGGTAATTTGTTCTCATAATTAAGTGTTACATATCATCACATCGTTGACAAACCTTATAGGGTGTGCGCCTTGTAAATGAGGCAAAAATATCAAGAGATCATTGAGATATTTCATTTTAAGACAAGGGCATCACAAATTCAAAATAGTGGTAAACTACTTATTTGTGTTTTACAGCTAACAGATGTTTATCTATTTGAACAATAGC
>ENA-UOOI01002626-UOOI01002626.1-fermentation-metagenome-genome-assembly--contig:-NODE-2626-length-15241-cov-3.611023_pt1 | contig 15241 bp, 13 predicted proteins | sample MGYA00245779_ERZ724027 | MGnify/ENA primary metagenome ERZ724027 (study PRJEB28704, sample SAMN03018318) | fermentation metagenome | biome: anthropogenic terrestrial biome; feature: soil; material... | reverse complement strand
ATGCCACAGGAAAACTGGACGAAACAGGTAATCGGTTGGAACTCGAACAAGTGGGGACAACCTCCGGATCTTTCTTTCTGGAGGTGAACGATGAAACTGCAATTGTCGGCGTAAAAATAATTGCAGAAGATGCAAAAGGGAACCGTACCGTTAAAATATTTAAAGTAATCCAAGGAATCGACGAGATCAATATAGCTTTGGAAGAACCTGCTTTTCTCGAAGATATCAATACCGGCGATTCTTTTCAGGTAAAAGGAAAAGTAACCTCTAAAACCAAAATAACCGGATTGAATTATCGGGTAATCAAAGGGGATATTACAGAAAATCCGGTTGACATTACCATAATCAATGATGTGGAATCGACTTTCGATATTCCCTTAATCGCTCGTAACGGTTGGACGGGTATATTGATTACGGCTACGAATAAAAGCGGGTTAGTGGCAGAAAAACTTTTTGAGATTAAGCATATAACTCATGTCGGCCCTTCCATCTTATTCGATCAGGAAAAGATAGAGGTCAGACCCAATTCAATATTAACCGTTACGGGAAAAGTAATATCGGATTGGCAGGTCGGTTCCGTTTCGTATGTGATAGAGAGAGGTACTGTATCCGATCCTTCCCGGCCGATTGCCTTGAGCGATCAGCGGTTTAGTTTTCAAGTGGACAATGCTGGAACAGTTACTGCCGTAAAGGTAAAGGCAATAGACGAAAAAGGAAATGAAGGAGAGGCCACTTTGCCGGTAACTTTTTTAATTCCTGTAAGAACCGAAGGAAACAACATGGTGCATTATAAAAATATCATCCTCACCGACAATCCTTCAAGAGGTTATTTCAGCTTTTCGTTGGCTCCGTATGTCTTGGGTAAAGAGCAGGCAACTGCCAATCAGGGTAAGGTAGATTTGATATATTCAAATTTATTCATTGGCGATGAAGATACAAATAATGGCCCTGCTATCTTCGGCCCCAACGTAAATAATGCCAGCACCATAAAGGCACCTTATATGGTAGAGGGTTGGACGACGCTGAACTTTACACGGACACCTGTGGCAAACGATTTCTTCAGTGTTGCGGGCGTTACGTTCGATGAAATTCCCGATTCCAAAGAGGCATGGGATCAGATCAATCAGTATATTAAGAGTAAAATGGGGGCTTCAAGTGTGGTTCGACAGAAAAATCTTACCGAAGGGTATATGTTTGCTATTGGCTTTGATGGAACCGATAATGCTACACTCAAGAAATTTGCCATTGCTATTGTCAGAGGTTTTGGAGGTGAAAAAGCCACTTCCGCTGGCCAATCGACTGGAGCTTGGGTTGAGATTGAGATCAAAACAAGTAAATAAACATCATACATCAATTATTTAGCATATTATCTACAATTGATAAAAGGAGAGATTATTATATACTCCATTTTAAACGGCTAGGATTATAGTAAGAAGGATGTACTGGAGCGGCACATCCTTCTTACTTATAAATCTTACTTTCGATTTATTCCTATGATGCATTGAACAAGTTATTTACTGTTTTAGGCAAAACTGGGAGTTTACCAAGTTGAAAATTTATTATTTTCCAACAGGATAGCCAAAGGCTTTTTCGGCGGAAACTGTTTTACACTTCCTTTGAGTGGATTTTCGGGAAAGTCATCAGGAACCGCAACCCTCCTTCGGGCCGGTTCTTTGCCACGATACTCCCCTTATGGAATAAAACGGCATTCTTAACGATCGAGAGGCCGAGTCCCGACCCGCCGGTCTTCCGTGTCCTTCCTTCATTCACCCGGTAAAAGCGCTCGAAGATCCGTACCAGGTGCTTTTCCTCCACTCCTGTCCCGGTATCGTAGAATTCAAAAAAGTAAGTATCTTCATTCTCATTATAACAGCGCACCACGATTTCAATATTTCCTCCGCCATAAGACATAGAATTTTCAATCAGATTCCGGAAGATGGAATAGAGCAGTGTTCTGCTGCCGTGGATTATTACATTGTCCTTTACCACCACGACGAAACTGACGTTTTTCTCCTTTAACTCGTCAGCCAGATCATTGGCCAGTTCGTTCAACAGCTCATTTATCCGCACCGGTTCCAGTTCAAACCGGTCGGCTGCCTCTTCGATCTTGGTCAGCATGCTGATATCCTGTATCAGCTCCGACAGCCGGATTGTCTGTGTGTAGGCCCTGTCCAGAAAACCGCGGATACGCTCGCTGTTGTCGCCCTCATAATCATAGAGGTTGAGAATGGTTTCCAGATAACCGCGGATGCTGGTTACCGGAGTACGCAGTTCATGCGCTATATTATTGGTCATTTCCTGCTTGAGCAGACGCGTTTTTTCCGATTTGGTGATATCACTGATATAGAATTCAAAACTCTCATCTTCAAAAATGATAATCCGCACATTGAATTGCCTGCCGCTCTTTTCTATCCGTTTTGAGAACATATTCCCCTCCCTCGGGGGTGAATTGAGGAAGTCGACGAACTCTCCGAAAACAGGATCACTGAAAAGCTGTTCGGTCTCCAGAGTAGGGTTATCAAGAATCACATTCAGGAATTGCAGAAAATGAGAGTTGGCATAGATCTCATTGCGATCTTCCGAGAAGATGGCGATTCCCTCTTCCGAAAGCTGAAAATGCTGCAGCAGCTTCTCTCGTTCTGCCGCCAGTTTGCGCCGGTTTTCCTGTAACAGATTGTAATTCTCTACAATATCGGCGCTCACCTCTCCCACCTCATCGTCGGCAAAAAAGAAATCGGCAGGTATCTTTGAACCGTTTTTTATATTCAATGAAAACTCCCTTAACTCCTTCAACGATTTTGAGAACCGGTTGGAGAAATAGAGCATCATCAATATGCATACCACAAAAAAGAGAAGGATATAATAGATAAATGAGTTATCGGAATTGATGAACAATTGCAGTTTCACATCATACGGAATCGCCAACCGGATAAAATAACCTTCATTGTATTTTTTAGAGTAGTAAATATATTTAATTTTGTCACTGGCCGATACGCGGATATTGGATCCGGTACCAAAACCGATCGATTTCCATACTTCAGGACGTTTCAGGTGATTTTCCATCTCACCGGCATCCAGTCGGTTATCATAGAGCACCCGTCCCTCCCAGTCAATAAGGGTGAAACGCACATCGGAAGGCATGTAGCGTAACAGATCCTCCACCCGCTCCGGCTCTTTTTCGAGATCGATTTTATTCTCGTTCAGATAGCTGTACACTATATCGGCATTATTTTCAAGCGTGCGTTCCAGGCTGCGCGTACGCTCCTTTTTGAATTGTTGCTGCTCAAACAGGATAATGCCCACAGTGAATGCGGCAATGATCAGGGAGAAGCTAAGCAGAATACGCACTTTAAAAGATACTTTTCGTCTCATACGATTATATTTTAGATACAAGAGCCAAAAGCCGAGATAATATTTGATTAATAGATTTAGGGATGTGCTGAGCAGAGTATAATTGGCTTATTATCTGTCTTCAATCATCGAATCGTCAAATCCACAAATCATTCAATTAGTCTTCCTCTTTTGGATCGATATTCAGGTAATAACCAAACCCGGAACGGTTTACAATAATACTTGCATAGTTTCCCAGTTTTTTTCTCAGGCGGGTGATATGCACATCGACGGTACGGTCGAGCACAAATTCGTTCTCACCCCAAACACTGTTCAGTATTTCAGCGCGGGTGAGTAAATTGGGTGAAGTTCGCGTCAACAGGGAAAGAATTTCAAATTCTTTTTTAGTGATTGATATCTCGTTGCCATCGACAGTCACACGGTTACCCGCCAGGTCAATGTTAAGTCCTTTATAACTCCAGTTAGTTTCAACAGGTTCCGCAGAGGATATTCTGGTAAGTAAAGTGCGTTTGAGCAGCGCTTTAACCCGTACAAGCACCTCTTTTACCGAGAACGGTTTGGCAATATAATCATCTCCCCCCAGTGAAAAACCGGTCAGCATATCATTCTCCGTATTTTTGGCAGTAAGAAAGATGATCGGCACAAAATTTTCCGATTTTCGCAATTTTTCGGCCAGCTTAAATCCGGAGATCCCTCCCATCATCACATCCAGGATAATGAGCCGGTGTATATCGGTGATCCTATCCAGTGCCTCCTCTGCGGAATGGGCCACATCTACGATATATCCTTCATTTTCCAGATTGAATTGCAGGATATCGCAGATATCCTTTTCATCGTCCACAACTAAAATTCTTTCTTCCATCATTCATCTCCTGATTTTTCACCGGTAGCCGGCTTTTTCGATTCCTTCACATGGCGGATATCTCTCCCTTCGATCACATAAACGGCCGATTCGGCTATATCCACTGCTTTATCCCCGATCCGTTCCAGATAATAGGAAATACTGTTGAGGTTCATAATGTTTACCAGCGATTGCGTACTCTGCACTTCGTTGTGGAAATCTTCCGCCAGTTTACGTTCGATTTTCCGTTCCAGTTTATCCACCTTATCGTCCATCTGTATGGTGTCATAGGCCATCTCATTACTCACACCCGTAAAGGCAAAGAGAGCGTTCTTCAGCATCTTGTCGGTCTGCACGAACATCTTATCGATCGGTTTTTTGTATTTGTCGAAGCCGGTCAGCGAAAAATCTATTTCTTCCAACGCAAAAGCAATGTTCTCGATCAGGTCGCCCACCCGCTCCATAGAAATGGTCATATCGTGATAGGCCATCAGCCTGCGCAGATCCGAGGCCCTGGGCGTGAAAAGCATGATCGCATTGATCACCTTTTCCTTGATGGTGACATCCAGCGAATTGATAAGTTTCTCGTTCCGTTTCAACTGGGGGATGATCTCTTTGTTACGGTTATCACGTACCAGATCGGAAGCCAGTTTTATCTGTGTCAGCACAATTTCCGAGATCAACTGGAAATCGCCGTGCAACTGATCGAGATAGTTGTCTTTAATCCCCCTTACATAGGGTGTATTACCCTTTTCGTTCCCCCTGTTCATTGTTCCTCCATTCTTTATATTGATCGGTCGAAATATGATAATCGCGATCCGGTTTGTGACAGGCAAAAATAATCATTTTTCCTCATCTCACATCATAAACGTTCACAGCGTTGGTCAAAACCCCTGTTACCCAAAAACGCCGGTCAGATATTCTTCGGTACGTTTATTCTGCGGCTTGGTGAACATTTGCGTGGTATTTCCATGTTCCACCAGTTCACCAAGATACATGAACATGGAATTGTCCGATATGCGTGCTGCCTGCGACATATTATGCGTCACTATGATGATGGTAAAGTCCTTTTTCAGTTGCAACAGCAATTCCTCAATTTTATTTGTCGAGATCGGATCGAGCGCCGAAGTGGGTTCATCCATCAGCAACACCTCCGGGTTAAGGGCAAGTGCACGGGCTATGCAAAGCCGCTGCTGCTGTCCTCCCGACAGGAATGATCCTCTCTTGGTCATCACATCCTTCACCTCATCCCAGAGCCCCACACTTTGCAGGCTATGCACTACAATTTCATCTTTCTCCCGCTTCTTCAGACGGATCCCGTTAAGCCTATATCCTGCCAGTACATTATCATAGATACTCATAGTGGGGAAAGGATTGGGCTGTTGAAACACCATGCCGGCCATACGGCGTACCTCCATCGGATCCATCGCCAACACATTCTTTCCTTTCAGGATGATCTCGCCGGTAGTCTTGATATGGGGATAAAGATCGTGCATGCGGTTAATGGCACGCAGGAGCGTACTTTTCCCGCAGCCCGACGGTCCCATGATGGCTGTAATGGTATTGGGGTAGATATCCGTCGTCACCCTGTTCACCGCGTAACTACCGGGTGAATAGGAAACCGACAGGTCTTTCAATTGAAGAACAGGACTCTTTCCGTTTGCTATTTTTACACTTTCCATTTACGTGCTACAATTTTGGCTATCCAGTTTAACAGGAATATAACGATCAATAAGAAAAGCGATGACGACCAGATCAGATCCACTAAGTTCGGATCGTTGTAGAAATCCCATATCAGCAGAGGAATTGCACTGGTAGGTTCCAGTATTTTCCAGTTCACTACCGAAGCACCGAGTGCCGTAAGCATCAGCGGCGCCGTCTCTCCCATCACGCGCGATACGGCAAGGAGTATCCCTGTAAAGATCCCGCCAAACCCGGAGGGAATCAATATCCGGAATACTACGGTGGTGTAGGATGAACCTAAGGCAAGCCCTGCTTCTTTATAGGCTGCGGGCAACATTTTCAACGTCTCTTCAGTAGAACGTACGATCATGGGCAGCATCATGACGGTAAGTGCCACACTACCGGCCAGGGCCGAATAACCGCCCAGAGGCTTCACCACCCAGGCATAAGCAATAATACCGATCACAATGGAAGGCATCCCCTGCAACAGATCGGTCAGATAGCTCACCACTGCCGCAAACCGTTTTCCTCTGTTGTCGGCAAGGTAAATCCCGATGAATAATCCCAGAAAGACCGAAAAGAAAATGGCCATTCCCACGATCAGCACCGTACCTGTGATACCGTTCAATATACCTCCCGGAATAGGTTCTCCGTTCATCCGTGCCAGCATGGCATCCATCGACGAAGGAGTTATTTCGGTGAAAAGGCGCAGGTTAAAATTTTTGTATCCTTTTGAGACTACATCCCATAAGATAAAGAATAAAGGAAACATGGCTATCAGGGAAAAGAGACAGACCAGAATAAAGGCCGTCCTGTCTTTTCCTTTCCGCCATCCTGCGTATGTTGTTTTATAGTAGCTCATACTCTCGCCAATTTTTTCATTACCATTTTGGCTATCAGATTAATGATAGCCGTAATAACAAACAGCAGCAGGCCGATGGCGATCAGTGCACTGAGCTTGAGTCCGTCGGCCTCGCCGAATTGGTTGGCTATCACGCTTGCCATTGTATTCCCCGTATCGCGCAACCCCTGCGGTATCCGGTTGGTATTTCCAATGAGCATGGTCACTGCCATAGTCTCCCCAAGGGCGCGCCCCAATGCCAGGATAAAAGAGGCTACGATTCCCGAGGCAGCGGTGGGTAAGCTGATATGCTGTACTACCTCTAACCGTGTGGCCCCTAAACTGTATGCACCCTCTTTCAACTTATTGGGCACCATCGACAGAAATTCGGCGCTCAACGACGAAGCATAAGGGATGATCATGATGGCCAGTATGACCGATGAGAGGAAGATACCGAATCCTTGTGCATTCACCCCCATCTCTATAATGATCGGTCGTACGGTATAGAAACCCCACAAGCCGTATACGATGGAAGGAATTCCTGCAAGCAGATCCACAATGGAACTCACGAAAGAGGATATTTTACTACCCCTGAAATATTCACCATTGAACAAAGCCACCGCCAGCGAGAAGGGAACGCACAGCAAAAGGGCAAAAAAAGCCGTGTAGAGCGTTCCCACGATAAAGGAGAACGCTCCATACTCTTCGGTAGCCGAACGGGGATCCCATTCCGCATTGGCCACGAATCCCCGGATGCCATATTCACCGAAAGCTTCCATGGAACGGCTCACTAACGCGTAAATGATCCCTGCCGCAAGCAACAGGATCACCAGCGCCGCTACAAAAAGCAATATCCGGAATAACTTATCTTTCATCCCTACCAATTGCCTCCCCTCCATAATGTATCTCACCAATCAGTTTTCTGGTCTTCTCTATCGCCTGTGCCGAAAGAGGTGCATAGTTTATCTGTGCCGCCACTGTTTGCCCTCCGTCGCTGATCACATAACGAAGCATATCTATAAGCGCCTCCGCCTCTTTTTTCGTACGGTTACTATACTGCTGATCTTTATAAACAAGTATCCATGTAAAAAGGCTGATGGGGTAAGCATTGGGATCATCCGAATCAGTAATGGTCGCCCGCATATCGTCCGGTAATTCGACGTTGGCAGCGGCAGAGATGGTCTCAAGCGTAGCGTCCACATACTTCCCCGCCCTGTTCCTGAGCCTGGCTACCGGCAATTTCAGCGTAAGGGCATATTCCGATCCGATATAGCCAATAGCGCCTTCTGTTTGTTGTACAATACCGGCCACTCCGGGATTTCCTTTCGCCGCGATGCCCGCTTCCCATTTCAGGGCTTTCCCTTTCCCCATAACGTTACTCCATTCAGGACTTACCATCGACAAGTACTCCGAGAAATTATAGGTGGTACCACTACCGTCCGACCGGTACACCGGTGTGATATCCAGATCGGGCAATAGTACATCCGGATTTATGATCCGGAGTTTAGGGTCGTTCCATTTCCTTATATTTCCCAGGTAAATATCGGCAACAAGGGGTCCCGTCAACCGTAGACTATCCACTCCTTCGAGGGTATAGGCCATCACCACGCTCCCCATGCAGGTGGCCACATGGATCACCTCTGCATTCATCGATGCGATTTCCTTGTTGTTAAGAAAAGCATCGCTGGCACCAAAGTCCACTGACCGGTCACGCAGGCTACGGATTCCACCGCCACTTCCGATAGCGCCGTAGTTCACCGTCAAGCCGCTGTTCAGCCGCATATAATCGCGAAAAACAATATTGTAATAAGGATAGGGAAAAGTAGCGCCGGCACCCGACAAAACCGTTCCGGAACCGCTCTTTTCAATACGGGCAGAGTTGTTGTTACAAGATATGAGCAGAACAAGCAAAAGTAAAAGCGGAGATAATCGTTGCATTAATAAAAAATTGTCCCGTTCCGGATATTTTCACAAAAATACGACATGGATGTTACATTCCGGTTACAAAAATGTTACGAAATTATTAAGATTTCCTGCCTGTATTGAAACAAACTCCACGGATAGCACCGGAGACGGCAGCGTAAACTCCCAAATTATTCGTACCTTTGCAGTGAAAGGCGGATGCTTTTCTGTGTAGCTTAGGGAACCACATAAAAAACAAAGAACAATGAAAGATTACAAAGAACAGGATGCCCTTGTGCTCTTTTCGGGCGGGCAGGATTCCACCACCTGCCTCTATTGGGCAAAACAACAATTCAGAAACACCTATGCGCTCTGTTTCACCTACGGGCAACGCCACGCGCAGGAGGTAGAGAACGCGCGCCGGATCGCGGAAATGGCCAGCACTCCGTTCCAGTTGCTGGATGCGGGTATTATCTCACGATTGGCGCCCAACTCGCTTACCGACTTCTCCATGCAAATGGACGAAACGAAACCCGATGATTCCTATCCCAACACCTTTGTCCCCGGCAGGAACCTGCTGTTCCTCACTTTTGCCGCTACTCTTGCCTATGCCCAAGGGATCCGGCATCTGGTGACCGGAGTGTCGGAAGCGGATTACAGCGGCTATCCCGACTGCCGCGATACTTTTATCCGCTCTGCCAATGCTACGCTCAACCTCGCCATGGACAAGCAGTTTGTGATTCACACACCGCTTATGTGGCGCAATAAGAAAGAGGTATGGCGACTGGCCGATGAACTGGGTGTTTTCGATATTGTAAAAAATGAGACCCTCACCTGCTACAACGGCATGCTGGCCGAAGGCTGCGGTCATTGTCCCGCCTGCCGGCTTCGCAACAAAGGATTGCAGGAATATCTGTCCGAACGGGCATACAACCTGTAATGGCTGAACAGGAAAATAACAGGTTATAACCGTACACATACACAACCAGTGATAGCTCTAACCGGAAAAAACGAAACATATGCAACACGAAGGATTCAGCCACCTGGGTGGCAAAACAGAATACAGACAGGATTACGCATCGGAGATGCTGGAAGCATTTGAGAACAGGCATCAGGAGAACGACTATTGGGTTACGTTCGATTGTCCCGAGTTTACCAGCCTCTGCCCTATCACAGGGCAACCCGATTTTGCGACCATCCGCATCGATTATATTCCCGATGTGAAGATGGTAGAAAGTAAAAGCCTCAAGCTCTATCTTTTCAGTTTTCGTAATCACGGCGCTTTCCATGAAGATTGTGTGAACATCATCATGAAAGACCTGATCCGGCTGATGGATCCCAAATATATCGAGGTGACCGGCATATTCACTCCCCGGGGCGGCATCAGCATCTACCCCTATGCTAACTACGGGCGTAAAGGTACGAAATATGAAAAACTGGCCGAAGAGCGACTTTTTAACCACTCTTTTCCTGTATAGAAAACGGGACGACCCATAGGCGGCGTATAGCCGTCCTATGAATGACCGTCCCGAAAGAGTATATTGTAATCTTATTCCGCCTTACCGGCTGTTTGCGGTTCATAATACCGTACCCAGTCGATAAACATATCTGCCGGGAGTTCTGCGGCATCGGCATCTTTGTTAAGCCGGACGCCGATAAAGAGATCTAAATCCATGTCATTGAATGGAAATTGACCCGGAATATCGGTCAGTATGCGGGGATATTTTTTCGTACGATTGTTATCCACAAAAAAGACCACGCTGTCCGGATAGGTTTCCACCCCGTAAATATGGTATTGATTGGGATTCACCCCGACCAATGCGCTGGAAGGCGGATTATCCGGCATCCCTTCCGTGGTGGTGTACTCAGAGGTGACCGACTGATAGATAAACTCATCATAACCATACCGCTCCATGATATTGACGGCTATATTTTCGGTTCCGTCCGAAGGCAGGAGCGCAATAAACGGCACAGCCCCGGCCACGGGATTCATACGGGCTCTCACTTCAATCCTGCTCACGCTGTTCTGTTTCACTCCTTGCCGGGTAATGCCGCCGGTCAGGAACGGAATTTGCGTATCCTCCGCTGCATTTCCTACTCCTCTGAGAACAAGGAGTCCATCCTCAAGAACGTACAGCGATTCGTTATCACTCATGTACCGGTTCATAGGCTGTTTCCCCCTGGAAACTTTCGACCAGGAAGTGAGATTCGCCTTACCGTCGAAATCATCTTCCCATGCCAGAGTCCATCCTTTTCTGAATTTTTCCTCTTCATTTTTTTGTCCCGTACAGGCAACCGATCCGGCCGCAAGTACAAGAATCATCACTAAGATTGTGTTACGTGTCATCTTTTTCTTTCTCTTTTTAATATTCAAGGGACAAACTTACGTATAATCCTTTTTACAAGATATAATCTCACCACAATAATAACTGTTAATCATTCGAAAGACCTGTAAAGAATATGGTTCTATCTTTTGATAACCATAAACTTATATAATATTTCTCTAACGAATTCAGCTTTCTTCGATTTTGATTTCTCACCTTATTACATTCCCAAATCAGCACATACTTAACTACCAATTACTATAATCACTAATCCCAATCACCTAACTTTTCCACCTTCTCAATATTGACACATTATCCCCTCAGCAAATCCACCTAACCCCCTTTTATTCTAAACCCAAATAGAGTATACTCCAACTTTTTTATTACCTTTGCCGCTTATCTGTTATAAGGAAAAAAGATTTACAAAGGTTACAATCAACATAAGCATTATGCCGCAGATATCCCAGCGGGGCGTACAGATGCCCCCATCACCCATACGAAAACTGGCGCCACTTTCCGATGCAGCCAAAGCAGAAGGAGTAAAGGTCTATCATCTCAATATCGGCCAACCCGATCTACCTTCTCCCGCATCGGCATTGGATGCCATCCGCAGTATCGACCGTACTACATTGGAATATAGTCCCAGCGACGGATACCGGTTTTATCGGGAAAATCTGGTACATTATTATAAGCAATTCAATATCAACCTCAGCCCCGAAGAGATCATTGTCACCGCAGGCGGGTCGGAAGCGGTGCTTTATGCCTTTATGGCCTGCCTTAACCCGAATGACGAGATCCTCGTCCCCGAACCGGCCTATGCCAATTACATGGCCTTTGCCATCTCCGCCGGCGCTATCATCCGCACCATCCCCTCCACCATGGAATCGGGATTTGCCCTTCCGCCGGTAGAAGAATTTGAAAAGCTGATCAACGAGCGCACCAAAGGGATCCTCATCTGCAACCCCAACAACCCTACCGGCTACGTCTACACGCCACACGAGATGGAGCAGATAAGGCAACTTGTAAAAAAATATGACCTCTATCTCTTTTCCGATGAGGTGTACCGCGAATTTATCTACAACGATACACCCTATATCTCTGCTTGCCATCTGAAGGAAGTGGAAGAAAACGTGGTGCTGATCGATTCGGTATCCAAAAGATACAGTGAATGCGGGATTCGTATTGGGGCACTTATCACCAAGAATCGCAAGGTGCATGATACCGTCATGAAGTTCTGCCAGGCGCGCCTGAGTCCTCCCCTTATCGGGCAGATCGCCGCCAACGCGTCGTTACGTGAAAATGGCGTCTACATGCAACATAACTTCGACGAGTACAAGAGCCGTCGGGACTTCCTTATAGAGCGGCTGAACAAGATCCCCGGCGTTTATTCCCCCATGCCCCAGGGCGCCTTCTACACCCTGGCGCGGCTTCCCCTTGAAGATGCCGACGCTTTCTGCTCCTGGTGCCTTTCCTGTTTCCGTTATCAGGGCCAGACCATTTTCATGGCGCCGGCATCCGGTTTTTATGTCACTCCCGGCTTGGGCAGAAACGAAGTACGTATCGCCTATGTGCTCAACAAAGACGACCTGAACAATGCACTTACAGTGCTCGAAAAAGCGCTGGAAGCGTACCCATATACCCACATTATACATGAATGCGGAGCTCTTCATAGCAAGGCGGATCTATAAAGGCGATAAAAAGAACGACAAACGCGTCTCATCGCCCGCCATCAAAATAGCCATTGCCGGCATTGCGCTGGGACTGGCGGTAATGATCGCGGCAGTATGTATCATTGTGGGTTTCAAAAAAGAAGTCCGCGCTAAAGTGGTGGGCTTCGGCTCCCACATCCAGATCACTGCATTCGAGAGCAACTCTTCCTATGAACATACGCCCATCTCCTTCACCGATACGCTTGCGGCCCTGCTGACCGCTCATCCCGACATCCGCCATTTTCAGAAGTTCATTACCAAACCGGGTATTATCAAGACGGACGATGATTTCATGGGAGTGGTACTGAAAGGGGTATCGGAAGAGTATGACTGGGATTTTTTCAGCAAGAACATGCTGGAGGGAACCATTATTCAGCCCAACGATACCGCTGCCGCCAACCAGGCTATTATCTCGAAAGAAATAGCCAATAAACTCCGGCTGAAGACGGGTGACAGTTTCACCTGCTATTTCGTGCAGGAGCCCGTCCGTGCCCGCCGATTCCATATTACCGGTATCTACAGTACCAATTTCGAAGATTATGACAAGCTGTATGTTGTTGTCGAAAAGAATGTGCTTTCAACCCTTAACGGATGGGACGCCGACATGGTGAGCGGCATAGAGGTGCTGGTATGGGATTACAACAATCTGGACAGAATCGCACAGGATCTCTTCTTCGAAATGGCGTCTTACAAAGACCGCCTTGGTAATACCCTCTATACGCGTTCTATCAAGGATATCAATCCTATGATATTCAACTGGCTCAATCTGCTCGATATGAACGTATGGGTTATTATCATCCTTATGTTAGTGGTTTCGGGATTCACCATGATCTCCGGCCTGCTCATTATCATCCTGGAACGTACCAACATGATCGGCATGCTAAAATCGATGGGAACAAGGGATTTCAGTATCCGTAAAGTTTTCCTGTATCTTTCCGCTTTCCTGATCGTGCAGGGAATGTTGTGGGGAAATATTATCGCCTTATTGTTCTGTTTTATTCAGGACAAATTTCAGTTGTTAAAACTCGATCCTTCCACTTACTACCTATCAGCCGTGCCGGTGGATCTCAACCCGCTTTATATTATTCTACTTAATATCGGGACCCTCGTTGTCTCTCTCCTGATGATGATCGGACCCTCCTACCTGGTCGCCAGGATCACTCCCGCCAAATCTATCCGGTTCGAGTAATTTATAGGCGTTTGATCAGGGTATATAGAGAAATACCCAAACCGGCTGGGCCTCTTTATCTATTGCTTAATAGCTTTTGGATGTCGGGGAATTGTGTTTATCAACCCGTTTTATTACCTTTGTCTCCGGCAGATGGGATCACTCCCGCCATTTAATTTGAATAAGAATAATGAATATAAACTGGATAATCCTGATTATCGGCGGTCTGTTTGAATCGATTTTTGCAATGAGTTTGGGAAAAATGCAACAGGCTTCGGGCAAAGAGATGTGGATGTGGCTGGCGGTATTTCTTATCTGCGTGAGCCTGAGCATGTTTTTGCTGTTCAAATCGATGGGTGGTTCCCACCCCATCCCCACAGGAACCGCTTATGCTGTGTGGGCCGGCATCGGCGCTGTAGGTACGGTTATTCTTGGAATCCTGGTCTTCAGGGAACCGGTCACTTTTTGGAGAATCTTTTTCCTGAGCACACTGATCATTTCTATCGTAGGTTTGCAATTCACTTCATCCCATCCTTAGTGCCTAAATCGTCATCAACTATTCCATCACTTTATCACCTTCCAACATTATCACACTCATCATCAACTCCATACATCCTGTTCATAACTTGTTAATAACCTGTTAAGAAGTTGTTCATAAAAACAGGCGAAAATATTTGTAATTTCTTTGGCAGGGATGTTATATTTGCAGAGAACAACAATGAGAGATATAAAGTACGGATTTCGTACATAAGACATATAGGAGTTCATTGACATTTTGTACACGACGGGAAGAGTTTCATTCAGGGGATCGGCAAATCCGTTTGTTTTTCTCTTTGTTCAGAAGTGTGAAACATTGAATGTTTCTATCGGATGAACCGAAAGTTTTCGTTATGTAATCCACTGTACGGGGTATACTTGTATGGAGGTGATTGCAAAATAGCGACCGACTCGGATGAATGAACCATCTTCAGGCATTAAAAGAATTTGTGACTGCTTTTGTGCTCTATTTCGGTAGAAAGGTAAACCTTCACAGGTAAGCCGACTCTCTCCGGAAACAGATACAAGAGTTTGTAAATGCCGGGAATAGGGATGAAAATCCGGTCTCAAAAGTTGACTTTCTACTACATTCGTCTTTTTCCACATCGGAAAAATACTGATGGTAAGAATTTCGAGGGTTGAAAGACAAGATTACATTCGTATGACTGCTTCTGCTTCACAATCCGAAAAAATTATATATCAAACGGTTTAATGTTATCGAATTGAATGATATACAAGACTTCTCAGAACAGCTTTAACAGCTTCAAACACTGTTTCAGACGTTTATTGAAGTATTCGCATTCTGAAGTATAAAACCCCTGTAGAAATAATAAATCGACTTAACGGCACGGTTTCGTTTTCTACGGATTTTGAGGTTTTCTTTGG
>ENA-UOOI01002625-UOOI01002625.1-fermentation-metagenome-genome-assembly--contig:-NODE-2625-length-15245-cov-4.291244_pt1 | contig 15245 bp, 11 predicted proteins | sample MGYA00245779_ERZ724027 | MGnify/ENA primary metagenome ERZ724027 (study PRJEB28704, sample SAMN03018318) | fermentation metagenome | biome: anthropogenic terrestrial biome; feature: soil; material... | reverse complement strand
GCACAGCAAAAAAAGTAGAACAGGCTATCACGCAGCATGCGTGATTTGGTTCAATATTTAGAGGCAGCTAAAATTAATGGTAAAAACTATATTATGCCAATATCTATTGAGTTTTTCGGGATCTATTATAATGTTGACAAATTTGATAAGAATGGCTATGAAGTTCCTAAAACATGGGATGATTTAGTTACTTTAGCAGATAAATTAAAAAAGGATAATGAGATTCCGTTTATTTTGTCTAATAAGGATAGCTGGACAATTTCACAGGCATTGGTGTTTAATATTGAAACGAAGGATCGAGGCTCTCATAAAAAGTTTTACGACGATTTAACTGGCGGCAATACTTCCTTTGAAAAAGATAAGATTTTTCGCTCAGCTTTAGAAAAGACTTGTTGGATGGTTGATAATGCACAATCAGATAATATTTCAGTTAGTTATGATCAAGCTATTAACGATTTTGCTACAGGAAAAGGCGTCATGTTTCCTGAAGGAATTTATTCACTGCCTTCAATTGAAGCAGCTAATCCTGAGATGAATGTTGCAATGTTTTCAACTCCAAATGATACTGGAGACGTAAAAGAGACTGTTCGAATTGACATGGCTGTGGCTGCAGGTAAAAATGGAAACAAACATGATGCTGCTATTGATAAGTTTCTGGATTTTTTGACAAGCGAAAAAGGAGCACAGATGTTTTCGGATATGGATCATTCTCTTTCGGCTATTCAGTCGGTTAAAGCTTCCAATGAAAAAGCTAAACTGGTTGTTGATTCGATTAATAATAATCGTGTTTTAGACGCGACAGCACCTCCAGCCGGATTTGAACAAGCGAAACGCTCAGAACTACAAACATTAGTAATGGATGGAAATGTTGATGAATGCCTTAAAAAACTTGATTCTGATTGGAAAGAGTCAATTTCTGGTCAGTAGATGATAGGCATGTCTAGGTTCGAGAGAGTGTGTCTTTCTCGAACCTTTCAGAAAACGATTAAGGAGAGGGTACTATATGTATCGTGGGAGTAACAATAATAAAAGAGTATGTAAAGATAAATGGGTAATGATTATGTTTACTCTGCCAATTGTATTTTTGTATTCATTTTTCTTCCTGATTCCAATGCTTATGGGATTTTATTATAGCTTGACAGATTGGAACGGTATTAGTGAAAATTATAAAATTATTGGTTTTAAGAATTATATAGAAGTTATAAAAAATTCAAGGTTTCGAAATGCAATTTGGTTTAATATTCGATATATGGTTTTATTAGTAATCTTTGTAGTAATTATTTCATTGATCATTGCTATGGCATTAAATCGTACAAAAGTATGTTCGACTTTGTTTCGTTCTATCTATTTTGTACCTGCAGTTTTAAGCTTGGTAACTGTTGCGTTGATATGGAATGAGCTTTTTTATCGTGTTGTACCTGTATTAGGCCAGAAACTGAAGATAGATTGGCTAAGCAGTAGCCTGTTGGGAAATCCTAAAACAGCAATGTATGCTATTTTAGCAGTAAATATCTGGCAAGGCTGTTCGATACCTACAGTTTTATTTTTAGCCGGTCTTCAGAGCGTTCCAACAGAATTATATGAGGCAGCAACAGTAGATGGGGCAGGAAGGTGGGAACGCTTTAAAAATATAACGGTTCCATTTTTAATTCCCGTATTGAATATGGTTATTATAACGCAAATTAAATCAGGTTTAACTGTATTTGATTATATTAAAGCTATGACTGATGGAGGTCCTGGAAATGCAACAGAAGCTGTGGGTTTGTTGATATACAAATATGCTATGCAGGAAAATAAATATAGTCAATCTATTGCAGTAGCTATGATCTTATTTGTTATAGTAGGTATAATATCAATTGTAACTTTACGGACAACGAGTGATAAACAGGTAGAGGGGGGTTGATAGATATGAAACTAGAAGAGCAGGGAAGAGAAGTAAAAAGAAAAAGTATTAATATTGGAAATGTTTTTACATATGCTTTGCTTGTTATTGGATTGATTATAATTTTATTCCCGTTTTATATTACAATTATAACTTCATTTAAGACTACAGAAGAATCTGCTGCAAACTTTTTTGCTTTTCCTAAGTCATTTTATCTTGAAAATTTCAAAGCGGTTGTCCATAAAGCAAATTATTTTACTTACTTTTCTAATTCTATAATAATCACTATTGTTGCGGTGCTTTTTATTTTACTTTTTACGCCAATGTGTTCTTATGCTATTTCCAGAAATATGAATAGAAGTAAATATCACAAGTTCGTATATTATTATTTGCTATTGGGAATTTTTGTACCGTTTCAAGTGGTTATGGTTCCGTTAGTTAAATATACAGGGAGTTTACATCTAAATAATCAGTTTGGTCTCGTGTTACTCCATATTACATTTGCGTCATCTCAAGCAGTCTTTTTATTGGTAAATTATATTCGGTCTGTTCCATCTGATTTAGAATCAGCGGCTCTGATTGATGGCTGTACTATACAAGGAGCATATTGGAAAATTGTTTTGCCCTTAATTAAGCCGATGCTTATGACAGTTTTAGTTCTTAATACTATGTGGATTTGGAATGATTTTCAGATGTCCTTACTTATTTTAAATAAAAGCCCGAATACATGGACCATCCCATTGTTCCAATATAATTTTAAGTCCCAATATACATTTGACTACAATATGGCTTTTGCTTCTTATCTGATAGCAATGATACCGATTATAATCGTTTATGCATTAATGCAGAAATACATCGTGTCAGGGTTAACCCAAGGGGCTGTTAAAAGTTGAGTGCGTGTGATGAAAATGATAGAGAAGATATTCGAATCAGCGGAGTTGGTACAAACTTTGAAATTTGAGATATAAAAGCTGAAAGAATAATGAAAATTTGGTATACTTGTAGTTACAAGGATCCTATAGTATGAGATTGTCAAAGTCACCAGAACAAAGTCAACTCAGCTGTAGGATTTTTTCTACTGGTATTAAAAAAGGCATGTATGGGGAAGGAAGGGTAGATATTATGTTTGCTAAGTGGGTGAAAAAACAATCGCTGCGTTATAAGTTAATGTTTTCATTTTTCTTTATATTTTTACTTGTAATGGCTATCATTTCAATTTCTTATTTAGACAGACTTAATAATATACGATCTGGAAATATTGATCATATGCTCAAGCTTAATGCTCAGGTTAATGCTACTTTTAATGCAGTATTGAGTAGCCCGGAGCAGTTAAAGTACATACAGATTTATGACCAGAGTTATAGAAATATTTTACAACATAGTGATGTGAGAAGTTCGTCAACAGAGGAGCATGAAAAATCACAATATATAGAGAATGCAATCAAACATGCCGTCTTTTATAATCCTAATATTGTAAGAGCCAGTATATTTTCTCATGATGTTACCTACAGCAGCGTGAACTCTGATATTAATGAATATAAACAAAAGATTTTGAAGACTGTCAATGAGACCACATGGGATTCTGATACAAAAACAATCTATACGGGTGTTTATAAAACAAATATTGATTTAAATCCGTATTATATTATAACTATAATTTGTCCTTTATATGAATATGGAAATAAATCAGCTTTAGGGATCCTTGCAGTTGACATAGATTTCCGTAGAGTTTGCAATGCTTTTGAAGAGAGCGTGCAACAGACAAAGGGGTGTGGATTTACAGTATTGAGTAAAAACGATTTAGTATATCAATCATCAGTATCTCCAATTTCGTTGAAGGATCATAAAAAAGATCAAAAAAACTTATTAAAAGAAGCCATATCATTATTAGATGATAAGGAGCAATATCATGAAATAACTATGGGAAAAAGAAAGATCTTTATTACGGCATTGGAAAATGAAACATCTGGTTGGATCATTATACAATATCAATCTAAGCAAGAATTATTTGAAAAGTCGACAAATGATTTAAAAAAGATCTTACTGTTAATTGTATTCTTAATTTTACTTTTTATGGGTATTAGTTATTTGTTGGCAGCAACCATCAGTCATCCTTTAGAACTCTTAGATGCTACAATCACGAGCAATCAAAAAGGTCCACTGAAAGAGATTCCGATAGAGAAACCGCTAATCGATAATGATATGAATAGAGTTCTGAATAATTATAATCATATGGTAGACAGGATAAATGATAGCACGCAAAAAGAAATAAAATATGAAATTATGAAACAGAAAATGCAAGTACGCATACTTCGCTATCAGATCAATCCACATTTTCTTTACAATACGTTAAATATAATTAATTCAATTGCTCAGATTGAGGGGGTAGATAGTATATGCAAAGTTTCACGAAGTCTATCTCAGATCATGCGATATAACGTGCAAGGTGGTGATACGGTAAGTGTTGCACAAGAAATTAAAAATGCTAAAGATTATTTGGATATACAAACGATTCGCTTCCCAGATAAATTTGAATTTCAATTTTATATCGAATCTGGTACAGAATCATTGATCATGATAAAATTTGTACTTCAACCAATATTGGAGAATGCTATAACACATGGGCTGAAGAATAAATCTGGTGGAAAAATAGGAATCGATGTATATACAAGTCTTGATCAATTATTTATTGTCGTATGGGATAATGGTGGCAATATAAGTAAAGATGAAGCTGAGCGTTGGAATATAATATTGCAGGATGATACAGCTAGTAACATGATGGATGAGAGTGGTAAAAATGAATGGGATAGTATTGGTTTTCGTAATGTTAACGCTCGTATTAAAGGTTATTATGGAAATGAATATGGTTTGTCTATAGAAACCTCAGATCATAATATTACTAAAATTCGGTTTCATCTACATATCAAAGAGAGAGGATAAATGAAAGATTTATAAAAAGGAGGGGTAGAGCAGTGATTAGAGTTCTTGTAGCTGATGATGAATTATTAGCAAGAAAGGCAATGGCTAGCATTCTCCAACATTCTGGTATAGAATTACAAGTAATAGGTGAGTTTGATTCAGCTGAGTCTATTTTAGAGTATTTAGAAACTGTAGATGGAAATATAGATATTTTAATTACTGACATACGCATGGGTGATAAAGATGGATTGCAAGTTGCGAAGTATATTGAAGAAAAAGATTGGGATATACAGGTGATCCTGATATCTGGTTATGCTGAATTTACTTATGCGCAAAAAGCAATTCGTTATGGGGTGAAGCAGTATTTAACCAAACCGCTAGACAAATGTGAATTGTTGAATGCTGTTAGACAAATTATCGAGGAACGCGAAGAATCAATGAAAGATCGAAGTCGCCAGATGGAAGAGAAATTGTTGAAGTTCTCTATGGAGGAACTTCCAATTAAAGAAATGTTAAGCAATCAAAAACTTAGTAAACGCCTAGTGCATTTTGCCCCGAATAAAGGGGATTGGAACTGTTTTAGGATGGTGGTTTTACAGATAAATGTTCGTGATAATGCAAGTATGCAAGCTATGCAACATCATTTACAGCAATTATGCAGTGATTCATTTAAAATATCACTGTTGTATTTTTCAGTTGATTATGAGTGGCTATTGATTTTGTTTGGTGAAAGAGAAAAAATATTAGATGAAAATGTTCAAGATTTTATGGATAGTATCTCTTTTTTTTGCAAGCTACAACAAAAATTTCAAATGACAGCTGGGGTGAGTGAAATACTTAATGGGTTTGAACTAATTTATACTGCATATAGTCAAGCAGTTCATATGATGAATTTTAGATTATTAAAAGGGTGGAATAGGACGTATTTTTTTCATAAAGAAGATAGGATGAGATCAGTAACATTCTTGACAGAAGGGCAAAAGCTGGGTATTAAACAGGCTGTTTTAAGGTGCGATATAAAAGAAGCAAAAAAAATTTCCCATTCATTCTTCTCGGACTCAAGATTACAAAAACAAAATGATTTACGATCCCTCTATAATGGAATAGTAGATATTTTAAGTATTGTGAATGGTAGTAAACAAAATTCTATTGAATCCAATATTGCTGAAAAAGGCAATATATCAATTTTAACTTGTTATTATGATTTACATCGTTTTTATACTGTTGATGAGATTGCAGCGTTTATAGATGATATTTTAGAAAATATCTGTATGGGAGAGTTACCTGATAAAGAGGAAAGCAGTATAGTATGGATTGAGAACTATATTAGCAATAACTACTTTGAACAAATCTCTTTGGAAGAAGTAGCAAATCATGAATTGTTTATGAGCACTTCATATCTAAGTCGTTTGTTTAAGGTATCAACAGGGTATACTTTTTCGCAATACCTTATTTCTTTTCGCATTGAGAAAGCTGTTGATTTATTGGAAAATAGTAGTTTAAAAATAAATGAGGTGGCGGAACATGTTGGGTTTAATGACACTTCTCATTTTATTAAAAGTTTTAGAAAATATTATCATATGACACCCAAAGAATATCGTAATCAACTATAAGTAGGTAATCATCCGTACCGTGGAAAACACCACTCCTACTATCTTCGGTTTGAAATATGATCTGAGATCAATATACTTGCTCTCTTGAGGTTTTTTAATAATTTATCAAAGATTTTATTCATCTTAATAGAAGGAGCAGCAACACTCAAGGTGCCTTTCAATACACCTGAAGAATCAAAGACCGGAGCTGCCACGCTATTTATTCCAATATCTACTTCCTCCAATTCTGTTGCATAGCCTTGGGCATATATATCATGTATCATGTGCTTAAACTTTTCACGATTAGTAATTGTATACTCAGTCAGTTGCTCTAACTGGAGGTTGTTTAAAACTTTTTCTCTTTCTGCTTCTGGCATATAGGCAATCCGGAGTTTACCGGATGCAGAAGCATGTAAGGGTAAGTTTGATCCTGACTTTGGAGCATAGGAATAAGTTGTTCCGGGAGCTTCGACCGTCTCTGCTGTATAGATATTTCTATAGAAACTTATTTGCAGCCAGGATGATACACCATACTTATTTGAGATTTGTTCCATATAGGGATGTGCGATTTTCCCTATATGCTGGATTTGAAGTTGATAAAGCAGCTTAGATTTTGTTAAAAATTCATATCCTAAAGTATAAGTTCCCTGCTTTGTATCTTTAGAGAGATAACCATTTGCAAGGAGAGTTTGTGCCAGTCCGCGAGCTGTGTTTATATTTAGACCTAATTGAGAACTTATTTCATTGAGGCTTAAGCTTCGTTTTGCATTTTCGATGCAGTTTATGATATCAATTGCACGTTGAACAGATTGTATTCTATTCATTTTCCATGATTTCTCCTTATATTTATACATAATAGATAAAAAATAAATGCCTATATAGAGCGATTATCACAAAAAATCAAAATGTCACGATATTATCGTCATCATGATTGCATTGTCGTTTTGCAATGTTATTATAAGCTTATAACCTAAAGTTGTCAATTGGTGGCAGAGCTCAATAATTGGGAAGGGGATTGTATATGGCGGATGTGAAACGGATTCAATCGGATATTGATAAGTTTAGACATATAACGGAACCATGTGATGCTGGAATTACAAGAATTGGATTTACAGAAACTTATCGTCAGGGATCAGACTATTTTAAAGACTGCATGAAGAAAATCGGATTGACAGTGAGAGAAGATAAAGTCGGAAATGTGTATGGAAGGCTGGAAGGATCCGAAAAAAATTTACCGGCTATTATGTCGGGATCACATTTGGATACGGTAAGATGTGCTGGAGCTTTTGATGGAATCGCCGGTGCTGTATGTGCACTAGAGGTGGCTAGGATGATGAAAGAGAAGGGGGTCGTTCTACGGCATCCATTTGAGGTTGTGGGTACCATGGAGGAAGAAGGTACACGTTTCGGACAGGTGTTATTAGGAAGCCAGTTTATAACAGGAGTATTTGGTGGGAAAGAATTAGATTCGATTAAGGATCCGGAGGGAAATACGTTAAGGGAAATCAGACGTTCTTATCTGCCTCGTAATGTATGCCCTGCATATAGAAAAGACGATGAGATATTGGCATTTTTAGAACTGCATGATGAACAGGGGCCAGTATTGGAAGATGAGAATATAGATATTGGTATCGTTGAGGGAATTGTTGGTATCTCCTGGCTTACAGTAACAGTCAATGGCTTTGCAGGCCATGCGGGAACGGTTCCTATGCCCTTGCGTCAGGATGCGGCAACAGGTGCCTGCCGTCTGGTGAATTCTATCGCGTTACATACGTCCAGATGTTATGCGGATCGTGCGACTGCAACAGTGGGAAAATTAGAATTGTTACCGGGGTCATCAAACTGTATTCCTTCGAAGTGTACCTTTACGGTGGATATACGTTCTGCTCAAATGTCGAATATTGATGAGCTGATTGAATATATTCGAAAAGAATCAAGAGAAGTAGAGAAAGAATGCAATGTTGAAATTAATATTTACGTTAATTCAAGAAAAGAACCAATTAAACTTAACAGGGATATAGGAAATTTAATTCAGAAAAGTTGTGAAAAGCTGGGTTATTCTTATCGAAAGATGAATAGTGGAGCGGGGCATGATGCTATGGTGCTTTCTTCACGATGGCCTACAGCAATGATATTCATTCCATGTCGAAAGGGAATTACTCATAATCCTGAGGAGTATGTCTCACCCGGGGCACTTGAAAAGGGATGTGAAACTCTATATAATACGATACTTGCACTGGATCATAAGAACTAAGAAAATGCAGAGCATTTCTTAAATATAAATAAACAAAAATCAAGGAGGAAATCAACAATGGGAAAAATGGAAAATTCAGAGGGTGAAGTAAACATGAAGGATAATGAAAGTAAGGAACCGGTTTCATGGGCCACTTTATTCTGCCGATTATTTGCGCATCTTAGTAAAGAAGTGATTGAGAGATTTGGCGAAGAAGGAGAACAGGCAATCCGGGATGGAGTCTGGGCATTTGGTGAGGAACGCGGACGCGATATTGCCAAACGGGCTAAAGCTAGTGGTGGAGAGGTAAATGTAGATAATTATCTGCCTAATTATGATATGGGCAGGAGCGATGATTTTACTGCGCAAAATTCATATGGAGATAATGAAGTAAAACAACTTTTCACGCAGTGTGGATTTGCGGATCAGTGGATGAAAGATGGAATGGAGAAATATGGGAAGATTTATTGCGAGTTGATTGATCCGTCTATTGTAAAAGGCTATAACGAGGATATGGAATGTATTCATGATAAGCGTGTTTACGAAGACGGAGTCTGCTCTTTTTGTTTTCGAATGAAGGAAAAAAAAGCAGAATAGAGTGAAAGCACAAAGGAGTGTTAATTTGGAACAAAAGCTTTATGATAATTATGTTGCAATTCTGAATAGTGAGCTGATGCCGGCATTTGGCTGTACAGAGCCAATTGCCATTGCTTATGCAAGTGCAAAAGCTGCTTCTCTTCTTGAGAGACGTCCTGACTTTATCGAAATATATTGCAGTGGAAATATCGTTAAAAATGTGCAAGGTGTTACAGTACCCAATTCCGGAGGATTAAAGGGAATAGAAGTCGCGGCGATTCTGGGCGTTTTGGGAGGCGATGCGTCGAAAAAATTAGAAGTATTGGAAAACATCACTCCTGATATTATTGCAGAAACCTCTAGTTTAGTGGGAACGGGTTATTGTAAGAGCAGGCTTGCAGAAGGTGTAGCAAATTTATACATTCTTTCTAAGGTCTTTGCCGGTGAACATTGTGCGGAGGTAGAGATAAGAAATAAACATACGAATATTATTCGCATGAGCATCGATGGAAAAGATATTTATCATATCGATTCAGAAAGTGATGACAGCCACAAATCAGGAGATAAGAAACTCTTAAACGTACGGGATATTCTGGATTTTGCTGATATAGTAGATATTGATGATATTAAAGATGTCCTGGACAATCAAATCCAAATGAACAGTGTGATTTCTGATGAAGGGTTAAAAAGAAATTATGGTGCCTGTGTGGGAAGAACTTTGCTTCAGGTCTACGGAGATAAAGATGTAAAAATCAGAGCAAAAGCCCGTGCGGCTGCGGGTTCCGATGCACGAATGAGTGGCTGTTCACTTCCTGTAGTAATAAATTCGGGAAGTGGAAATCAGGGAATGACGGTTTCGCTGCCAGTCATCGAGTATGCAAAGGAAATCGGTGTAACGAAAGAAAAATTATATCGGGCACTCGTAGTGAGCAATCTTATTGCTCTGCATCAAAAAAAGTATATAGGTAATCTTTCAGCTTATTGTGGGGCAGTGAGTGCAGCCTGTGGCAGCGGAGCAGCAATTACATACCTTTATGGTGGAAATTATGAAGAAGTATCAAGGACCATTATCAATACCATTGCAAATGTGGGAGGGATTGTCTGTGATGGGGCAAAGGCATCATGTGCAGCAAAAATTGCTTCGTCTGTTGATGCAGCCATCATGGGCCATTATATGAGCGTTAATAATCATGTATTCAAAAACGGCGAGGGACTTGTACAAAAAGATGTCGAACATACCATTAGAAATTTAGGGTATATGGGAAGAGAAGGTATGAAATCTACAGATATCGAAATTTTGAATATGATGATGTCAGAAGATTCAGAAGCGAAAAAAGAAGATTTTCCACCCGAACATACGAATCCGATGTGTTAATACAATGGGATTGTGGAGGAGGTAATCATGGGAGATAAGGGAGTATTTAATACAAAAACGAATGAACCGTTGTATAATAAATATACGCTGAAGGATAAATTAAAGGCAATGGGGCCGGGAATATTAGTTGTCGGTACTTTTATGGGACCGGGTTCTATCACGTCGGCAACACGTGCCGGTGCTGATTTTGGATATTCATTATTATGGACCGTAATGTTTTCGGTTATAGCTGTGATAGTTTTACAGGAGATGGCTTCCCGCCTTGGGATTGTAACGCAGGAGGGTCTGGCAGAAAATACTATGATATTTTTTAAAGACAGACCTGTTGCAAAAAATATACTCCGTATAGTTATAGCGTTTTCTATCACTTTAGGCGGGATGTCCTATATGAGTGGCGATTTAACGGGAACAGCTATAGGTGTTTCTACTATAACGGGGATATCCCCGAATATTATAGCGGCAGTCTGGGGGTGTTGTATACTTATTATCATAAATATAAGTGATGATATTCTCAATACACTTACAAAGCTGCTGTCAATTACAGTTACAGTTATGGCTGTTGTTTTTATAGCAACCATGCTGATTGTAAGACCAAATGCAGGAGAGATATTAAAAGGGTTCGTTCCGGGTATTCCAAAGGGGGCGGCATTGACTTGTGGAGCGATGATAGGCACAACCGTAGTTCCCTATAATATGTTTATCCATTCAACAAGTTCCAGAAAAAACTGGTCGGATCCAAAACAACTGCCGCTTTCAAAATTTGATACCATATTTACTATGATATTAGGAGGCGTCATTACTGCAGCTATCATGATTAGTGCGGGTACAGTGATAAGAGGGCTTGAAGTTAATTCAGTAGCAGATATGTCGGGGGCTTTGGAACCATTGCTGGGTCGGTTTGCAAAACCGTTTCTCTGTATTGGAATGATAGCTGCCGGTATTTCAGCATCTACAGGTACACCACTTGGGGTTTCCTTTGTGCTATCCGGTTTATATGGGTGGAAAATGGATAAGACCGACAAAAGATTTTTCTTTACCAATGTCATTGTTCTGGTAACCGGAATTATCGTTGCGTTATCAGGTTTTGAACCTGTTAAAATTATTATGACAACACAGGCAGTCAATGCAGTTTTCCTTCCGCTTATAGTGTTTTTGCTATTGTATCTGACAAGTCGAAAAAGCCTGATGGGCAGATACGAAAACAGCAGGTTTCAAAACCTTATAGGAGTTATTGTAGGAATCGGTACGATAATTATAAGCATAAGTAGTATCATATCTTTGATCTAAAACCAGAGGGGAAGAATTAAAGAAAATGATTGACTTGTTTTAAAACTAACGGTATGATAAAAGCATCTCAAAGATATCCGCAGCAAAGGTGCTTCCATTTCCTCCCTCATGGATTATTGGACGTATTGCGGAATGATTTGGGATGTTCTCAAACACCTTCTCTCTATTTAGGAGAGATATTAGGAACAGAAAAAAGAAGGAGATAAATTGAATTGCTCCTTCTTTTTTCTGTGTAAGGAAGAAGTAACATGCTGTATCATGCCGCACGTTTTTTCTACTTTCTTATTGACCGGTTCCTTTTTTTTCTGTATAGTTATCTCTGAAACTTTTTCCTAGAGGCTTCTGAAACTTCTAACCTTGGTTTCCTCAAAAACCTGTGTTTTCGAATGAACAATCAGCGGTGAAGATGCACTTTCCGAAGTACACAGTTATACGCAATGCTGTGGAAAACCAGGAGTTTTAATGATAAAGTTCTGTATGTATAAGGCTGTGATCATAAATTTTGATCATGGCCTTATTTCATGAAAACATACTTCTCAGATAAGACTACGACTCTGACAATATTGCGGGGCAATTGCATGCATTCATGCAATTGCTGAATCAGACGAGGAAAATTGATATCAATTCTGATATTCAAATCAATTTCAACGATGAATTCAGGGAAATATTTACAGAATATTCCAATATTTCGCCGGGGGAGTATCGGAAAATCGCAACATACTTTTGAGACCGTTCTTGTTAAAACTCTTATGATTAAATGCCAAAACTGATAGAAAAGTGAGTGCTTTTCAGGGAATTTAAACTAACTGAACATAATCGTATTATTCTGTAGTCGGTCTCGTTGGATTTTTAAAATTATAAGATATGATATAGATGTACCGTTGAATACAGAGAAACAAATTAATATCGTTGTAGTTACTTTGGTAAAAAGTTCTAATACATAGAGCAAACGTGACTTGGAAAGAAGATGGTCGTCATCTTTCTAAGTGTAAAGGTGAGGCAGTTAATCAAACGCCCTTACGTTTTTACCAAATACGGTGGACAGGGCGGGTGATTGTCCATGGCTGCCAGCTACAAAAAGGAGTAGTTATTTTTGGAAGGAGAGGATAGGTATGATTAATGTGGGTGTAGTTGGCTGCGGAAAGATCGCTCAGGTAAGACATTTGCCTGAATACAATGCAAATCCATTAGCGAACATAGCAGGGATATATGATTTGGATAAATCCCGTGCAGAAGAAAATGCAAAGAAATATCATACAAAAGTATATCCTACTTATGACGCGATGTTGAAAGACAGTATGATTGATGCGGTAAGTATTTGCACTGCCAACGTTTCTCACTGCGAGATGTCGGTGAAAGCAATGGAAGCGGGAAAACATGTTTTATGCGAAAAACCGATGGCTGTAACTTATGAAGAATGCAAGTTAATGGAGGAAACAGCTAGGATAACAAAGCGTTTTTTGATGATAGGGTATAATCAAAGGTTAACTAAGACGCATGTAGAAGCACGTAAACTTATCGAGGATGGTGAAATCGGGAAAATACTCACATTTAAAAGTAGTTTTGGACATGCCGGACCGGAAAACTGGGCTGTCGATAAAAAAGATGTCTGGTTTTTTGATAGAAAAACAGCGGCAATCGGTGCAATGGCAGACTTGGGGATACATAAGACAGATTTAATTCAATTTCTCGCTGGGAAGAAAGTTAAAAATGTTTCATCATTACTGTCTACGTTAGATAAGTTTGATCAAGATGGAAATCCCATTGCTGTAGATGATAATGCGGTTTGTATTTATGAACTGGAGGGTGGTGCGCTTGGGACTATGTCAGCTAGCTGGACATATTACGGAGATGAGGATAATTCTACAATCCTTTATGGCACAGATGGATGTTTGAAGATCTATTGTGATCCTAGGTATTCTATTATTGTCGAGAAGAAGAACGGGCAGAAGGTACTGTATGATATTGATAAAATGCAGACAAATCACATTCAGAATAATTCTGGTGTAATAGATTCCTGGATTAACAGCCTGGTAAACAACAGAGAACCTGAAATATCCGGAAAAGAAGCTCTCAATTCTATGAAAGTTGTGTTTGCTGCCATAGAGTCATCAAAATCAGGATGCAAGGTATGTGTAGATGATTTCGGGAACTAATATAAATAGTATCTGGGAGGAATGAAAGTATGAGACTAAGAAACATAACATGCGTGATTATGGCGTCTATTATGGCTGTTGGATCTTTTGCAGGTTGTGGAAACAGTAGTAACACAGATGAAACTCAGAAGAATGTGGAATCAAAAAAGGCTGACTCAGATTACAAAAAAGAATCAGGAGAAAAGAAAAAATTAGTTTGGTTTACTGAACAGATGGATGATTTGCAATATGATACATATATGAAATATGTAGTAACTCCATTTAATGAATCTCATTCTGATATAGAAGTGGAGATATCACCAACAGCTGACTATGAACAAGTTTTGAAAGTGCAATTATCGGCCAGTGGCGGACCGGATATTGTCAATATGACTGGACCATCTGTAACAAGTGAATATGTAGAAGGAGATAAAATACTTGATTTAACAGAATACGTTAAAAAGGCTGAACTAGATAAGAAGATTTTCCCGTGGGCATTAAATTCTTGTAAAATTGATGATAAGATTTATTCTTTACCAAATTCATATGAGGCCCTGTTGTTATGGTATAACAAAAACATGTTTAAAGATAATGGCTGGAAGGTACCAACGACATATGAGGATCTTGAAACAATATGCAAGGATGCTCAAAGCAAAAATATTATCCCGATCGCTTATGGTACAGCTGACAATAAAGCAATTAACGAACAATTTGTAAGTGTAGCTCTTTGTGCTTCTGCGGGAAGGGGCAATGTAAAAAAGGCTTTAAACGGTGAACTAAAATGGACGGATCCAGTATTTATAGAAGCAATAGATACATTGAATGACATGTGGCAGGCAGGCTGGATAAGTGACAAAAAATCTCATGCCGTCGCGCATGATGATGCAAATTCTTTATTCTTCAATCAGAGCGCAGCAATGGCGATGACAGGAACGTGGGATCAGAGGGCTTTTGCCGATCAGATTAGTGATTTCAAATATGCGGCTATACCCTTTCCATCTTTAAGAGATGGTGTTTATCCGGCTGCATGTATGGGTGCAGGTGGTGTGATAGCAATCAATGCAAACACCAAATATCCGGAAGAATGTTTTGAATTTATAAAATTTATGTTCAATAATGACAAACGTCAGGCTCAGGCGGTCAGTGAGGGGCTTCAGCCTCTTCCGTATGATATGGACGAGTCACTCTATTCTGAAAAGATGAGTTCGACTGATAAAGAAATTCTTTCTACCTTAGAGAATACACA
>ENA-UOOI01002622-UOOI01002622.1-fermentation-metagenome-genome-assembly--contig:-NODE-2622-length-15257-cov-22.296869_pt1 | contig 15257 bp, 15 predicted proteins | sample MGYA00245779_ERZ724027 | MGnify/ENA primary metagenome ERZ724027 (study PRJEB28704, sample SAMN03018318) | fermentation metagenome | biome: anthropogenic terrestrial biome; feature: soil... | reverse complement strand
GTAAGAGGTAAGAGGTAAGAGGTAAGAGGTAAGAGGTAAGAGGTAAGAGGTAAGAACTAAGAGGTAAGAGGTAAGAGGTAAGAGGTAAGAGGTAAGAAAAAATTCAGCTTTGCTGAATTTTTCCCTACGTTCCCAAATACTCGTATTTTAAGAATAATAATTTTCCATACATATGTTCAATTTCTATTTATTTTATATGTTTTAATATGAATTTTCAATTATGATTCACACAGGTCTGATATGGTAAAACAATGAAAAATATGACAGGTTTATTATAACTTCTTATCACATCCTTGTTTAACAGTCCACATATATAATCCGAAAAAATAGCCACTTATGGAAAAACAAATTAAAGATATTAAAGATTTCCCTATAAATTGTGTTAAACTATGAATCTCTCCCAAAGTAATCTCTACTAACACTGAAATAATAGTAGTAAGAAGTCCCCATCTCAGGACTCCAATAGTAAGTGCAAATTTTGTTTTTTCACTTAATTTCATATTAATCATCCTTTACTATTACATACCAAATAATCATTTAACTTGAAGTTGCGGTTTTATAATACAATATGATGACGGAAAGTACAAGCCTTTTTTGATTTTCTTTAAGTGTATAACTGGATATCGGGGTGCAGCCATTCTGTTTGAATACTATAATTAAAAGTGTAAATTGGAATTTTCTTTACCTGCGATTGCACACGTAATCTAGGTTACCAACTCTCACCAAAAAAGCTCTTACTTTTTAGCTTCTGCCTAAAAAAGTTCTTACGTTTACTTATTAGTTCTTAGTTAAATATGTTTTCTAATCATCGTTCATGTGGCTTTTCTTTAATTCCATTACAGCAAAATCATAAACTCCACCGTTCGTATTAACTTTTATCTTTTTTGCTGCTGCAAATCCTGCACGTTCATACACAATAATTGCACGTTTGTTAAAATCCGCAACATCTAAAATAACAGACTCAAATTCATAATTATGGGATACGAACTTAAGTATAGTTTTTACGAATCCAAGTCCGCTTCCTTTATTAGTAAGTTCTGGTTTTAGTCCCAATCCGATTTCTATGTCATTGTTATCTTGTTCTACACAAAAGAAACCAATTAAATTTTCGTCTTCAATAACTGAAAAATATATATCACCTCTAAGTGCAGGCGATATTATTTCTTCATAATCTTCCACATCCTCTGTCATGTCGTAAAATGAATATTCACCTTCATATTTCCAGTTATTAGCTATATCCTCGGCTTCTGCCTGGTTCATTTTTCTAATTATCATCACGTTTTTCCTCCTTTCCTGTTAATGTAAGGTACCTGTTACTTTGAATTTGATACTTTTATAAGGTGTATATCAATTGTTTATGTAATTAATTTAGTTTTAAAACATAATCTTTTCATAAATCACTTAAAAATTAAGATTAAGTTTCTTGGTCTTGATATAGAAGTTAGAAGCAAAGAAAAAAGTGCTCCATCCATGAAAGATTAGCACTTTTTCTTACTAGCATATTTAGTTGAAATCCAATAGCCCTAAAAAATAAATTAGTTTTATGACGCAAGGAAGAAAACTCACCTTAACTATTAATTCTAAACTCTAAACTCTTAACTGCTGAATTCTACCTCTTAGTTCTTAGTTCTTAGTTAAAAAGGTTCTTACTTAAAAAGGTTCTTACTTTAAATCAATTTCCTCGGTCAATTTAACAATTTCATCAATTATTCCGCCGATATAATCTATGGTGTCAAGCAGCGGCTTTTCTGTAGTGATATCTACACCAGCCATGTTGGCAAGCTCTACTGGTGTTTTGGTTGAACCTGCTTTAAGTACAGCTCTCCAGTCGTCTACAGCTGGCTGTCCTTCTTTTAAAATTCTCTTGCTTACTTCTGTGCCTATGGTAAGTCCTGCACTGTAAGTATAGGAGTAAAGTCCCATGTAATAATGAGGCTGTCTCATCCAGGTAAGCTCTGCTCCATCAATTATATTTACATCATCTCCCCAGAACTTTGTAAGAACACCTTTCTTTATTGCGTTAAGAGTTGAAGCCTGTACACTTCCACCCTGGTCAATTATTTTATATACTTCTCTTTGATAAGCTGCCTCTAAAAGGTGAGTTACAAAATTATGATAATAAGTATGACTTATCATTGAAGATAAAACCCATCTTCTAAATCTTTTATCCTTATTGGTCTTTAAAAGATAATTGGCCATGAGAAGCTCATTCATTGTAGATGGTGCTTCTACAAAATAGGTAGAAACATCTACATCAAATACATTTTGACTTTCATTACATAATCTGAAGTGTCCTGCGTGTCCAAGCTCATGGGCTAATGTAAACACCTCTGCCATTTTTTCACTCCATGATAATAAAATGAAGGAATGACTTCCATAAGGGCTTGAGCAGAAGCCCCCTGTGCATTTTCCTTTATTTTGTGCAAAGTCAATCCATCTGTCATTGTAGGCCTTTTTAACCATGTCCAGGTAATCATCGCCCAAAACAGCTAATGCACCTTCAATATATTTTTTAGAATCCTCTATAGTTACATTAGGATCATAATCAGGGTCAACTGCTATTTTTAAATCTGCAAAAGTCATTTCATCTAACTTATGTATTTTCTTAAGCAGTCTTGCGTATTTTCTCATGTGAGGTGCTAATTTTTCAGTAATTAAATCTATCTGTCTGTTATATAAGTCTCTATCTACCTTTTGAGGAAATAACAAATAATCAGTAACAGAATCAAATCCTCTAAGCGTTGCCATTGCCTTTTCTGTCTTCACCTGAGTCTGATAAGCTGCAGCTGTAGTGTACTGATACTCCCTTAATTTATCAGAGAATGCTTTAAATGCAGCTCTGCGGACCTTTGTATTATTTTCATATTCGTATTCATTTTCAAAAAGTGCATAACCAAGAGGATATTCTACTCCATCTACTGTAAAGCTCTTAAAATTCATATCAGCAAGCTTAGCCTGGTTATAAATGTTGTAAGGTGCATCAAAAACTCCTGATAAAGCGGCAAGTGATTTCTCTACTTTAGGATGAAGTGCATGTACCTTATCTCTTTTTATATCCTTTAAATAATTGCTGTTTTCCTTTGATTCACTTATTGCAGTGTCCACTACTTTTTCATCTGCCTGCATAATTTCACTTTTTACAAAGCTTAGTCTGCTTTCAATATCAGATGATATATTCTCGTATCTGGAAGCTCTGTCCTGATTTTCATCATTGGTATAATCTACTTCAACTGAAAGACCTGCATAAGATTCTGTAAGGTTCATTAATTCATATACTTTTCTCATTTTATCAAGGCATGCATTAATATTGCCTGATGTGACAAGCTTACCTTTATAATCTTTTTCTATGTCCAATGAAAGCTGCTGAAGCTCTTTTACAGCTGAATTATACTGCTGTTCATCAGCATAAATAGCAGATAAGTCCCAGGTAAGTGATTGATCCACATCTTTTCTTTCTTTTAAAACCTTTCCCATTATAAAACCCCCTTGCATTAAAACTTGGTATTATTTACATTTTATACTTTACTTTTGATTAAGTCTACCCCAGGGGTAAATTATGCTATAATGAAATTAAATAAAATAGAAGGATGATAATTATGATATCTAATGAAATGGAGGCTCTAATACAGCAGCGTCAGCAAAAAGACGAAAAGAAAAAAAAGAGCCAGATACCTTATGCAGCTGCGGCACTTATAGCTGCTGCAATACTATGTTTATTTTTTTGGAAAAGTAATCATATTTATGCGGTATATTGGGTTATAGGTATTGGATTTGGAATTGCTTTAAGATATTCCAGGTTTTGTTTTGCAGGAGCTTTTAGAGATCCTTTTCTTTTAGGGAATACCAGGTTATTAAGAGGATTATTGATTGCTTTGATGATAAGTACTGTTGGATTTGCTGTAATCCAAAATGGATATCTTAAGAATAATACTATAGATTATACCAATATTCCAGGGTGTGTAACTTCAGTTGGCCTTCATACAATAATTGGAGCTTTTATATTTGGAATTGGAATGACTATTGCAGGAGGGTGCGCATCAGGAGTATTAATGAGAATGGGAGAGGGACATGCCTTGCCATTGTTTGCACTTTTAGGCTTTTTAATTGGAACTACACTTGGCGCTAAGGATTACCCATTTTGGTATGACAAAATAATTAAAAAAGCAAGCACAATTTATTTTCCAGAGTATATGGATTTAAAAGTTGTGGTTATAATACAGCTGATTATACTTATGTGTTTATATAGACTGGCAGTTTGGTATGAAGAAAAACGTTAAAACAAAATATGGAGGAATTTTTATGGAAGTGAGAGATCTTGATTGTTTATATGAAGCTTGTCCTATTCCTATGATTAAAGCTATTAAGGAATTAAGAACAATGAATTCAGAAGATATTTTGGTTTTGCATTCAGATCAAAGTTGTGTGGGAGTTATTGTTAAAGAATGGGGCCAGGAAAACAATTATGAAGTAAAAGTAACTGAAATGGAAAATGGGGAATGGCAGATTTTTATTCAAAAGCCATAATAAATAGGGGGTGGATGTATGAAGTCTATAACTGAATGTTTAAGGAAGCCTTGGCCTTACTGGGTTGGCGGAGTGCTGCTTGGGATACTTAATGTAATGCTCCTGGCTGTAACAGGCACAGCATGGCAGATAACCAGCAGTTTTTTATTATGGGCAGGGGGAATCCTGGAGAAGTTTGGCTTACAGCCATTTAAATGGGATTATTTTAATTACATTATGCCTGAGTATAAAAGCATAATTGCAAATCACAATGTATTTATTAATCAATTCAGCATTTTAAATATAGGTGTCATTGTGGGGTCTTTAATAGCAACATTACTGGCATCAGAATTTAAATTTAAAAAAATAAAGGGTATAAAACATGCTGTGTTTGCACTTATAGGCGGAATCATGATGGGGTATGGATCAAGACTTACCAATGGCTGTACCGTTGGAAGTTTTTTTGATGGAATTCCATCCTTCTCACTGCACGCATGGGTTTTCTGGATTTTTGTTGTTTTAGGGGCCATGGCAGGAACTAAGATTTTAATGAAATTTTTATTGTAGGGGGAATAGGTCCTCCCTACTTTTTAGCAAAACCCTCTTTTACTGGAAATGATAAAGTCTACAAATTTCTGCTCATAATTAGTAAACTTATAGTTTTTTCTATAGGCAATATAATAATTAAATCTTACTTTAAAATCATTTACCTGAAGTTTTTGAAGAGTACCTTCTTTTAGTTCTTTTCTCACAATTAGTCTGGGTAAAAATGAAAATCCTTTGCCGGCAGAAATAGAAGATTTAATTGCTTCTGGTGAATTTAAATCATATATTATATTTAAGTTTTGTGCATTAAGTCCTTTTTTTTCTAAAGCTTTTTTAAGGAGTGATCTTGTACTAGAACCTTTTTCACGTAAGATTAAAGGAAGCTTCCTTAGTTCGTCTAAAGAAATTACTTTTTTACTACTAGAAGTATTTCCAACTAAAATAAGTTCATCTGAAATTATTTTCAAGGTAGATATATCATTATCTTCCGGGGCACCTTGAATAATTCCAATATTAATACTATGATCACGTAATTTTTCAATGACATCAGAAGAAGTTGTAACCTGCATATTTATGGCTACTTCGCTGTAAAGCTTTTTATAATTATAAATACTGCAAGGAAGTGCATATTCTCCTACACTTTTGCAAGACCCGATAATTAACTTTGGGTTGTCCTGTTGTAGGCTTTTGAGATCTCTTTTTATATTTTGTTTAATTGACAAAATAGTATCTGCGTAGTTAAAAACAACTTTACCTTCTTCTGTTAACTCAACACCCTTATTGCTTCGTATTAAAAGGCTGGCCCCGAATTCCTGCTCAAGATTTTTAAGCTGCATACTAAGCCCTGGCTGGGTAAGATGAAGAGTGGCTGCTGCTTTTGATATACTATTGCAGTTTACTGTTACATAAAATGATTGGAGATATTCAAAATTCACATTTTCACATCCTTTCAGTAAAAGAATATTTGATTTTATTGTATCACTACAGAGGGTAAAAGTGAATATAGACCACATTTTAGAGTTTCATCAAAATTAATATTTTGAATTAAGGCTACCCTACTAATTCTAGTACCTGAGCCATAATTAGCTGTTGTGTGGTCTTGGTTTTGAAAATCGGTTTAATAAAATTTTTAATGCTGGTATGCGTTTCCTTTAATACTACATAAATACCAATGGAAGGGTCGTAACTGTTTATAAAGATAATCCAGTGCAATAAATAAAAATAGAAAATCAAAACTTGTAAAAGTTATGTATAAAAATGGCATGAAAATTGGAAAAAAGTTAAATTAAAACTTCCAATTTTCATGTCATTTAATTTTTAAACTGATGTAAAGTATTGAAATCACTACATTTAAGTCTGTTTTACAACTTCGTATAAATTTCGTTTAGCGAAGTTAGCGTAGTTTATATATACTTTTACAAATCAATTGACAATATTTTGTTCAAATATTGAATATCTTTTTCCAAACACATATCTACTAATTAGTAGCATTCTCCCTCCTTTTGAATTTTTGAATGAATATCCAGCTCCTAACTGCTCTTCTAATTCCCAACCATTCTTTTTCATAAATGATTTTATATATTTTCTATCTGATCTTGTCAAATATGAAGAATTATTTAGTTGTACTACATCTTCTTTTTTTAATTCTATCTTTATAATAGCCTTAAGTATATCTCCAGAGTTTTTTTCAGTTCTAACAGTTTGAAATATACGATACCCTATTATTGTACTTATAAAGCCTACAACTATAATAACCCCAATTAAAATGCGCTTTACTATCAATGACATTTTAATAACCATTTTTTATAAAGTACAAATTAAAATTTGAGTCAGGATATGATTGAGCAACATCATTCTTATAATTTTGTAAATACTCTGGGTCTCTGTTATCAGATTTTTTTAGAATTGAGTTTATTTCTGATTCAGATTTTGTTTCTTGAGATTTAATTAAATTTGTATGTGCCTTCCTATAGTTAGTAATTTCATTTAATTGAGCTTTTGTCTTAGGCTTGACTATTGTGTCTGCATAAGCATTATTAGTAAGTGACCCACCAATCAAAAATACTGCTAACACCAAAGATGCAAAAAGCTTTTTTCTCATTTAACTCACCCTTTCTATAAAATATAATATTTACATAATCCTACCGTATACTTACTACTATGTCAACAATTTCCTACAAGTATATTTTTAAGAAAAAAATCTTAGTTTTTGGGTTGTGTTATTTACCGAGCATGGGCGAGATATGTTTGCTGACGCTTCTTTAACTGTTAGCTTCCGAGTGCAGGCGAGGCACACTAAAACACATTTCTTACAGAATAAAAAACAAAAAAGGGGGATATAAACGCTATAAATGCGTAGATTTTTAGATTGGGGGCCCTTAATATGGGTAAATATAAGAGCTTAATGATATAATTAAACAATAGAATAAATAATATGCTGGCCATATGGGAATCTAAACATGCTGCAAAATTTGAAGTCACTGCAGATATAAGGATTTTTTATAGTGCATAATATTTACTTATTGTGAAAACCCCTGACATTGTATTATAATTAACATAAAATTTATTAAGGAAGAATAGCTATGATAAAGAAAAAAACCACATGTGAAAAGATGTTAACAATTGGAACAATACTTATTATTTTAGTATTATGGTTTGTATCAACAGCCTTAGGATGGGTGGATTTTAAATTAGTACCATCTCCACAGTCAGTATGGGCTGCTTTTATTGATATTATGAAAAATGGATACAAAAATTATACATTGCTTCAGCATTTAGGAGCAAGTATGGAAAGGCTTGGTATTGCCTTTTTTTGGGCTGTTGTAACTGCAATTCCATTAGGACTTGCCAGTGGTTATAATTCCAAAATAAGAGCAGTTTTTGAGCCCATTATAGATTTTTACAGGCCTCTGCCTCCGCTTGCTTATTACACTCTTTTAGTTCTATGGCTTGGAATTGAAAATGGATCCAAGATTGCACTTTTATTTTTAGCAAGCTTTGCTCCAATTTATATTTCCTGCGTTTCAGCAGTTATGAAGATAAAGGAAGATTATATTAATAGTGCTTACACAATAGGTGCCAGTAAAATGCAGATATTTTTTCATGTAATATTTCCAGCATGTCTACCTGATATATTTATAGGGCTTAGAACGGCTCTGGGTGTTGCATATACTACACTGGTATCAGCTGAAATGGTTGCAGCAAATTCAGGTATAGGGTGGATGGTATTAGATGCAAGCCGTTATTTAAGAAGTGACATTATATTTTTAGGAATTATCATAATGGGTATAACTGGTATATTATTAGATAGAGGTATACTGTTTATTGAACACAAAGTTGTTCCATGGGAAGGTAAAGAGTAAAATATGTTTAGGGGGGAAAGTCATGAAACTAAAAAAATTAATAGCAGATATTTTAATAATAACTATGGCAGGAGTATTATTTTCAGGCTGTGGAAGCTCAAAGAGCAAATCAGGTAATAGTACAAGCTCCTCAAATATGCCTAAAGTTGTAAATATAGGTACTCAGCAAATGCCAAATGATGAGAGGATTGCTATAGCAAAAGATTATTTTCAAAAAGAAATGGGAGTTAAGGTTAATATTATTGAATTTCAGGCAGGGGACATAAGAAATGCCCTTGTTTCAAAAGATATTGATTTTGCATTACTTGGTTCAGCTTCTGCAGCTCAGGGCATTGCAAGCGGTATTGATGTAGAAACCATATGGATACATGAAGTTCTTGGAGATGCAGAACAGCTGGTAGTTAAAAAGAATTCCAACATTAATTCTGTAAAGGATCTTAAGGGAAAAAAGATAGCCACTCCATTTACAACTACAACACATTATAGTTTATTAAAAGCTTTAGAGTTAAATGGTGTTTCCGAAAAAGACGTAAAACTCCTTGATATGCAAATGCCTGATGTATATGCAGCATGGCAAAGGGGTGACATTGATGCAGCTTATGCCTGGGAGCCTACGCTTTCTAACCTTTTAAAAGATGGTAAAACCATAATTTCCAGCAAGGATATGGCTGCAAAGGGCGTTACTACATCAAATGTAGAAGTTGTTAGAAGGGAATTTGCTGATAAATATCCAGACATTGTAACAAAGTATATTAAAGCTTTAAATAAAGCTGTAAAACTTTATAACGATAATCAGACTGAGGCAGTTAAAACACTTGCAGATTCTTTAAAAATCTCACAGGAAGAAGCACTAAAGGAAACAAAAGGCTCTACCTGGCTTACAGCTGAGCAGCAATTAGACCCAGCTTATTTTGGAACAAGCGCCAAAAAAGGTAATTTAGTAAATTCACTAAAGGATACTGCTGATTTCCTGTATAAACAAAAAAGTGTTATAAATGAACCTAAATTGTCAACTTTTGAAAAGGCTGTAAATCCATCTTATATAGAAAAAGCTTTAAAATAATTGTAATGGAGAATTTTAATGGACGAAGTAATAAAAAATAAAAAAGACTATGTTGTAACATTAAAAGATGTGAATTTAACATATTCTGGTGAAAAAGATGAAGTTGATGCTCTAAAGCACATAAATTTAAATATAACTGAAGGTGAATTTATATGTGTACTTGGCCCATCAGGCTGTGGTAAAAGTACATTGCTTAAAATTATTGCAGGCTTTTTAAAACCCACAGAAGGTGAAGCTAAAATGGACAATGAAATTATAAATGGGCCTGACTGGCACAGAGGTGTTGTTTTTCAAAGCCCAACATTATATCCATGGTTAAATGTTAAGGATAATGTTGCTTTCGGCCCTAAAATGAGGAAGTTCCCTAAAGATGATATTAAAAAATTAACTGATAAATATATAGAACTTGTTGGCTTGCAGGGTTTTGAAAAGCAAAAACCATACGAGCTTTCAGGGGGCATGAAGCAAAGAGTTTCTCTTGCAAGGGTATTAATAAACAATCCAAGGATGATTTTAATGGATGAACCTTTTGGAGCTCTGGATGCTTTAACAAGACAAAACATGCAGAGTTTAATAAGAGATATCTGGAAGAATACAAAAAATACAGTTTTACTTATTACTCATGATGTTGATGAAGCATTAGGCCTGGCTACAAGGATTATTGTAATGTCAAGCAGGCCTGGCAGAATACTTAAGGAATTTAATTCAGAATTCACATATCATATTTCAGATATAAATCAAAAAAATGAAAGATATGCTCCTGAATATATGGGTATGAGAGAAGAAATATTAAAAATTATTAACTGCCGAAATGAATAATGGAAGTTTTTTGTGAATATAATTAATTATAAAAGAGTGTATATATCTAATTCACTCTTTTTATTTTTGCTTATGAGTGTTGTTATATAACAAATTGGATATAAGTATTTGTTATAGTGCATAAAATAAGGTTATTATGAAAACCTTTGAAATTGTACTATAATTAACATAGTGCTTGAGATAAAATTAACAAACAACACAAATATTAATATAAAAACGGGGGGTCATAAAAATGAGCAAAAAATATTTAATTGTAGGCGGTGTTGCAGGTGGTGCATCCACAGCAGCAAGACTTCGACGATTAGGTGAAGAAGATGAAATAATAATGTTTGAAAAGGATCCATATGTATCATTTTCAAACTGCTGTCTTCCATATCACTTAAGCGGCACAGTAAAAGATGCTGGCAGTCTGGTACTTATGAGCCCTGATAAGTTTAAGGCACAATATAATATAGATGCCAGAGTTCATAATGAAGTCACAGCTATTAACAGAGAGAAAAAACAGGTAACAGTTAAAAATGTTATTACTGGAGAAGAGTACACTGAAAACTATGACAAATTAATATTATCTCCAGGTGCAAAAGCAATAGTTCCCAAAATTAAAGGAATTGAAAATGTAAAAGTATTTACAGTTAGAAATGTTGTGGATATAGACAAGTTAAACAGATATATAAAAGAAAATAAAATAAAAAATGTATCAGTAATAGGCGGAGGCTTTATAGGAGTTGAAGTTGCTGAAAATTTAAGAGAAGCAGGAAATAATGTATCCCTGGTTGAAGCTCTGCCTCATATTATGAAACCATTTGATTATGATATGGCTCAGATCCTTCATAAAGAAATGTATGATCACGGTGTGAATTTAATTGTAGGAGATAAAGTAGAGTCATTTGAAAAAGACACTGTTGTTTTAGGATCAGGCAAAAAGATAGAAGCAGAAGCAGTAGTTATGGCTATTGGTGTGAAACCAGATACCGAACTTGCAGTTAAAGCAGGCCTTGAAATAGGAGAAACAGGAGCTATAAAGGTTGACCAGAACTACATGACCAGCGATAAAGATATATATGCAGTTGGAGATGCCATTGAAGTATATAATGCATTATCAGGGAAGAAGACAAAGGTATCATTAGCAGGACCTGCTCAAAAACAAGCAAGACAGGCTGCAGACCATATTCATGGAAAAGTTGTAAGAAATACAGGCTTTATAGGATCATCAGTGGTAAAATGCTTTGATTACAATGCAGCATCAGTAGGATTAAACGAAGAAATGATAGAAGCACTTAAGTTAGATATCAACTATGAAGTAGCTAAAGTAATTCCAGGGGATAAGGTTGGCTTAATGCCAGGATGTGAACCACTTCATTTTAAGCTGCTATTTGAAATACCAACAGGAAAAGTATTAGGTGCTCAGGCAATCGGCAAAGGAAATGTAGACAAGAGAATGGATGTAATTGCAACAGCTATTAAATTTGGAGCAACTGTGGATGACTTAAGAGACTTAGAATTATGCTATGCACCACCATTTGGAACTGCTAAGGATGTAGTTAATTTTGCAGGATATGTTGGTACTAATCTGTTAAATGGCTCCTTTAAACAGGTACGTGAAAAAGATGTAAGAGGTTTAGTTGAAAGCGGAGCATTCATAGTAGACGTAAGAGAAAAAAATGAGTATGACTTAAGCCATATAATTGGAGCTAAAAACATTCCGCTTAGCCAGTTAAGACAAAGAACAAATGAAATACCTAAAGATCAGCCGGTATATCTGCACTGCAGAAGTGCGCAGAGAAGCTATAATGCAGTTATGGCACTTCAGCAATTAGGATTCCAGAATGTTTACAATATTTCAGGAGGATTTATGGGAATATCCTTCTATGAATATTTCGACGATGTAACAACTGGAAGAAAAAAGATAGTTACAGATTATAATTTCTTATAATATAAAAATTAAAATATAGAAAGTAAATATCTAATGCCGCAGCAGTTTCAAGAATCCGTATCATTGGATATTTTGTGACAGCTGTGGTGAAGATATTTATTACTTTCTATAAATATAACCTAAGGGGGAGTTTTTTATATGAATAATACAACAGTAGAAGTAACTACCAAAGTAAGTACTGGTAAAAGCTTAAAAACTATTCAGGAAGTCTTAGGGTTTGCAGCAATTATTTTAATACTTATCCTGGGTAATTCATTCTTAAAAACAGATATATTTTTTAGATTAGTAGTTGGTCTGGGCTTTGGCTATGCCTTGTCAAGAGCCTATACAGGATTTGCAGGAAGTGTTAATCGTGCATACAATACAGGGTCTACAAAACTGATGAGGAATCTTATGTTTATGTTCTTTATAACATGTATGCTGACAAGTGCTTTCCTTTTCAAGGGCAATGTTGACAGCTATAAACTCTGGGTTAATCCAATTAATCTTGGACTTCTTATTGGTGCAATGTTGTTTGGATTTGGTATGGCCTTTTCATCCTGCTGTGCTACTGGAACTATGACTGATTTGGTTACAGGTTTTCCACGTGCTTTCACTACATTGATATTCTTTGGTATAGGTGTGTTTATTGGATATCCAGTGCAGAATACAGCAGCATGGATTAAGAAATCCTGGTTTACAACACCTGTAGGTTCAAAACAGGCAGGAGGTGTATTCCTTCCAGATTTATTTAAATGGGATGGACTTCAGGGCTATCTTGGAGCACTGCTTTTAACTGCAGTTTTCTGCGGAATTGTTATAGCTTTATCACATGTTTATGAAAGTAAGCGTAAAGCTAAAAAGACATATACAGGTATGCCTATGGAAAATTATCAGGATCAGATTGAACCTTTCGATGACAAGAACTATAAATTAGTAAGCGATACAACTTATGACAGACTATTTGTTAAACCATGGACATTAAAGCAGGGCGCTGTTATCATTGCCATATTGTTCACCTTGTTAATGGGTATCACAAAAGCAGGATGGGGAGCATCAACTCCTTATGGAATCTGGTTTGGTAAAGTTTTGATGTTATTTGGAGTTCCAGCACAATCATTGGCTTCCTTTGCAAAAATGTCCCCAGATGCTTTTAATCAGCCATTCTTCCAAAATGCTGTATCCGTACAGAACATTGGCATTATTCTTGGAACATTAATATACTTTTTAACAGCTGGCGAATTCGTTAAGACATTCACTTCAGCCATGCACCTTACATTTAGAGAAGCTCTGCTATTTGCACTAGGCGGACTTACAATGGGATTTGGTACAAGACTTGCAAATGGATGTAACGTTGGTGCATTATATACACCTATTGCAAACTTCTCTTTATCAGGCTGGATATTCCTTGCCTTTATGGTTATAGGCGGCATCTTTGGAAATGTGCTTGCTAAGAGATGGTTCAAACCAGTTAGAAGTTAAGAGTTGAAAGTTGTGAGTTAAGAAACTTTTTTAGGTAAGAACCTTTTTAGGTAAGAACTAAGAGGTAAGAAGTAAGAAGTTTTTTTAGGTAAGAAGTAAGAAGTAAGAGATTTTTTTAGATAAGAACTAAGGTAAGAAGTAAGAAGTAGAATTCAGCAGTTAAGAGTTTAGGGTTTAGAGTGAATAGTTAAGGTGAGTTTTCTTCCTTGCGTCATAAAACTAATTTATTTTTTAGGCTCGTTTTGCTGAAGCAAAACATTGCTAACTTGTATAAATTAAAGATTTTACGTAGTGTAACAGAGAAAAATCATCTATAACTGTGAACTTTCCACTTATAACTCTTAACTGTAAGAGTTTTGCGATGTGAAATTCTCCTATATGTTAAATAAATTATAAAAATAAATCATAAAATAAATGTTTATTTTTATATAAATTTTGATATAATATAAATAAGAAAAGCTTAGTGCATCAACACTAAGCTAAATCTTAGAACATTTATTTTGTTTTAGGGCTATTGGGTGAAATTAATTGAAAGTTAATTAAAAAAAGTGCTAATCTTGGTTGGATGGGGCACTTTTTTTGCTTTTAACTTCTATATCAAGACCAATAAACTTAATCTTAATTTTCAAGTGACTTATAAAAAGATTATGTTTTAAAACTAATTTTATTACATAAACAATTGATGCACACTTAATAAAAGTATCAAACATATCCAATACCACCCCCTAGCTATAGTGAAATAGTTCACCAAAGTCACGGAGGACCAGATCATAAGAGATGGGAGGTAATAAATAAAAGTTAAGAGCTGATAGGGTAAGAGGTAAGAGGTACGGTGAAAATTCAGCTTTGCTGAATTTTGTATAAACTCTTACTTTTTAGTTCTTAGTTAAAAGAGTTCCTAGTTTAATAACATATTAAATAAATTATAAAAATAAATGTTTATTTTTATGTAAATTTTGATATAATATAAATAAACATACAGAAAATAAAAATAGGGTGTTGGTAGCACCCTATAGTATACAATTCTAGTTGCTTAGGCAACTGGTATCACTAAATTTTTATTAAAAATAGTAGCTATCCATTTGCGAAGGGGCTACTATTTTTTGGAGATTTTTTCTATAAGTAACACTATTAATGTTAACAGTGCAATTAAGAACAAACCGCCTTGAAATAGCAACATTAAAACGTCGTTACTCATATGTATCACCTCCCTTCAGAAGGGATGGATGATACCAGTAGCCCACATTCAACTATATTGAATTATACTAGAAGATTATAACATAGGATTTATGGTATTTCTATAATTAATAACAATTTAATATCAACTAGCCTAAAGAAACTAGAAAAGAGTAAGAATCTCCAGATGTGATGGGGATTCTCCTTTTTTTTATTTTGCTTACAATTATATAGAAAGTAATAAATATCTTCACCGTAGCTGTCACAAAATATCCAATCCTCAAGGATTTTTGGGACTGCTAAAGGTGATTAGATATTTACTTTCTATTTAGAATATAAAGTAACTATTCAGCTATTAAAATAATTTAAATTTACTGTTATTATTAATTTATTG
>ENA-UOOI01002621-UOOI01002621.1-fermentation-metagenome-genome-assembly--contig:-NODE-2621-length-15262-cov-99.769843_pt1 | contig 15262 bp, 13 predicted proteins | sample MGYA00245779_ERZ724027 | MGnify/ENA primary metagenome ERZ724027 (study PRJEB28704, sample SAMN03018318) | fermentation metagenome | biome: anthropogenic terrestrial biome; feature: soil... | reverse complement strand
AATATGCCTGTGAACCGATCATTGCTTCTGAAGCAACGGCTTCCTTTATTTTGGATGCATCCGAAAGCCCGGTATAATATTTCACCGAATCACTATTACTTAGATCCACCGGAATGTCCGCTACCATCAGTCCAGGATTCTTAACTTCATAGATCTCCTTAATCATAGAGGAAAGCCCACTATCCGCGGTATCTTGCGTATTCCCATTCTCTGTGTCTTCGGTATCGTTCTTGTTGCCATTTTTTTACTCTCTCCTGCGGCATCCTTAGAAGCATCCTTGCTGCCATTTTTTTTATTCTCTTTTGCGGCACCCTTAGAAGCATCCTTGCTGCCATTTTTTTTATTCTCTTCTGCGGCACCCTTAGAAGCATCCTTGCTGTCATTTTTTTTATTCTCTTCTGCGGCATCCTCAGAAGCATCCTTGCTGTCATTTTTTTTATTCTCTTCTGCGGCATCCTCAGAAGCATCCTTACTGCCATTTTTTTTATTCTCTCCTGTGGCACCCTTCGAAGTATCCTTGCTGTCATTTTCTTTATTCTCTTCTGCGGCATCCTCAGAAGCATCCTTGCTACTATTTTTTTTATTCTCTTTTGCGGCATCCTCAGAATCATCTCCGCTATCATTTTCTTTATTCTCTTCTACGACATCCTCGGAATCATCCTCGTTGTCTTCTATTTCATCCGTCGGATCCTGTGCATCATCGTCTGTGGAATTATTATCCGAGGAATTGTTATCCGATGAAATTTCATTATCCCCTGCTATGTTCTCCGGATTATCTGTTTTTTTACCCTTACAACCGGTAAAAGCGCTTATAGCGAAAACTATCATCAAAACGTAAGCTAATTTTTTTTTCATATTGAAAAACCCATTGCCTTTCTAAAAAGTCTTCTGTTTCCTCTTCTTATACTACCGTTTTATAGTAGTTAACCTCCTTTCCGTAAAAAACCATAATAGAATAAGAAGTAAAACGAGTACTATACACTTATTAGACTACATAGCTTCATTTTGGTTCCATTTTATTCAAGGGTATGTAATGCTTTCCAGATACAATCCCTGCGCATCCGCCAGGCGTCCTGTCTTATCTCTTTCCTTCGATTCAATCATTGCCGGAATCTGGTCTGCATCCAATATCCCCAGTCCGACATCAATTAAGGTTCCGACGATCCAGCGGACCATATTATAGAGGAATCCATTCCCTCTTATCCGGATACGGATTAATCCGTTCTCTTCTTCGATTGATATGGCATACAGCTCCCTTACCATGGACTTTTTCTTTGATTTGGCATTCGAAAAAGCCGTAAAGTCATGGGCTCCAAGAAAATAGGAACTTGCCCGGCGCATAGCATCGATATCCAGCTTCCCTGCTATATGCATACTGTACTTACGTAAAAACGGATGGGAATATTCCCGGTTCCATATTTTATAAAGATAGGTTTTATCTTTGGCATGATACCGTGAATGAAAACTGTCCGGGACCTGCTCTGCTTTAAGAATACTGATATCTTCCGGGAGATAATGATTTAAATAATCTTTGATTTCCTTCTCCGATAGCTTCCTGTTGGTTTTAAAATTGGCGATCTGCGCCAGGGCATGAACTCCGGCATCGGTTCTGCTGCAGCCGATGATCTCTATATTCTCCCCGGTCAGTACCTGCAGCACCTTCTCAATTTTGCCCTGGATCGTATTCTCATCCTTACCCAGACGCTGCCAGCCCTTGTAACGTCCTCCGTCATATTGAATTGTTAATTTATAGTTCTTCATTGACTACCTCAAAATTCTCCATTGTCCTTAGCAATCTTACATAAATGTCTTGTAATCCTCCCAGTTTTCCGATAAAAGCTGTGGTGTATCCAATCCATAGGGGCAATGGTTTTTACAATGATTACAATGGATGCAATTCTCCACTCTCTTCATCTTATCCTGCCATTCCTGATTTAAATATACCGAAACCGGTGCTCTTCGTATCATAAGAGACATTCTTGCCGAGGTGGGGATATCAATATTGGCCGGACAGGGAAGGCAGTAGCCGCAGCCTCTGCAGAAATCGCCGCCCAATTCCTTCCGGTCCCTTCGAATGACAGCTTCCAGTTCCTCATTCATTGTGGGAGGATTCTCTATGTAGGAGATAAATTCATCCAGTTCCTTCTCCCTCTGCACTCCCCAGATCGGAAGGACATGATCAAATTGAGCAAGATAAGCATAGGCAGCTGCAGAATTCGTTATTAACCCTCCGGATAAAGCCTTCATGGCAATAAATCCAATCTCTCTTTCCCTGCACCGTTCTGCCAATGTAACCTCCTCTTCGGTAGCCAGATAGCTAAAGGGGAATTGGATGGTCTCATACAAACCAGATTCTGCCGCCTCCATTGCAACTGTGATTCGGTGATTGGTAATACCGATATGCTTTATCAGTCCCTTATCTTTTGCTTCCAGCATCGCCTCATACAGCCCGGTTCCATCTCCCGGTTTTGGGCAAAAGCTTGGATTATGAAACTGGAAGATATCGATATATTCCGTTTTCAGCATGCGCAGAGAGGTATTAAGCTGGTTCCAAAAATCCTCTGTATTCAATGCCTGTGTTTTTGAAGCAAGAATAATCTTATCCCTGACACTATGTAATGCATATCCGATTTTTTCTTCACTGTCGGTATAGAATCTCGCCGTATCAAAAAAGGTAATCCCACCATGATATGCTTTCTGTAATAGATAAGCAGCTTCCTCCCTGCCGATTCTTTGAATGGGCAGCGCTCCGAACCCATTCTTATTTACTGTAATTCCTGTCTTACCTAACGTTACAAGCTTCATATATTTCCTCATTTCTGCGCGGCTTTTTGCATTTCACAGAGTTTACGGATACCGCGCAGACATAAACTCTGGAAGGGAAGGATATCATTTGAGGACCTTTCACTTGGATTCATATTACAAAATCGTTCGTATCTTCCATCTTACTGCGATCCGCAATCTTTCTGCAGGCATCGAACAATATAGGAATGGAATCCTTATCCTTGTATTTTACCTTTACACACCGCTTGCCGAATTTTGCATTTGTTAATTCTTCCTTTAACTCCTCCAGCATTACAAAATCTAAGGTATGAAATGTAAAATGTGTCTTTGTTGCATTGAATGCAATGTATTGACCAAGGAATTTATAGGTAGGCATCTGGTAAGAAATCGTTTCTTCCCAATTCGGATAGTTCTTCCGCATAAAGGTGACAAATGCAACAACCCATTCCTTTTTCTCATCCTCGTAGCTGTCGATATACTCGTTTACAGAATCCATTATGCTATCTACCTCCACCCGAAACCGCAAGTTAATCTTCACCCCTTACAAAATATACTTTAATAATCATTATCTTCATTATCCATCATTTTCATCCATCCTTTCTATAATTACCGTCTTTGATTACGATCTGTTCATTAATACTATTTTACCACCAGCCTATAAAGGGTGGCAATCTCAATTTATTGTCCGCCATTCTCATAAAAGCAACCGATTGTTACTATTCACACCACCATGTATACCATGTTATGATTTCGACAAATGATATCCGATAAGGAGTATTTGCATTCGTTGGTACTTTGGCTCCGTATTTTTTCGGATACATTTGACGAAATCATAGGATAGACTTTGCCCAGGTGTGAACAGTAACAACCGATTCTATTTTTTTGTCATAATTTCTGCCTATAAAAAGAATACTATATATTCTAGGAATGTGTGCATAAAAAGCATCTTGGCACTTAAAAAATTTCCAAATGAAATCATATATTTATTCGCGGAGTTTTTAAAGAAAGGCAGCAAAAGCTGCCTCAAAATAAGGATGGAATGGTGATAGAATGTTTACAGATCAGAGGTTGACTCAGGCTTATAATAATGCCAAGGTTTTGTTATTTGATGATCATTCAAAATTTATATTTTTCAGTGACTCCCATAGAGGGGATGACAGTGTATCGGATGAGTTTGCCAGAAATCAAAATCTTTTTCTGCATGCTCTGGATTGGTATTATAACAACGGATATACCTTTGTGGAAGCCGGAGACGGCGATGAGCTTTGGGAATACCCCAAATTCAAGCATATTCGAATCGCCCATAGCGATATATTTACAAACCTGAAAAAATTCCATGACGAAAAAAGGCTGATTATCCTATATGGCAATCATAATATTTATTTAAAACGAAAGCAGTATGTATGCAAAAACTATTATCATTATTATGATGAATATAAGCAGGAAGTGGTTGATCTCCTGGCCGGATTATGCCCAAGAGAAGCTCTTGTTTTAAAGCACAAAAAAACCGGACAGGAGATTCTGGTAGTACACGGGCATCAGGGGGATGCTATCAATGATCAGTTTTGGTTCCTTTCCGAGCTTCTGTTACGATATTTCTGGAAATATATGCATGTTGTAGGCTTTCATAACCCCTCCAGCCCTGCCAGGAATCTCTACAAGAGGCATAAAATTGAAAAAAATTTTAATAAATGGATCAAAAAGCATAAGATGATGCTTATCTGCGGTCACACCCACCGGCCTAAATTTCCAAAGCCCGGAGAACTCCCTTATTTTAATTCCGGCTGCTGCATCAATACCAGAGGAATTACCGGTATTGAAATAGTAGAGGGGAAGATATTGATGGTAGATTGGAGAATACGCGCCGATAAAAACGGTGTTCTTCTCGCTGAACGGAATATCATGCGGGGCCCCGAGCCGATTACTAAATTTCATAAGAAGAATTTTCCCTATGCTGAAAGTGAATATGTAAAAAAACGGGTTCCGGAGGATAATTGTTAACCCTCCCTACATTGCTCCGGCGGTATCTACAGGATTTGATACAAGTCCCTGAGTTGATGTATTTCATAATCGATCCTGACATCCGTATCTTTGCTTTGGTGATCCGGATTATACCAGCAGGTCTTAATTCCGGCATTGTTACCGCCTTTTATATCCGAGGTAAGTGAATCACCGATAATCATCGTCCTGCTTCTATCCATGGATCCAATTTTCTTAAAGCAATAATCAAAATATTCCTTCCTAGGTTTTTGGAATCCGGCTGCCTCCGAAACAAAGATCTCCTTCATATACCGGTCCAGGGCTGACTCCTTTAACCGCTGCAGCTGCGTGGCAGTCACTCCATTGGTTACAATATAAAGATCATATTTTTGATAAAGATACTCCACTACCTCTATCGCATCCTCGTACAGCTCATGCTGCATTCCAAGAAGCTTCTGATAGCTATCCTCAAAAGCGATTCCGTCATTCTCTATGCCGATTTTCTTAAACAAACTTCCAAATCGGCTATAGATTACGGTATTCCGATCGATTCTCCCAAGTTCATACTGCTTCCATAAATCCTTATTAATGCTTTCATAAATTCTTCTAATCTCATCATTTAACGGATATCCATACCTTTGAAAAGCTTTTGTCAAAGCGTTTTTCTCGCTTGCATTAAAATCGAATAAAGTACCGTCCGCATCCAGCAAAATGGTCTTGAAATTTGTTGTACGATTCATCTGTTAAAGCTGTTCCTTTCCTATTAAATTCAGGCCCGTCAATTTAGTGGCGGGTCAAATCATTTACTTTTTAGCTCAATGCTTACATTACCCTCATTGTCAATTACCAGGTGCATCGGTTTTATGTACTTATTATAAAACTGCTGCTTCTCAACATCTGACATTTCTGCACGCGTGGCCCGATAGGCCTCCTCCATCATATCATTTACATTCAGGTGGAAGGAACTGTCCAGGTAACGGTAAATTTCACGAATCAATGCATTCAGCTTCAGATCATTGGCATTTCCAGAGTAAAAATCATCCAGATAGCAGTAAAATATACCGGACTCCGTGAGGGCATCCTTAATGTCAGGACCACACTTTCCATGCTCCACCATTACTAAAAATCTGGCTTCCGGAAGCGATGAGATCAATCCCCAATAATCCGAATCACTGGATGCAATAATGAAAGAGTCCACATTATGTTGATAAAACTCCCGGAACGCACCGCCGGTCAGCCGAATATCAACAAGTGACTTGCTTTGCTTCACCCGTTCAATCAAAATATGTTCGACAGGTATTTTGACATAAGTATTTAGTATCTGCCATGCGCTGGCACTATGAACATCATCATATAAAATAATTTTAACGATTTTATTTAAAGCATTCGCATCTAAATTATGCAGGGTAGCGCAGAGCTTGTACGGATTGGAATTCTCGCAGTCAACGACAATGACGGTTTTTTCACTGTCCTGCAGGAAATCGTAGATTCCGCCCTTGATGGCATCTCCGGCATCGGATACTTTACTGACATCCTTAAACTCATCCTTATGCCATTGATAAAGCAACATTACAAATTTTTTATCCGAATACAGAATATTGCCTTCATCGGAGGGGGGCCAGTTAATATAAACCTGATAAGGATAATATCGTTTATATTCATAATATACAGCGGCGGCATCTGCCGCTCCCGCTTCATTTAATCCATTGGGCATAATAAATAAATCACGAATATATGGCCAGTTAATCCATATCGGAAAGACCTCCTTACAGTTGTTTATACGGTTTGATAATATATTGTTAATTTCAATGATATATTGGACCAGCGTATAGTTCGATTTAATGATCGAAATTCCATCCGCAGAAAGCTGATTGACGCATTCCATGGGAATCAGGTCAGGAAGCGAATAAAGATTTTTATATTCATACAACATTCGGTCATTAATTGCCTTAAAATTCAGCTCAATCTCTGTTCGCAAGCGACAAAGATTGCGGACGATTCGAGCGTTTTTATTCTTTTCAAGCTCACGGTAAACTTCAAGTTTCGGCGGTTCATGCTCATTTTCAAATATCCGCAATGGCACACCGATTAAGTATGCCACTTTTGATACAATTGTATAGGTGCTGTTTTTAAAATATGGCTTCGCAGTAGAATGCATGCCATCTGGTGGATCCGTACAGGTTTTAATGAGTTCCGTTTGTTCCATGAAAATGCTCCTTTCCTATATGTTTATAAGATATTATAACAGTTTACGGCGATGAAATCGAGTTATTTTACAGAAATATGAAGATATCACCCAAATTTGCAATGTCGTATCAACATCCGTGACGAAGTATTCTCCCAAGAAAGCATTCTAAGCATAAATATGTTATAATACCTAACAGCCCCAGTTTTATAGCCTGAAAAAAATCCTTACGCTAAGCAGAATCCGCAATTTTGAACAAATCGGATTTCTCATGAACCAAATCAAAGAATATCCTATCCGGATTACAATCCGCCGCCTGTATATTTTCATGGAATACCACCGCATGAGAACGAAAACAATAATTGAGATATCAGGATTTGAGTACCTATAGAAAGGAGAATTCTATGAGCAGAAAAAAGCAGTTAAAAATAAAGAAAGTCGGCTTGGAGCATCTAAAACAGTACAATCAACTACTTCGATATGTCTTCCAGGTAACGGATCGGGAATTACATCAGGTCGGATTGGAAGAGGATGAAATCATTCGTGCGAAATCTCCTGTTTTGGAGCAGGCGGATGTGTGGGGCTGGTTTGACGGGGACAAGCTCATATCACAGGCAGCTGTCTATCCGTTACAAGTACGTATCTTCAACAAAACCTATGATATGGGGGGACTTACCAGCGTCGGCACATACCCGGAGTATACCAACCAAGGACTCATGTATAAACTACTGTGCCATGCATTGGAAAACATGAAAAACCATGGGCAGTCCATATCTTTTCTGTATCCATATTCCATTCCCTATTACCGTAGAAAAGGATGGGAGATCATTTCCGATCGAATCACATATGAAATTCATGATTATCAACTGCCCAAAAATAAGCAGATATCCGGTGAGATAGAACGTGTACCGGTAAATAGCAATTCCGTAAAAAAAGCATACGAACGATTTTCTCTTCAAACCCACGGTGCTATGCTACGCAACAATGATCTCATATGGCAAGAATATTGGCGGTGGGATCCCGACGATATGATGGCAGCTGTATACTACAACGAGAGCGGACAGCCGGACGGCTATGTGCTTTATCGGATTGCAAATGAGGTTTTCCACATCAAGGATATGATCTTTATTAACGAAGAGGCCCGTAGTGGACTTTGGAATTTTATCAGCGCACATTTTTCCATGATTACAAAAGTCATCGGCCATACGTATACGGATGAACCTCTGGCATTTTTGCTGGAGGATGCTGATATAAAGGAAATAATTTCTCCCTACTACATGGCACGGATCGTAGATTTGAAGCCATTTATCGCCCAGTATCCTTTTAAGCCGGATTCGGAGGACCGGAAATGGACATTTACGTTGGATGATCCGCTGCTTTCCTGGAATCAGGGTGTTTTTACACTTCGTATCTCCGCGGCCGGCCAGGGCGAAGTCATTCACGCATCGGAGAAAAGTAACGATCGGATTGATATTCAAACCTTGACAACCATGCTGCTGGGGTACAAACGGCCAGACTATCTTCACAAAATCGGGCGTTTATCCTGCGGACCGGAAACCGTGGATATGCTAGAGGATGCCATAGAACAGCAGACACCTTATTTCTCCGATTATTTTTAAGATGTATTCGATTGCAGCATGTAGCAGCATGCCCCGCATGGCAGATGATATAACGTTTTTGTGTTTTATGAAAAATCACGGAATTCACTTCCTATGTAATGTTAGGAATGGTTTTTGGCTAAAACCATTCCTAAAAAGACCGAGTGTCAAAACCACTCGGCTTAAGCTTAACGTCTATTGATAAAATGAGTGAGAGTCATCGTGTTGCTCACCACCCTTTGAAATAAAGGCAATCCACTCATCATAAATCGCCCGCCGTTGCCGTTGCACCCTTTATACCTTCGCCGAACAGGTCAAATTCCGAGCAATTTCTCACTGACGGCAAATGCCGCTTTATCGAACACGGCAAGGTACACATCCAAATCGTGGTCAGCGAGGAAGTCCTGTATCGCCGAGGCAGCCACTTGCAGGGCTTCGTCTTTGGGGTATCCGTAAATACCACTTGATATCAGCGGAAAGGCTATACTTTTGCACTTGTTCTTGATGGCAAGCTGGAGTGAGTTTATGTAAGCGGAGCGCAGGAATTGCTTGCTTTGCCCCGCAGTACTATGGCGGTAGACAGGACCCGCCGCATGGATAATATACTTTGCAGGCAGGGCAAACCCTGGTGTAATCGCCGCCTCACCAGTCTTAATCGGGGCGAGTTTATCACAGGCGGCTTGGAGTTCAAGTACTCCTGCAGCTTTGAATATAGCTCCACAAACACCACCTCCCATTTGCAGGTCGGTATTTGCGGCATTAACGATAGCGTCAACTTTCATTTTTGTAATGTCCTGTCGGACGATAGTGAACGGCATTAGCACACCTCCCCTAATAGCTTAAAAATACTGCCATCCGCATTCTTAGCAGGCACAAATATCATTCTTTACCGTTTCTATTTTCTCCAAACTAAATGAAGCATATATTCTACGATTTTCCTGGTTTAAAAGTCGATAGTGTCGCGAAAATATATTCTGCTGAATGAGGTAGCCTTTCTTCTCAGATATAATCTTCTACCAAACTTTACTTCCCAAAGTTTCAGGGTAATTAACATCTACATCTTTAAAAGCTAAAGCAATTATGAAATCAGACATATCCCCGCCTATCGCATCTTGTAATATAGCGCTGTCCGAAAAAATACTTGCCAAGGCAATCGAACTAGTCCAGCCCAAGCTTTTTCTGTTTTTTTCAACCTCAATTAGTGTCTTTTTTGAGATTCCTAGTATTGCTGCCATTTTATCCTGAGTCAATCCGTATTCTGTTCGGATCAGTTTGAGTTTTTCATCCATTAATTTTACAAATTGCTTTTTTTCCATTTTTTCTTCCTCAAGGTAAATAGTATTTTATGGTGCAATTTTACACTATCTGGGCATTTATTTCAATATGTATTTATTATTCTCCTGTTGATAAGAGACCAACCATGCACTATATCCATTTTTCATTGTCACTAGCTAGGATAATCTTATACCCATAAGACAAAACATTTCTGTGAATAAAACACAACCTTTGAACGCTTACTGCTTATGAATATTTCCCTGAAGGGTATGAAAACGCGGGGTATTATTATGTATATAAAATGGCAAGAAAGGCTGATGAAGATAATGTCGTTGTTATCCCATACAGCACAGGGAATCCTCTAGGAAAAGCCTATGGAGTTGATAACAATAAGGCTGTTCGTATTGTCTTTAGAGTTTATTTGGATCAAATAGCTGTGGTTGGCCCCTACATTTTTGATATCATCTGGAACCAAGCAATACTTTTTACTAAAAAAGAAAAACTCTGAACACAAAAAACAGCACTAAAAGCTAGTGCTGTTTTTTCTTGCACCCAAGGTAACACTTCTTTTGGTTCATATGCGCTCCAAGATTGCCGAGGATAATCAATCCTCCTCCAATCCAGAACAGCCAAATAAGGGGTCTTGTAGTATAATTCACAGCTTTTACTGCAGATAATGATAATCCGCTGTCAGCTGGTGAAAGTATTATATCTGCGCCGATAGTGTGAATAATTGTGCTACTTTCCTTATCCAGATCGGCGCCATCTAACATTACACCATAACCCAGATCCGTGAAACTGCCATCCGTGACTAAAATTGTCCCCTGCTCGCTGAAAGCAGTTGAGGTGATAACACCAAGTATGAGAAGTATGGCCCCCGTATGTGCCATTGCAGCAGAAGAGCCCTTTATCATTTTTATGTGCAGTTTGGGCTTTGTCCTTAAAATATTTACCATCCAGAGCACTAATGGTATCAAAAACACCCATAGCACCAACAGCCATGTTAACGAAGTGAATTTCATAATTAAGCATATTGCCGCAGTTGTTATGGCGCTAGTAAATAATATCCCAAAACAATCTTCTTTGAACCTGACATAGTATTGTGCTATGAAAAGAGCTACAAATACCATTGAAAAGAGCAGAGCAGAATAATTAAAGAAAGCCATAGGAACAGCAATCCCTGAAATAAGGGGAAATATGGTCCCTAAAAATATCAGTATTGCAAAGGCATATAAATTTACATTTAATATTGAAAATATTGAAATGCCTGTACTCCTCCTGTCGGCGCCCTTCTTCTTTGCTTTTGACAGGCTAAAGTATAATATTATCATAACAACCAGTACAGCTAAAAAAACAAACAATGGGATGCTCAAGGATGAAACTGTATATGCATGTACCGATTTGTCCTTTAGTATGCCGCTTCGTGCAAGAAAGGTACCAAAGGCCGCCGTCACAAAAGGCAGCATATATTTAACCCTGCTCCCCGGTTTTGATGCTGAACGCCCTTCATGGCAGATACCTGCTAAAAGAAGCCATGGAATGAGGGCAGCATTTTCAATCGGATCCCATGCCCAGTATCCACCCCAGCCCAGCGCCCGGTATGCCCATATGCTTCCTGTAAAAATCCCAAGTCCTAAGAAAAACCACCCCATAAGAGCCCACTTTCTAAGCATTAACTTCTCACAGCTGTCTTCAATTTCAGGTCCAACACACAAGCCTATTGAAAACAGCACCGCCATTGATGAGTAGCCTATGAATACTAGGGGCGGATGTACTACCATCCATGGATCCTGAAGAGCTGTATTGAGTCCTAACCCTTCTACCTGAAGGTAGTTCATCGTTTTGAAGGGCCGGCTTAAAATCGCCATCACCATTATACTCATATTGATAACAGAAAGGCCGATAAAAGCCGATATGTTTTTAAAGCCGTGCTTATCAAGTCCTCTTAAAAACACGAATCCCATCCACGAATTTATTACAGCCCACAATAAAAATGACCCTTCCTGTCCTGCCCATAATGCCGACACAAGATAAGCTGGAGCTAAATCAGTGGAAGTATGTCCATATACATATGCATAGTGAAAATCATGTATCACCTGGTAATATACAAGCAAAATCATATCAAAGGTTATAAGCACCGCCGACGCTAATGAAAAAATATTTACCCACTTGCTTAAAGTCTGCTTTTTATATGAAAATATGCCTGTTATGACAGCCATCAGGTATGCAAAGGCCGACATGGCAAATATAAGCCCCCCTATATTTATCATCAATCTCATCTCCCAGCACCATGAAGTTTACCTGTACCTTCATGACAGGCGCTGCATTCTCTTATAAAGTCCGGTCTGCCATATAGCTGTACAGGTATTACGTTATCAAGTGCCAGAGTTGAAGGCCACTCGCTGTGGGCACTGTTATGGCACGATATACATTTTATTTTTCCGTTCATATCGTCAGGACCATTGACTAAATATGAGTTGCGATATAACACACCTGCATTCACCGCATAGTCTGCCCCGTGGCATGCCCCGCAGTCAGGTTCATCAAGCCATGGTCTTCGTCCATTTAAAATAGTCTGTGAAACATTTGCCATGCTCCCATGGCATTTGCTGTCAGTACAGGTTATGCCATTTGCCGCCATAACGCCTCTATTACATTTAGTTACTTCACCTGGATGGCAATTATAACACTGGTTTGCAAGCTTTGACATACTCATCCTTGATGAATGGGAACCATGTATGGCCTGTGAAAGAGCCGGCACCCCATCCTTCCCTGGTGCATTTGAAATATTGTCGCTGTGGCATTCATCACACCTGTGACGTTTCCCCTGTGTTAAATCGGTATATAACTTTGTCCCCTCATTGCTATCATGTGCCATTAATATATTCTTATCGGTATCCTGGACGCCGTGGCAGTTGCTGCACATCATTTCATCCGATACGGGCAGTACTACCTTATCCTGTACTGCAAGAGCCTTCCCGGTTGAACTGTCCTTTACAGTTATTTTTACGGTCTGGTATGGGTTTACCTGCTTTTGCCCGTCATTGTAAGGTACAACGGGTATGGCTGTTGCCTCGAAATATTTTTTATCCTTTGAAAGTTTAAGAACCCCTTTTAGCTCATTTCCTGTAATTCCCACATCCGGTGCAATATCATATCCGTAATCCTTAGCATATTCCCAGAAGTTGACCTTGTCGGCAGAAGACGTGTTGTCATTTACCTCGTATTCCAAAGTGATACCTGAGGTTATCAGTTTTGCCTTATCCTTACCCTTTTCGAACACCTGCACCTCAAGATTGTTACCGGGAGGAAGGATAAGGAAAGCCGAATAATCCGGTTGTATGCAGTGCATTCCAATATCATTGTTAGCTAAAATCACATACTCTCCCCCGGATGGCTTGAATACAGATTGAGTAGATTTTGCATAATATGATACCCCACAGAGTAAACCTATGCATGCCAGCAATGCTGTCCCCATCTTTACAGCTTTTTTACGGGTTAAAATTATAATAACCCTGCTTATATGAAACACCTCCTATAAATCAGTATTAATCGGAAAATACATTTCACCATATCTATATTCGCATATCCATTCATATATTCACATGGTTCATTATATTTATCAGCATAGGTTGCGGTTGCTTGTATATCAATTGTATATTTCACTTTTAATCTCCTACAATTCAAATTCTTGTTTTCCAGCCAGATACATCGGAATTCATCAACGTTCTCCAGCATTGGGATACGATACCAATTTAGAATTCATTGATAATAGCATACTCTTGCAATTTTTTTAACAACACCGTAAAATCAGCATCGTTCATAGGTGCAGATGAAATGTGAAATTCTGTTCCATAATGTTCAGAAGAAAATCCATTTTCAAAAAATATAGAAAAGAAAGGTGTCATTTTATTGCATATTGCTATATCTGGTGGCTTTACTGTATGGTGGATCATCTCAAAACATAATATACATCATCCATCCATGCAATGAGACGGTTCTAAAAATTTCAGTAAATTACTATTTATAATACCTAATCTAAAATTTAAATTGGAATCTTACTGCTTCTTCTTTGATTTTACTATATAAATTATAGTAGCTATCAATGCTGACAATATCAATATATGTAAAATAGTATGGTATACGTCGGGAATGTACCTGCCCTTAATATCAAGCCAATGAATCGTTTTTGAAAAATACTTGATTTTGCCATTCACCGAACCCATAAAGCCACCGCCGAATACAGTATACCATTCATGGGAAATGAACTGTGTTATAAACCACATTGACAACCAGCCTGCTACAATCCATTTTCCTATTTTCTCACTGAAAATAAACAATGCCAATGATATTAAATAGATTACAAAAAAGACACCGTCATCAGCATATGAGCGAGTGACTAAGCATTTGTCACCGAAATAAACACCTATCATATCTAGGAAAAACCAAACCAGCAGTACTATTTGAAATACCATACAATTTCTCTTTTTCATATATAAAGGTTTCCTTTCAAATAACCCCATTCCTCTGTACCTCACTTTCCTTGGTCAAGCTGATTTTCCTGAATTGCACGGCAAGAACATATCAATATCCCTGATCATCAATCAGCCAGGGGGATTCTTTACCTTCTCGAATAAGAATCATACTCCAATTCGTATAATCCCCCTCATTAAACGAACCTGAAGCACCTTTCGGATACTTAACATTAAAACTAACCCTAAATACAATAACATCTTCTTTCTGTGTACCATTTATGCTACCTCTTCCATGCTCAACGTAACTTTTTCTCATAGGGTCATCCTCATTATAATCTATCGATAGTAATGTTCTAATTCCATCCCCAAATACTACATTAGGCTGATTGTAAATTGGCGTCAGAGTTTTCAAAATAGCCTCTCTATCCTTTTCCTGGATTGAACGAAAGTATTCTTCAACCACAGCACGGGCTGAGGTTACTTCCTCATCGGTAAACCCTGGCAATAAATCAATGTCATCTGCGTACTTATCTTCATCATCTATACCAACTACTGCCGTTTTACCGCTACTTACCGCCTCAAGAATTTTTTTATAAAGCTCATTTTCTATAAAACTGTAATGACCGTCTGTACCCCATTGCATAACGGCTCTACCATCATGCAAAAACATGTAATAGTCAGATGTTGTGCCATCGGAATAGGTTGCACGTAAGAGATAGCACTCCCCCAAAGTACTAATATCCATACCCGGCCATGCAGCTGACTTTATCATATAATTCATAATGATATCTTCGGCAAGTTGAGCGTTATCACCTGATAATGGTGATACTGTATACTGAACTTCACCGTTAACCAATTGTATAAATTCATATGATACCGAATTTTCCTCATTAAAAATAGGTTTCTGTTCCTTCGGATTTGTAAGTAATCCGATACTTACTACCGCTGCAATAGCTAGAGCAAAC
>ENA-UOOI01002619-UOOI01002619.1-fermentation-metagenome-genome-assembly--contig:-NODE-2619-length-15266-cov-3.077707_pt1 | contig 15266 bp, 10 predicted proteins | sample MGYA00245779_ERZ724027 | MGnify/ENA primary metagenome ERZ724027 (study PRJEB28704, sample SAMN03018318) | fermentation metagenome | biome: anthropogenic terrestrial biome; feature: soil; material... | reverse complement strand
GGAGCGATCCGGACGTCGTGGCGGAAGGCGCGGCAGCCTTTCGCGCGCAGTGCGCGGTCACGCCCGTCCAGGCATTCGTCGTTATTTCCAACATGATGTTCCAGTCCATTGGGAGAACGAAAAAGGCCTGCCTGATTGCCGCCTTGAGGCAGGGGATCTGTTTTCTTCCCGCCGTGTGGCTGATGCCGCGATTTCTGGGAATCAAAGGCGTAGAATTGAGCCAGCCGGCGGCCGATCTCGCGTCGTTTCTCATCTGTATCCCGGTTTCCGCCGGATTCCTGAAAAAGCTGGACGCTTCCGCGCGTTCCGGAAAGCCGCCGTCGGATGAAAAAGAAAAGAACCGCTGAAAATTCTGGGTTCTTCCCGGATCCGCCAAGGTATGATATAATACGGAGAGGGGAGATGAGGAACCATGCCGATTGGGGAAAAGGAACTTCTTTTTCTAAAAGGGACTCTTCCTTTCTGGGGAAAGCTGACGGAAGCACAGCGAGGATTAATCGGCAGGAATGCCGTGGTACGATCTTTCCGGGCTGGTTCCATGCTTCACAGCGGCCCGGATGACTGCTCCGGGCTTTATGTGATTACCGGAGGGCAGGTTCGTTCTTATATTCTCTCCGAATCGGGGCGGGAAGTCACGCTGTTCCGGCTGTTTGAACGGGATGTCTGTATTTTCTCAGCTTCCTGCGTCATGAAAGATATCCGCTTTGATGTCCAGACACAGGCGGTCGAAAACACTTCCACTATCTTGATTCCAACGCCTGTCTTTAAGGAACTGAATGAAAGCTCAATCGCGGTTGCCGATTATACCAACCGGCTTCTTTCCTCACGTTTTTCAGATGTCATGTGGCTCCTTCAGCAGATCCTGTTTATGAGCTTTGACCGGCGCCTCGCAATATTTCTGCTGGAACATGTGGATGCGGGAGGAAAGCTGAACGCGACCCATGAGGAAATCGCCGGCGATATGGCCAGCGCGCGGGAAGTCGTTACACGGATGCTGCGGTATTTTCAGTCGGAAGGCATTGTCCGGCTTTCCCGTGGCAGAATACAGGTCACCAATATGAAAAAACTGAAAAAGCTGGCAGGACAGGCGGAATAACGAACCCGTATTTCAACTGGGGCAGAGTCAAAGATTTTTTCCTCGAAGTCATTTTGGCACGGTGCTTTTTCTCCGGGACAGCATAAAATCCCTATTCCACAGCGCACGGAAGCCCCCCTTAAAGGTCGAACAAAGAATTGTTACAGGCTGTCAGCGCGGCAGAATTTGAAGGCAGACTCCCTCTGTATCAACGGCGGCTAAATTCTGAAGTTGCAGCGGGCCGGATTCACTTTGAATGGGGGATCTCCATCAGCTTGTGTGGGTAGAAAAAGCCTGAAAAACTAAATGGATGTGGGAGATCGTTCCGTCCGGATTGTGCTTGGAAAGTTAAAGGCGATAGAGCACAAATCCGCCGTGAAATCAAAGATAAAATGAATTCCTTTCGGGCACCCTTGACTTGCCCACCGGCTTTGTACAAAAAGCTGAAAATGAGTTAAGCCACAAAGCGGCTTTAACCGCCGAGCAGTGAATGAAATGATTGCCTTTATACTGCAGGCATACTCACTAGGGAAGATGGCTTTCCTGATTACCTACACAATCTGATGGAGACTCTAAAATACTTACTGCCTTAGCAGCAATCAGCCCTGCATACGTAAAGCGTGTGCAGGGCTTTTTCACCTCTTGCATTCTTTACTGATGCGGTAGTAAAGAACAACTGTCTAAAAGAATTATTTATGCTCTTCAAATTATACAATAAGTGCAATTATGTATACAATTTGCAAAGTAATTACCAAAATATTCCTCTATCATAGTGATTAGTGATTGTTTCTTCTTTCATGGATCTTATTTTCTTTACAGAAACAACAAATAAAAAGGAGGAAGAAATTGATGAAAAGAAAGATTTGGGTTGAAATCTTATCCGTAGTTTTATCGGCAAATTTGTTGATGTTGTCCTATCCGGCGGTAGCGTCTACCCTTGAAAAAGTTGATACGGAGTCGAAAAATTCATCGTTACATCATTCCGATGAAGAAAACTTTGCAAACAGGTCAGTGTCTAAATTAAACAATCCGCAGGTTTGGGAATTAGTTGCTAATTCTGGATTCGAGTCAGGAATTGTGGGACAGATCCCAGACCACTGGAGTATCGCAGACGGTTCTGACAGTAAAAATGGAGCCGCTATGATCAACGAAGATCTAAACGGCGTTAATTATGGGACCCATTCTCTAAAAATTTCTTATCATGGAAGCGGCATCTATGCCGTAATGAGTGATCCAATACCCGTCGTGGAAGGGGAAAAGTTCCGAGTTAATGTCCTCAGCAAAAAGGCATCTGGGGATGGTAGTTATCAGGTTTATCTGAATTATTACAATGAAGACGGCCAATTGGTAGGAAATTCTCAAAAATATGGAACAAGCTCTTCAGATAGTTGGTCTTATATCACCACTAATACAAAAGGTATTGATGCCGCTGTAGCCCCGGATGGTGCAGTGACGGCACGTTACGTTATTTCGCTTGGAGCAGAAGGGATCGAGACAGATGTAGGATTCTACCTTGACCGTGCCACAGTAATCCGTCTGGATCCATCGGTCACTGCCGTTCCAAACAGCGGCTTTGAAGAGGGTCTCGACGAAAACACTAGCTTTCCCATCGGCTATGACGTGTGGGAATGGACCGATAGTACCAAGGGAATTGTAGAACTTACCACAGAAAAAGCATACAGGGGGCAGAACAGCGTCAAACTTTCGACGACCAAAGGCATCGGGCAGAACAGCATCCGTAGCGCCCTCGTTGCAGTCGAGCCTGGAGTTTCTTACGATTTCAACGCATATACCTACACCGCAAGCGGAAGAAACCCGGTTGTCCGAGCCTATTTTTATACAAGCGACGGCGCAGAATTGAGTTTGAAAGATACAACTTCAAATGTCTCAGGCTCTTGGGTAAAAACAAAAAATGTGGCAACAGCACCGAAAGACGCCGCTTTTGCATCCGTGATTGTCTACCAGTACCGTTCGGAAGATACCACGAGCTATGTGGATGAAATATCAATCATCAAAACGTCAGAAGACTCCGGGGAGGAACCGGTCAGCGCAGTCTTGCTGAATGCGGGATTCGAAGACACTGTCCAGATGAACGGCATGCCGGCAAACTGGAAGCAATGGCCTTCCAATGCCTCCGGAAAATACGTTCTTACTACTTCTATGGTCCACAGAGGAAACGGATACAATGGAACTCATGCCCTTGAACTGGTTGATGACAGCGATCTGACAGCTGGGATAGCAAGCGACCCGGTCCAGGTAAGCGCAGGAAAAAAGATATGCGCGACTGCATGGGTTTATAATCAATCTGGTTCGGGCATCTCCCTCTACCTGAATTTCTATAAAACCAAAGAGGATGCATTGAACGGAACGAACCGGATTATATCGCCGGTTCCCAATTCCTTTTGCTCCGCTCTCGGTTTATGGACTCTCGTTACTGCTGAAGGTGTTGCTCCGGAGAACGCAAATGTGTCGACCGTCGGATTTTATAGCGGTACCGACGCACAGACGGACAGTTTTCTGGATGATGTGAATTTGACGGAAGTTTCTGAACTTACCTATCCCAACATAATTATGAATGCTGACTTTGAAGACGGCGCAGACGCCGGCGGTATTCCCGATCATTGGACAAAATTGGATGCTGTAAATCAAATATCTCTTTCCGAAGATCAGCACTATAAAGGAAACTATTCCGTAAAGCTGGTCAGCGATTCTCCCAAAGGTTGCGGTCTTCGTAGCTCCAAGGTGGCGGTAACGCCGGGTATAACCTATGAGGCAAACGCAAAAATGTACTGCGCCATTGGCAGCGCAGATCTTTATCTGGAGTTTTGGTCTGCCGGCGGTAACCGTATCAGCACAAAAACCATGACAATCAGCCAGACAAAGCAATGGTGTGATATATCTGCTATCATGGATGCACCGGCTGGTGCGGCCTACTCCACACTGCTTTTTTATCAGAACAGTAGCGAGCAGGGAATTGTATATGGCGACAGCGCTTCTATAAAACCGTATACACCTCCTGCCGTAGAAGTCCGGCACTTTGATTCCATTGTAAAAAATCATCCTAAAGTGTTCTTTACGGCGGACGACATTGCCTCGTTACGCAGGCTGGCAAACAGTACCGATAAAACAGCAACCGGTGTAACCGGCAAAGAAGTTGCAGACCAGATAATAAGTCAAGCTGAAATATATCTCAATGAAACGTCTTATAAAACATCGTTCAGTGCTTATGGCACAACGTACAGTATTACCATTCAGAATCCACCGGAAAAGCAGCCAGAATCTCCCGATTGTCCTGCAGGGTATAATGTATTCCCATTTTGGACACAGCTTTCCAGAGGAATTGAAGATCATCTGGAAATTCTATCCATGGCATACATGCTGACCGGAAAATCAGAATATGCACAAAAAGCGATCAACTTTTTGTCTGCAATGAGTGGATGGAACTTATGGCATGATCCGAAAGATAAATATCCAGAAGAACAGCTTACAAATTTGGATACCGCGCATCTGGTTCAAGGCGCGGCTATAGCATATGACGTCTGTTTTGACAAAATGACGGAAACGGAAAGGGCAAAAATCCGGGAAGCAATCATCACGCTGGGGCTTGAGCCATTATATCACGACGGGCAATATAAGCTTGACTGGAATATCCAAGGGCTTCGTAACGCTGCTCTTGCCACTGGCGCTCTGGCAATTATGGATGATGTGGACAGCAGCACTACCGACCGCTATCTGACTTGTGCAACTGACTTTTTTGACTGGTATCTTGACCAGAAGCAGAAATCCGGCAACGAAGAGGGATTCGGCTATACCAGCTATGCTCTTGAAAATATTGTCGGATCCTTCGACCAACTGGCACGTGTGACAGGAGAAACCTCCCTCATCAAAAACTCTTATTTGAATGATACTCTGATGAAGTGGATTATCTATTTTTCCGCACCTGGATCTCTGTCCCTTGCACCCGTTTCAGATATGACAGAAGGAACCCAGGAGTTTTATCAAACCTGCTCAGTCCTCGCAAAAAACGGGAATGGTCTTGCTGGGTGGTACTTGACCCATGCAAAGTTAGGAAGCAGCGATGTTTTACTGACACAGAAATTTTTGTTCCTCTGTGATCTGAACTCTATTAAAATTACGGAACCGGATAAAGCACTTTGCAATTCCAGCATCATACCCGAAGTTGGATGGGGATCACTGCGCACCGGTTGGGGAACGACCGATTCCGTGCTGGGGCTAATCAGCGATAATTCCTCAATGGGTCATAACCATTATGATCAGAATAGTTTTCTGCTTGCAACCAACGGGACTTGGATCGCCGACGACCCGGGATATTCTTCTTTTGTCTCGACGGAACAGGCACGGCAGCAGTTTCGCGGAAAAGTCGGTCACAATACAATTTTGGTTGACTGGGAGAAAAATACGGAAAACGGCGCTCAGGTATTTAAGGGCGGCGGCTCTTTAAAACCGAATATTTTAACTCCTTCCTATGGTTATCTTATCGGCAGTGCAGCAGATTCCTACGGGCTAAATGTGTTGCAACAGTTTGACCGGCATGCCATTATGATAAATCATGATGGACATCCCTACTATGTGCTGTTTGATGATCTGAATTCTTCGCAGAACCGCACCTACACATGGAACCTGTTTACCGGCGGCTGGGATGCCTTATCCGTGGATGGAAAGGCAGTTAAGGGCTTTACCTCAAGCCAGATGGGAAATCTTCTTAAAATAAACAGGAACGCGACAAATCTTTACGCGCAGTTCATCGGAAACGGCAAACTTCAGATTGACAGTGACATGTACACTGTCAACAACCAGGAGGAAGGTCCATATATCCACGTCTCAAATATACAGAAAGCCCGGCAGTATCAATTTATGACCATTCTAAATACCTTCGCAAGCGCGATCAACATTCCTGCGAATATCTTTCAGCCGACAAACGTAATCAATGCAGGATGTACCGATGTACTGAGTAAGCTTGATCAAAATTCGGGAATTCCCCTTTCCGTCTCACTATTCCGTGGTGAATCTGGAGTCAAATCCAAAGTAACCTACTCCTTTGAGGTTCCGGAAACAGGAAATTACACTGTTGATTTACTCCATCCGACTTCCCCTGCTTATGGAATCTATCAAATGTCCATTGATAACATTCCCTACGGTAAACCAATGGACGGCTACAGCACGACGGTTGTTTTGAATGCCGCTCCATTTACCGTTGGAAAAATGCATCTTACCGCCGGGACCCACACTCTAACGGCAGTCTGCACCGGAACAAGCGTACCCGAAGGTAACAAATATCTGCTCGGAATTACTGAAATCCGTCTGAAGAAAAGCAACGTGGATTTGTCCGCCGATGCGCCGATCAAGATTGCACAGACCATCGACGAACCCGATGTCTTGGGCGCAAAGATTTCCTATACCGCCGGCGAGAATGATATCGTCCTTTTCAAGCGAAGCGAAGCGGAAATTGAAAATTCTCTCGGCGTTTCAACAGATGCAAAACAGGTTTCTTTGGTCGGACTGAAGAAAAATGGTTCGCTCGATGGTATCGGAGTCAATTACGCGACCTCACTTCATTATCAGAACAAATCTTTGTTCAAATCAACGGAACCGGTTTCCGCCTACGTAGACTACCAAAATGGAACTATTACAATTCAAGCGGATAAAACTTCAGAAGTTACTTACCGGAGCGGAAATGGCCGAGGCACGACCTATACCGTCTACGCAAATCCCGGCACGATCACCAAAAAACTTCAGAAAAACGTGTCAAAGACGAACCCAAAAACTTCAGTTGTGTCTGTTAAAAACAATACGGCCACATTTTTAAGCGACACGACGCGCGACTTCAGCGTAAACGGAGCTTATACATTTAAAATAACAAGCAAAAACGGCAGAATTCCCGATTTCAAGGTTGGTACAGCGGGTGTGTTTGACACCAAGCTTGTCAAGGTAATCGGAAATGATTATTTCTTTAAAATTACAGCTGTCGGCGAGCCAGGATTTGAAGCTGGTATCTACATCAACGGAGGCCCAAGACTCTTGATTGCGGCGGTTGGATCCAATTCGAATGGTGTAATGCTGGACACGGGCAGGCAACTGACAGTAAAATCAGGGAAAACCTATCAGTTCAAAATATCCTCTGCGAAAAAGCCAGTTTTTGCATGCGGGACTCCTTCCGCTTTCCGAGTTGTTTTCAGCGGTTCGAAAGAAAGCGAATATTTTTTCAAAGCAACTGCCGTCGGTAAAGTTGGAGACAGCGCCGGGTTTTATGTTAATAGGGAAAAATTTCCCCGGACAATTGGTACAATCGTGAACTAAACCTTTGAAATAAAGCGTAAGGCAAAAGCACTTTTAACCAGAGCGAGAAATGGGCGCCCGTGGAATTTTTCTTCCACGGGCGCCCATGATTTTTATTTCCAACCGTGCCAAAGGTTCTGGCCTCTCTAGGAACTCAGGCTGGTTATTTCAGCCATCCCAGCCGGATACCGGTTTTCGCGTCAGCCGTAATGGAAATGGCTGAAAGCTGGCTGTCGCTGTTTTCCACAATCAGTGACGCTATCTTATCTTCGACTTCCCGGCGGATGAGGTTGCGCAGGTCGCGCGCCCCGCTTTTTCCGCCGATGGAATGCTTCGCGAGCCAGCGGGTGGCTTTTTCGTCATAAGTCAGCAGGATTCCCCGTTCTTTCAGCGACCCGACATATTCGTTCAGCATCAGATGCGCTATCTTCTCAAAATCGTCCTCTTCAAGCCGGCGGAAAACAATGATCTCGTCCACGCGGCTGAGAAATTCCGGACGGAGGAAGTCAGACAGCGCCTTGAGAGCCCGTTCGCGGGTCACGTCGGCGTCGTTCCGGGCAAAGCCGAGTGTCCCTTCTTTCCGGTCGCTTCCGGCGTTGGAAGTCATGACAATGACGGTATTTTCGAAGTTCACGTTGCGTCCATGCGCATCGGTGATATGCCCTTCGTCGAGAATCTGCAGAAGGATGTTCATCACATCCGGGTGCGCCTTTTCAATCTCGTCAAAAAGCAGGACCGAATACGGGCGGCGGCGTACTTTTTCCGTCACCTGCCCCGCTTCGTCGTAGCCGACGTATCCGGGCGGAGAACCGATAATGCGGGAAACCGAATGCTTTTCCATGAATTCTGACATGTCAAGGCGTATCAGCGTTTCCGGCGAATCAAACAGTTCCTGGGAAAGGACTTTAACCAGTTCGGTTTTTCCTACCCCCGTAGGCCCGACAAAGATAAACGAAGCGGGTCTGCGCCGGGGGCTGATCTGCACCCTGGTGCGCCGAATAGCCGCAGCAAGGGCCGATACGGCTTCTTTCTGGCCAATGACCCGGCTGTTGAGGACATTTTCCAGGTTGGCGAGTTTTTTCAGTTCGCCCTCCTGGATCCTGCTTGCCGGGATTCCGGTCCAGAGTTCTATGACGCGCGCGACGTCGCGCTCTTCGACCGAAGAGTTCAGTGCCGCCGGGGCAAGTTCTTTTTCCTGTCTGGACAGCTTGGAAATTCCCATCCGGATCTCGGCCAGCTTCTCATAATCTGGATCCACTCCCGGCGCAGTCATTTCCTCTTCTTCCGCGTTCAGCGTCTCGAGACGGTCCTTTACATCGTCGAATTTCGCCATGGGCTTATTTCTCAGAGCCGCGCACGCGCAGGATTCGTCCAGCAGATCAATTGCCTTGTCGGGCAGGAACCTGTCGTTGATATACCGTTCCGAGAGGGTGACGATTTTCTTTACCACCGGAGCCGGAACGTGGACACGGTGAAAAGATTCATAATACGGCTTGATTCCGTTCAGAATCTTCTCGGTGTCGGCGAGCGACGGCTCCGCTATTTTTACCGGCTGGAACCGGCGTTCCAGCGCTGCGTCCTTCTCGATATATTTCCGGTATTCCTCAAACGTCGTCGCCCCGATGACCTGAATTTCCCCTCGGGAAAGAGCCGGCTTGAGGATATTCGCGGCGTTCATGGAACCCTCCGCATCGCCGGTTCCCACAAGGTTATGAACCTCGTCGATAAACAGGATAATGTTGCCCTCGGCCTTGATCTCGTCGAGGAGGCCCTTAATGCGGCTTTCAAACTGGCCGCGGAACTGGGTTCCCGCTACCAGGGCCGTCAAGTCCAGAAGATGAATCTCTTTTCTCCGCAGCCCGACGGGCACGTTTCCGCTCGCGATACGAAGGGCGAGGCCTTCCGCCACCGCGGTTTTTCCGACGCCGGGTTCCCCTATCAGGCAGGGATTGTTTTTCGTCCTCCGGCTGAGGATCTGGATTACGCGCTCGATTTCCTTTTCCCGGCCGATCACGGCGTCAATCGCACCGGCGCGGGCCTTCGCGGTCAGATTCGTACAGTACGCGTTCAGGTGCCTGCGCTTCGTCTTATGTTTTTCCCTTGGATACCTGTGGGAAGACTCCCCGTTCTGAACCTGTTCCGGCGAGCTGGATCCGCCCGGAAAAAAGCTCTGGATGATCGGCAGGGTCGCCGCGCCGCCGGGAACAAACCCGCTCAGGGCGTTGTCCTCCCCGTTGTTATCCGTATTTTCGTGCATCAGATCGCTCAGTTCTGATTCCATCGCTTCCACCTGATCGTCTGTAATTCCCATTTTATCCAGCAGATCGTTTACCGGCTTTATTCCAAGTTCCTTTGCGCAAACCAGACACAGTCCGCGGCTTTCCTTAATATTGCCCGTGGGTGAAAGGAACACCACGGCGGGCCTTTTATGGCATCTGGAACACATGATCAAAGTACTCACTTCTTCTCTACTTCATCTCCGTTCTATTCTATCATACCATGGAATAAAACGATTGACAAATATCCGGGGTTCAGTTTTTTTTCTTATCCATGATTTCCTGAATATCGATCCGGTATTTTGGGTCATCGGAGCGTAGAATGTCAAAATATGTCTTGGCATAGCGGATGAACGCGTAAATCATAAACCCGGCCGTCACGGAAAGGAGAGCAACCGAAACCCGCAGATCCTCGGCATGGAGAATCTGCATGAGGACAATTATTCCAAAGGATATATAAAACAGAACCGTAGCGGTCTTACCGTACCATTTTGAACCGCTCGGCTTCTTTTTATTCTTGCCGATTAACAGAATGGCGCCGGTCACCATCAGCGCTTCCTTCACGATGAAGATGGCGAGCAGAGGAAGCAGCTTCGGCTCTTCGACGGCAAGGCAGATCGCGATGGATGCCTGCGTCAGTTTATCCGCAAGCGGATCGAGCATCTGTCCCAGTTCGGTCGACTGGTGAAACCGCCGGGCAATCACGCCGTCCAGCAAATCGGTCAGACCGGAAAGGAGCAGGACAATCCCCGCCTCTAAAAATCGTGCGCTGTTAAAATATAAGACAAACGGGATAATCAGGACAAGCCGTACGATTGTCAGCGTATTCGGAATATTAAAGTTTTTGTTTTTCATACCTGCCTACCTCATTCCAAAGATGAGTCTTCAACAGAGGATATATCGGATTGTGTGCCGTGGCATACTGGTAAATGCGGGAGTTGGAAATTTCCTTCCAAGCTTTCGGCGTGTTTTTCCACAGGCCCGCCGGCAGAAGGATCAGCTGCAGGGCAGCGCAGATCAGCAGGACGACCACTCCTCCCTTGAGAAGTCCGAGCAGGCCGCCCAGAAGGGAGTTAATCTGCCTAAGAACGGGAAGACGAAACAGCGTGTCCAGCACGCGTGCAAGAATCTGGACAAGCGCCTCCAAAACGGCAAAAAGGACTGCCGCCGCGATGATTTTTACGATAAACGGATTCTCAAGCCACGGCTGCCCCAGTTTTGCAAGCCATGGGGCCATGTCGTCCGCCAGCTCCTGGGAATGATAGGCGGTAAAGGCAACCGCCGCGATGCTGCCGAAAAACTCGACCAGGGCCCGCACAAACCCCCTCCGAAATCCAGAAACCGCAAACGCGCAGAATACAGCCAGAAAAACGATGTCAGCAAGCGTTCCCATTTTATCCCCCCGTTCCGCTGGCTTCCCGGAAAGAACCGCGTCCAGCCTTTCCGGAGCAGGATATACTAAAGAATATAACACAAACTGCCGGATTTCACAAGCGCGCTTTAACGGATTTTTAAAAGCCGGATTTCTGAAATACCGAGAACATAGGCGGAACTTTCATCCCGAAGGGCGACGGCGCGCGCGTCCTCGCCCGCGGAAATGCCCTTTTCGGATCCCGCCGGAGCCGCGAGAGGGAAAAACCAGGCTTTTCCGTCCGCCAGGGCAGCAAGTTCCTGCCCATAGAGCGAGACAGAACGGACGCTTCCGGAGACACGGCTCGAAAAGATGCCCGCGCCGTCATTTCCAAGGACCGTAAGGGAACTCTCCTCTGCGCCCGGATAGGCGCAGAGGGCAAGTGCCGTTCTTCCGGAATCGGAGGCAAAGGCTTCGAGCTTTTGTCCCTCATAGCGGAACTCCGACTTTTTCCCCGATTTTGGATTGAGGAAGAGGACTCCGGAATCGCCGACTGCCGTCACCGTGGAAGGGCTGTCCCAGAACACGTCCAGAATCAGATTTCCCGTCAGAGTCGCCGCGGGCTCCACGGACTTTTCCTGATTGAGGTTGATAAGATAAAGCGCGGAAACCAGTTCTCCGTTTTTGGCGGATACGCCGGCGACGGCTGCCTCAAGCCCGTCGGGGCTCAGGGCGACGGCGCAGGGATAATAGCTGGAAAACCAATATCGCGACTGGACGTTCCCCTCCGCCGTATAGGAAACCAGCATTCCGCAGTATCCGTCCGCGGCGGTTACCACCGCCGTCTGCCCGTCCGGCGCCAGGGCTCCTCCCAGAATGTCCTGCCCCGGCGAAAGGGAGACGGATTTTCCCCCCAGCGTATCAATCCGGAAATTCTTCCCACCAAGGTTATAGAGCAGGAAGCGGGATCCCTTTGCTTTTACCGTGGGTTTTGCGTAGCTGTGCGGATTCGTATAAATTTCCTTCGCGGTAGAATTATAAACGGAAAGAGCCGTGTCACCCGCAACCACGAGGTTTTTATCGGAGGAGAGAAAATTCTGCGGAGAAACGGAAGAGCCCGCGATGCTTTTCGGGTACCCGTCCCCGATGCCGAATCCCACGACCCGTCCCTCAACCCACTGGACGATATTCTGCGGTGTAAGGTTCCTGCGGTTATACCATCCCAGCACCGCGAGGACGCTCAGGCAGAGAATCAGGATGACCCGGTATCCCCAGCGGGGAAACCGCCGCTCCCCGCGGCCGGGAAATCCTCTCCGTTTTTTCCCGGGAACCGCGTGTTTCGGGATTTTCTCGAGACGGACCGTATCAAATCGGTGTTCTTCGTCACGCATGCCGCTTCGCCTCCCCGGATCCGTAGAAAACCCTTGCAAGGTAGAGTCCCTGCGGCGGCGCGGTCGGTCCGGCGGAAATCCGGCTCTCTTCCGAAAGGATGCGCGGGATATCTTCCGGGGCAAGACGGCCCTGGGCAACCCGCAGCATCGTGCCTACCATGATTCGCACCATGTGGTATAAAAAGCCGTCGGCAGCGACGCGGTACCGCACAAGGTCTCCCCTGCGGTCCCATTCGGATGCCGAGATCATCCGTTCCATGTTCCCGGGCGCGCGGGCATCGCTGGCGCAAAACGACGTAAAGTCGTGCTTTCCCAGAAAATACGCCGCCGCGCGGTTCAGGCGGTCCAGATCCAGGGGATACCAGTAATGCAGCGCCCGGTTTTTTAAAAAAGGATCCCGTTCCTGCCGGTTCCAGATAAAATACCGGTATTCCTTGCCTGTACAGGAATACCTGGCGTGAAATTCCAGAGGTTCTTCGCGGCAGGACAGGACGGCGATATCCCCGGGCAGAAAGTGATTGAGGGCGCCCGTCAGCCTTTTGCACGGGATATCCCTCCCCGTATGGAAACTGACGCAGAACTCCAGCGCATGGACAAAGGAATCCGTACGGCTGCATCCCTTGACGTCCGGACGCTCCCCGAGGACTCTTTCCAGCGCGTCCTGGAAGACCTGCTGGACGGTAACGGCGTTTTTCTGGACCTGCCACCCGTGATAATTCGCTCCGTCGAACCTGAGGACGGCCAGCAGATTGCGCATCGGATTTCCCCTCCTTCCAGGAGTTCTTTCCCTCTAAAAAGCGTCATCTAAGGGACGGGGGCAGAAACACCGCGCAAAGCACCGTCCCCGCGCAGAACGCGGAGAAAACGGCGATTGCCGCGGCATCCAGGCCCGTCATATGCAGCTGCTTCATTTTCGTACGGCCTTCGCCGCCGTGATAGCAGCGGCATTCCATCGCCATGGCAAGATCATACGCGCGTCGGAAAGCGGACACAAAGAGCGGAATCAGAATGGGGATCATCGCCTTGACGCGCTGCTTGAGTCCGCCGCTTTCCATATCGGCGCCCCGCGCTTTCTGCGCGTTCATGATGCGGTCGGTTTCTTCGAGAAGGGTCGGCACAAACCGCAGAGCAATGGTCATCATCATGGCGATTTCATGCACTTTCACATGCAGCACCTTAAGCGGCTTCATCACGCGCTCGAGCGCGTCGGTCAGCTGAGTGGGAGACGTCGTAAAAGTAAGGACCGAACTGAAAAGGATCAGGCAGATAATCCGGACGGAGATGAAGACGGCGTTGCTGACGCCGCCGTCCGTAATCTGGATAAATTTCCAGCTCCAGATCCGGCGTCCGCTGCCATAGAACAGATTGAGCACGCCGGTAAACAGCACAATGAACATCACCGCCTTCAGGCTTTTAAAATAAAGCCCGACCGGGATGCCGGAAAGGAACAGAACCAGAAACATCATGGCCGCCATCAGCGCGATTCCATAGAAGTTCGTGGCGGTAAAAAGGAAAATAATGAAAGCCAGGGTCAGAATGAGCTTGACCCTCGGATCCAGCCGGTGTATCAGCGAACGCCCCGGCAGGTACTGGCCCAGCGTAATGTCGCTAATCATGCCGCGCACCCCCTTTCCGAAGCAGCGGGCGGAGCTCTTCGACCGCCTCGTCGACGGTGAGCACGGGCTTGACCGGATATCCCTTTTCCTCCAGCGCCAGAAGGATACCGGTAATCTGCGGCACGCGCAGGCCCATGGCCTCTAGTTCCCTGCCGCGCGCGAATACTTTCTCCGTCTTGTCCAGCATGACGGCGTGTCCCTCGTTCATAACCAGCACGCGCGTCGCAAAGCGCGCGATGTCCTCCATGCTGTGGGAAACCAGAATGACCGTGCTCCCCCGCGCCATATGGTAGGCGGAGATCTGCTCCAGCAGCATGTCGCGACCCTGCGGGTCGAGGCCCGCCGTCGGCTCGTCCAGAATCAGGACGTCCGGATCCATCGCGATAACCCCCGCTATGGCCGCCCGGCGCTTTTGGCCGCCGGAAAGTTCGAACGGGCTTTTTTTGAGCAGTGTCTCGTCGAGTCCGACGAATTTTGCCGCCCGGCGCGCCCGTTTTTCTGCTTCCTCAGGACCAAGGCCCATGTTGCCGGGTCCAAAACAGATATCCTTCAAAACAGTCTCTTCAAAAAGCTGGTGCTCCGGGTATTGAAACACCATCCCGACGCGGAACCGCACGGAACGAATCTTTTTCGGTTCGGCCCAGATGTCTTTTCCGCCTAAGAAAACAGAACCGGATGTCGGGCGCAGCAGGCCGTTCAGGGTTTGGATAAAAGTGGATTTTCCTGAACCGGTATGTCCGATTACGCCTAAAAACTCTCCCTGTTCGATTCCGACGCTCACGTGGTCGACGGCGGTTTTCTGCATCGGGGTTCCCGCGCCGTAGGTATAGGTCAGGTTTTTGGTTTCCAGGACAAACATGGTTTCCTCCCTGATTCCAAGGGCTTTTTCGGCTGGGGAAGCAATTTTTCGAGCGCGGCGACGCATTCCCCCGCGTCCAGCGCGCATTCCGGCAGATCAAATCCTTCCTGCCTCAGGCGCCAGACCAGCTCCGTCGCCTGAGGCACGTCCAGCTGATGCGCTTTTAACAGGCGGACCTGCGAAAAGACCTCGCGGGGCGTGCCCTCAAGAAGAATTCTCCCGTCGTCCATAACGACCACCCGGTCTGCGCCGACCGCTTCATCCATATAATGCGTAATAAGAACAATCGTGATTCCCTTTTCCCGGTTCAGCCGGTGAATGGTCTCCATCACCTCGTCCCGCCCGCGCGGATCCAGCATGGCGGTTGGTTCGTCCAGCACGATGCAGTCCGGTTCCATGGC
>ENA-UOOI01002618-UOOI01002618.1-fermentation-metagenome-genome-assembly--contig:-NODE-2618-length-15266-cov-20.973900_pt1 | contig 15266 bp, 16 predicted proteins | sample MGYA00245779_ERZ724027 | MGnify/ENA primary metagenome ERZ724027 (study PRJEB28704, sample SAMN03018318) | fermentation metagenome | biome: anthropogenic terrestrial biome; feature: soil... | reverse complement strand
GGCCCATCTCATGGTAAAATCGAGCCCGGTCATTATAATATTCATTCCCCGCCAAGTTTATGTGAGATTACTTATCAATTAATTGTTTTTATTAAAAAAGGGTTTTTATAAATAAAATAGAAATCTATATACATAAGTAAAAAAAGGAGGATTAATATGGAAAAGGAATTAAAAATACTTAAGTTTGCAATGAGTATGGAGCTTGATGGTCATTCCTTTTATGATAACTATTCAAAGAGTGTACAAAATCCAACTGCAAAGCAACTTTTTGAAGGGCTGTCTAAAATGGAAACAGCTCATTATGAGTATTTAAAGTCTCAATATGATAATTTGTCAAAAGGCAAATCCATAGCAAAACCTGATCGTGATCTGGGTAATCCGGAGATCTTCAATAAACGTGTGGAAAAACAACAGACTTCATCCTTTGAAACTAAAACCTCCGATATTACACTCCTGAGGATGGCCTACCTTATAGAAGATGATTTTATGAATTTTTACAAAAAGGCCGCAGACAATGCAGATGATGAAGGAGTTAAGAAACTACTTACAAATCTTGCAGAATGGGAAAAGGGCCACAGGGAGATTTTAGAAAAACAATATAAATCTATGTTTGAAAGCAATTGGAACGATATGGGTTTCTATCCCTTTTAATAATTATAAGGGAGGGCGTCATACCCTCCCTTATTTTTTACTCTTATTATAACCGAAAGCCGTTTCTCGATAGATGACTCCCCTCTGATAAAATCCGATTGAGCAATCACCATTACTATTACTCAATTTTTGTGATAACATTTATCAATCAATTATTTTTATTAAAAAAGGGTTTTTACAAATAACATAGAAATATATATATATAAGTAAAAAAAGGAGGATTAATATGGAAAAAGAATTAAAAGTACTTAAATTTGCAATGAGTATGGAGCTTGATGGTCATTCTTTCTATGATAACTACGCAAAAAATGTGCAAAATCCAGCTACAAAGCAACTTTTTGAGGGCCTGTCCAAAATGGAAACGGCTCATTATGAGTATTTAAAGTCTCAATACGATAATTTGTCAAACGGTAAACCCATAGAAAAGCCTGATCGTAATCTGGGAAATCCGGAGATCTTTAATAAAAATGCGGCAAAGGAAGGAAATCCATCCTTTGAAACTAAAGCCTCAGATATTACACTATTAAGGATGGCCTACCTAATAGAAGAAGACTTCATGAAATTTTATAAAAAGGCCGCGGATAATGTAGACGACGAAGCTGTAAAGAATCTACTTACAAATCTTTCTGAATGGGAAAAAGGCCACAGGGAGATGTTGGGAAAGCAATTCGAGAGCAGTTGGGAAAAGATGGGATTTAATTTTTCTACATGGACATTTTAGAAAAGCAATTATAAAGGGAGGACGTTATGTCCTCCCTTCGTTTTATTTACTATAACCTTGAAATATATTTCTCCGCGTTCACGGCGGCAACCGCTCCATCGGACATAGCGGTAATATCCTGCCTTACGGATTTCTCCCTGACATCCCCAGCCGCAAACACACCCGGAACACTTGTTTCCATATTTTCATCAGTAGGTATATATCCCCTGTCATCCAGTCGGATCTTATCTTTTACCTCTTTAGTGGCGGGGACATTCCCTATAGCCACAAATATACCGCCGACATCCACTTCTTTTCTTTTGCCTGTCTTAACATTCTTAATGACCATGCCCTCGACAGAGTCTTTACCCTTTATATCATCAACAACACTGTCCCATAAGAACTCGATATTTGGGTTTTTAAACGCCCTGTCCTGTTCAGCCCTGGTAGCCCTAAGCTCGTTTCTCCTGTGTACAACATAGACCTTAGGTGCATAGTTTGTCAAAAATATTGCGTCATCTACAGCGGTATTACCTCCGCCTACTACCGCTAATGTTTTTCCTTTAAAAAATGCCCCGTCGCATGTGGCACAATAGGATACGCCCGTACCTCGAAGCCTTTTTTCACTTTCTATGCCTATCTCCCGAGGGTATGCACCCATAGCAAGGATTACCGTCTTTGCCTTATATTCATTACCGCCTATGGTTAACTTTTTACATTCCTTCTTAAGCTGAATACCAGATATCTGTCCATATGTTATCTCTACGTTATATCTTTTTACCTGCTCTTGCAGTTTCATGATGAGATCCGTCCCGCTTATAGACACGTAACCAGGATAATTCTCGATGTTGGGCGTCGTAATGGCCTGGCCGCCCAGCACATTTTTTTCTATTATCAATGTCTTCAAATTCGACCTGCCTGAATAAAGACCTGCGGTAAGACCGGCCGGGCCTCCGCCAATTATTATTACATCATACATTTTTTTACCTCCGTTTCTTTATCTATCTATATTATATACATAATAAATAAATATACAAAATGGACGTTTATTTCACAAAAAAATGAGCAAACTAAATCAAGAGAAAGGAGTATGAATCATGAAAAAAAACATAGGTAATCTTGATGCATTAATTAGGATATGGACAGGCAGCTATATATTCGGAAAAGGAGTAAGCAAAAAGTCGCTTTTAATGACATCACTGGGAGGCCTTATAATGTCCGAGGCTTTAACGAAATCATGCCTTTTGTATTCTATGTTTGGAATATCCACATCGGGTATTGAAAACAAACCTAAAACCGGTAAAATTAGTGGAAACCTTACCGGCGACATAAGCCTAGATTAATATTAATGCTTTATATCATTTATTTAATTTGATATATCCCTTCCTCTTTAATTTATTTATATGCTCTTCCACCTTTTCATCTATGTTAACCCCATAGGTATCCTCCATAACAAACATCATGGATACGGCAACCTGGGCAACATCCAAAAGCTCGCCGGATATACGGTCTAATATCTCTTTTTCACTCATATCCACCTTTTCACCGTTTAATCCTCTGAACTTACCTATAGCCTGTGCAAGTTCCCCTGCTTCTTCCATGAGTTTTAATGCGGTAGACTCAATGCTGGGTTGAAGATTATCAAGCTTTGGCAGGCTTAGTACCTTATAATTACTTTCCATTATTTTCCACCCCTCTTCATGTATAAATCAATTATATCAGGAAAATCTAATTATTAGAAGGGACTTATGGCAGCCGAGCAAAGACTGGTCTATGTTCTAACGGATGTTTATCAGTCGGGCAAAGGTCATTTCAGGTCGCACGATCCAAAATGGCCGGAGCGAAGATTAATATATGTGTTGATCCTATGTACCTCAGTCTCCCGATTGTTTTATGTGGGGCAAATATGTATATTGGTTGAGCCAAGATTGCTAAGGGTGTTGATTGATGTTTCTGTAACGGTCAAAAGATTGCGATGGAAGCATAATATATCTTTAATAGTCGGTCAAAGGTTGATTTTTGTGTTGCAGTTATCTATTGCTGCCGAAAGGTGACACCGGGTGATGAGAATACTTTTATTAGCCGGAGAGAAGGTTGCTATGGGTTCTTTCAGATTCAAAGCAATAAAAAAATAGCGGGCGGTTAGCCCGATATTTTTTTCTCCAAAGCATCCAGCCGCTTATACAGCGGAATAATCCTGTTTATTAAATTCTTTTCAGCCAAAGCCGTCATCAGCTGATCCTGTGCATGTACAACCAAGAAATTTATCGTCGTCTTCTGATCACCCTGAACCAGCATATTTTGGTATTCATGTCCGGCATAGAACTCGTCATCGGCCTTCTTTAAATGTTTTTCAGCCTCCTCGAATCTGCCCTTTTCTGCTTCATCCAATGCTTCGTAGGCTTCGGCTCGGGCATTACCTCCATGAAGAACCAGGTTATATACAATCTGTTCTAATTCCATCTCATCACCTCTTCTATTTATCTGTTGTTTTTTCTTCCTTTAAGAGCTGTGATTCATACATTTTAAAGAAGGGGTAGTAAATAAGGCCGGCAACCGCCATGTCTACTAGCTGGAGTATCATAGCCTTCCAATCACCACCACTGGATATAAACCCGCTAAAAAATACGGGAACAGTGAATGGAAGCTGTAAAATAGGCCGAGCCACAATGTTTGTTGCAAACGCAATATAGTTTATAGTTACAACAGCGGCAGGCGCTATCATAAAAGGTATCATCAGTATGGGGTTAAGTACTATAGGTGCTCCAAATATCATCGGTTCATTGATATTAAATACAGCGGGTACAATAGATGCCTTGCCCATAGTCTTAAGCTGTACAGATGATGAAAGCAAAAACATCAGCACCAATGGCCATGTAACCCCTGAACCGCCTAGGTGGCTGAATACATGGAAGAAGGGTTCCGTGACAATGCCAGGAAGCTGAGTACCTGCCGCAGCAGCCTGTGCATTAGCTGCCAGCTGACTCATCCAGAATGGATAGGCAATGGATGATACCACATTCATGCCGTGTATCCCCACCGACCACAGTATCATCATAAGGATTATCTCTGCTAAAGCAGCCGGATAACTATTGGAAGCAGCAACCAGCGGTTTAAACAGGTTTATAATCAGCTGGGGAAGTGTTATATGATAATTAGCCCATACAATCCATTCACAGCCCCATGCAAGAACTATCATTACGAACATAGGAACAAGAGCTATAAAACTCCTGACAACATACGGAGGCACCTGCTCCGGCATTTTTATTACAAGACCCTTTTTATTAAAGAATCTTACAATAATCGCTGTTACAATACCTATAATAATAGCTACGAAAAGTCCTTGTCCGCCAAGATAATTCAAGATATCTCCAAAGCTTACCTTGGTTACATCCTCAGCCGGAAAGCTTGTGATTAAAAAAGCCAACATAGATGTTATACCCGTCATCGGCTCATCCAAATCCCAACGGGCCGCCAAGCTGTATGCCGTACCAAAAGCAACCATAAGGGCCATAATGCCAAAGGTGAGGTTAAAGGGAATGCTTATCTGACCCATAATAGGCTTTATAGCGTTGGCCCAAGCATTAATTGGGGCCCAGTTAAGTCCGGTGGGAGGATTGGCTATAATGAGGAATACGGCGCCCGTCAATATAACAGGAAGCGCAAAACTGCTAAACGCATCCCTTATCGCCTGAAGATACACGTTTTGTGCAATATTTGCCAGAACAGGCATCAATGAATCTTCCATCCATTTTAAAAACCTATTGTTACTGAATCTGTCCCCATCCATTTAAATTCCTCCTTTAATTATTTTTTATTGCTGGCAAGACTCACTATCTGGTCCAAAATCTTTTTGCCGTCCATTATGGCAAATGCCTTCATGTCAACCACATCGACAGGAATATTGTATTTATCTGCGATGCCTTCTATTTCTTTTCTTAGGTGCCTGACCTGTGGTTCTAAGAGAGCTACATCATACTTGTCGGCATGCTTTTTGAACTCCCCAGTACCGCCGGCATCAACGGTCACATCAACGCCTTGCTTCTTTGCTTCGTCGGATACCTTTTTGGCTAGAGAACTGGATGTGGCACCCCAGCTACATAAAATAACGGCATGTATAGACATAAAAATCACTCTCCTCTATTTTTTGTTATTCTGTGTTTTTGCTTTTGTTTTAATACCTTATTTTCCGCATGTATCATTTTAATGAAATATTTTTGCATAAAATAAATAACCGTAACCAGCGCACAACCGAATATTATGACAAATAATCCATAATGAAAACCACTGTGGATTGTGGTGTAAATACCGGCCGCTATCCATATGCCATACAGTAAAACGTAAAACAACTTCAATTGTAATTTACTGATGAAAAGCATCAGACTGTCACCCTCTTTATTTCTTCCATATACTTATTTTTTAATGCATCTTCTACGATACTTTTAAGCTCGGAAATGTTCTTAGCCGCGGTTATATTTTTAACCATATCGGCATCTTCAATGAGTGAAACGCTTATGTCTCCCATGATCTCTATACCTTCCCTGTCATCCTCAGGGGCCAGCATCAAAAATGCGGTGTTTATATCCTCTTTTTCATCCAGCAGGTTTTTCATGGATATTTTTTTGGTAAGCCGTCCGGCAACCATTATCGGGAAGTTCACCTCATCAGTGGAACAGTGATATATAACGAAACCTCTGCCCGGAAGAACAATCCTTCCCAGACTCTCCCTATCCAGAAGTCTGCTAATGATATTGTTTTTACCGGTAATCAATCTCTTTGCTATCAGGCCGGATATAAATTCCTCTATGATATCATTGGAGTTTTCACCTTTTAACTCCATCAATTCTGTCCTCTCCAAAAGGTTTAATAAATGCCTGCCGTACCGCGCTATATGGATTACATCACAATCATACCCGGCTTTATTGGCAAACTCTCTGTTCATTATCAGATCGGTATTGAGCGCTGATCTTATCTTCTCTACATCTTCATCCAACAGCAGTGGATTTACCGTGACGCTCGCTACGCTTCCTGTCTTAAGCGGTATGGTCGAAACTATAAGGTCCAGGTCTTCATTCTTTATAGCCTCATCAACCTTACTACTGGGAACGGCGCCGACTACATTAATCTGTGGAAAAAGACGCAGCTTGGAAAGCATCATCCTGGATGTTCCTATACCACTGGCACACACGGCAAGCACATTAAACTTCCTTGCATTCCTTTCTTTCCGCTCGATGGCGGCGCCGAAGTGCATAGCTATATACCCCACCTCATCGTCCGGTATCGGCTGATTTATCTCTCTTTCAAGTATCTTACATATTTCCTTGGTATCATCATATAGCTTAGTATATTTGGCCTTTATATCATTCAGCAGAGGATTTCGAATGGCCAGGCCGGAATATAGCCTGTACAAAGCAGGCTCAAGATGAGTAAGTAGACCATCACTCAAAAGCCCGTCATCACTTAATACCATGCCGAATTTTCTCTCGGACATATCGATCATGGATTCCACTAACTCCTTAAGGCAGGTATCACCGCTGCTATCGGTATTTGCCCTGTACCTGGCCCCCTTAAGATGCACCGTTATATACCCTATCTCACCCTCCGGTATATTAATATCCAGTTCATCCTCCAGATAGCCGGCCAGCGTTTTTGCATATTCATATTCTTCCGTAGTCTTAAGCTCATTTAATTTGCCAGCATCAATCTCTATGTTTTCCCCTGATTCTATCCTCTTTATAGCCAGTGCCAGATGTATTACAAGGCCCATGTATGAGCTCTGTATGATGTTGAAATCCAATCTGTCCGAGAGCATCTTAACAGATTTTTTTATAGCTATAATCGTATCTGTATCAATAATTCCCACCAGGGATTCTTCTATACTGTTCTTGTTCTCCTTTTCCTTGCTGCTCCTGTTTAAAAACTTAACGAGGGTGTGAGTATCCGTATTCTCATACAAAAAATCAACGATGGCCCTTCTGAAATCGCTCTCATCCCCTTTGACCAGCACACCATAGCCGGGTTTAGTAATAAGCAGTAGGTTATGAGCAGTAAACCAATCATCCAAGTCTTTTAAATCATAACTGATTGTTGCCGCAGACACTCCATATTTTTTTGCGAAGTATTGCATTTTCACTGGCTGTTTCAATTGCAGAAGTTCAGACAGTATCAATTTTTTCCGTTGATCAACACTCGGTGATAATTTACAATCAAGCAAATCGTTTTTTAGTTTCTCCCGGTCACCTATATTCCCATTAATATCCAACTCGCCGTTAGAATTGGATAAAACCTGGCCATAGCCTCCAATCTCCTGATTTATAGATTTTATCTCTCTATATGCGGTTCTTCTGCTGATTTTATAAGCCGCGCAGATATCCTCAATGGCATTATCCTTTCTTTCAATTGATCTTTTAATAATAGCAAACTGGCGTACACTCAGTTTAATCATATTTGGTCACCTTTCAAGTGACATATATTTAATAAATCATTTATCCTTTCGTTTGTATTATAAGCTATACCCAGTAGATTACAAGGGTAACATGGCCAATCTATGTCATTAATAAATTGACATAAATTTAAAAGCCCCCGCTTAAGTGTTAACTTAAATGAGGGCTAAAGTCACTTCACCTGCTATTATTGCACATTGTACATACCGTTACTCGCCATGTAATTATAAATTTTCTCTCCATGCTGCTGTTCTTCTTTTTGTATGTGGTTTAAAGCATCCCTTGTGGCATGATCCCTGAATTCAAAAATCGCGGTATCATATGTGTCTGATACATACTTCTCCGTGGAAAGCATGTCGGTACACATCTCCGCATCTGCTGCTGTAGCGTTACTTCCCTGTGGCATTGATGCGGCCTGATTCTGTTGCGCACCACTGCTCTGCTGCTGAGAGCCGGCAGCGGAAAGATTTGGGGCCTGGCCGCTTTCAATCTGATTAAGAGTGTTAAGGTGCTGCTGTTCTTCTTTAGCTAAATCAGTAAATAGATTCTTCAAATTAGCATCCTTTGTCTGATTAGCATACTTATTATACTTCTTTATGCACATGTCTTCATGCTCTTTCTGATCCTTAAGCAATAACGATTCCTTTTTAGAAAGTTGCATTTACAATATCACCTCCTGCATATATCTTTTGTAAATAAATCAATAATATTCAATAATAGCATCATGCTTTTAATAAAATCAAATGCAAAAAGACAACTTCTTATAAAAGTTGCCTTTTTTGTATTGAACTCTAAATTTATTATGCAATTTTATTATTATAAGTCAAAAGACTATACAATTAGGAGACGCCGGTTTAATAATCTACAGTTTTAAATCCATATTTGACACTATATAACAAGACATTCCAATAATATTAGCAAAATATTTCATAACTCACAAAATTAAATATGTGTTTTTTAATCCTTGTAAGGTAATCTAAAAATAATGATATAAAAATAACTATCGTTTCAAACCCTTATAGGTATTCTAAAAACCATTTTATCTTTTATCTATTATATATCTAACTCTAATGATATTATATCAGAAGAAAAGGTTTTTTGCCATAAAAAATTCTTCATAATAACTATAGTTTATAACATATAATACAGACTGTATCTGGGATATTATATAGTAACTGTTTCATATGTTAAAAGTTTAAGTAAAGATAACATCTATATTCTTTAGAAAGGTATATGAAATGTGCCCATATCAAAGCCAACGTCAGTGTTGTATACAAAGGCTTTTAGCTGCTGTCGAGGGTACGACCACATAGTCCTTGCTTAATATTTTAACATTATCTGCTCAGTCAGGCCCCTTTACTATGGGAAGGGGCTGTCCTTCGGAGTCTTTCAGGCTTGTTAAAGGGATGTAGTTGTCATCCTCATCCTTAATATACCTGATATAGTTCCATCCGTTTGTGCCCCACCTGCCGCCCGGCTGAGCCATATAGTACATGCCCTTGCTCCTATCATACCTGAGGTCGTATGTCTTCCCGCTGGGACTTACCTGATCTGCAAGCCCGGTCGGTATCCACTGGTTGAAGTCGGTTTCCTACGGGGTTGTCGGAGGTATTGGGGTCGCCTCCCTCGTCAATGTTCTTTTGATATTCCTCTGCCGTAAGTTCTCTGTGTACGTGTACCGTTGAATAGGTAACGCCGTTGTCCGTTGTTATGGGGGTATCTGTATCCGCCATTACCTCCGTGGGTGAACATGTGATGCCTGCTAATATCATTATTGCCGATAATAGCAGTGACACTGCCCTTTTCATCGGTTCTTTTTTCACCTCCTTTTTAAGCAATTTACTGCCTTGAATCATCTAATCACCTCCATAAAAAAAGAAGGCTTTTGCCCTCAAGAAAAAATAAGGCAGGTATCTATCCGCCTTATTTCCACGGTTCTACATATGGCCCTAAATTAGAAGAAGTGCCATCAAAATATATTATTTCATCCAGTGTTCCGGTCCCCCAGTTGAATGCCTTATCACCGACCTTATAATCTTTCGGGTTCTTAGCCTCTGTAACTATCTTAAAACCATTTCCGTATTGTATGGGTAGGTTCTTGGAAATATATACGCTGTTGTTCTTCTCGTCGAATTTGACTCCGTAACCAAACGTATTGGCCTCTGCCCTCAAGGGAAGGTATGTTACGCCGTCGTCCATTATCAGTGGAGGAACGTCAGCCTTATACAGGTGATAACCATGTGTGCCATTTTTGTTATTAGTACCTAAATTAGTGTCAACCTGTATATACAGCATCCTTACTCCAAAGAGGATGTCCCTGTTGTCTTCGGGGGAATTAGAGTATCTGACCTTATCAATCTTAAAACCATCGGGCCTTTTAGACTCTTCTGTGTAGGGTTCCCAAAAGATAATATCTCCTGGATTCGTATATGTTCCTAAATCGCCCTTACGCTGATTAACGTAATCAGTAATGTAATATACAAAGGCCCTTAAGGGCATCATTGTACGGCCGCGTACAGTCAAAATGGGGTTGTTTACCGTCACTGCCTTATATACATTGTCTACTTTTTTTATCTCCTGGGTCTTAGTGAAGTCCACGAGCTTGCCCTCTATATATACCTTTACATTGGAATCATACACGGGCTCATCGGCCAGGCCGGCTATATGATGGGAGCTTGCCACAGGAGTCTTAGGCGTGTCTGCGGCAAATCCTATACAGGGTATGAGCAGGGCAAACACCAATAATATGCTTAGTACTGCCTTTACATTTCGTTTCATCATATTACCACTCCCTTAATTTTATTTTATCACATTAAGTGCCAGGTTAAGGCAAACCTAAAAGGATTTATCAGCGATGCGGCTGATTAATCTCCAGATAATCCATTAATGCAGTATGAAATACTTTTGAGTAATTAACGCCCTGCTTCTCCGCAATTTCTTTTAGCCAGGCCGGTATAGTCAGGTTAGTTTTTACAGCTCTGTTATCCAGCTCATTTTTCACGAGATCAGGAAAAACAGTAATAGGAGATACTATATATCCCTTTGCTGTTTTGGGATCTATATTTATTGATTTTGACGGAACAGGTATTTCGTCTCCGTCCTTTTCCATACCATATATATGCAATCCTAATGCATCAGCAGCTTGCTTCTGTGCATCTTCAAAATCATTTCCGCAGCTTATGCAGCCCGGAAGGCCCGGGAAGTATACGCTATAGCTTGTTTTAAAATACTGTTCAAAGTACCGGGAGTAATCTCACCTTTATGATTTGGGCACTGTTACTTTACCGGATTTAATAGGGTGTTTTAACTGCATGTGTAAGCCTCTCGTCCTTATATCAATTTCTCATAGGTAGTCTAAAAACTACTTATGACAGCGGTTCTGACTATGATGGCGGGAGGTTTCAATTCCTCATAGGTAGTCTAAAAACTTGTTCCTTAGCTTGCTTCTCAGCCTCTTTAAGAGAATCGTTTCAATTCCTCATAGGTAGTCTAAAAACTCTTTGATGAGATGCGGCATCGCTTTGACTTTCCTCTGTTTCAATTCCTCATAGGTAGTCTAAAAACCAAAGGTTCCGCACTTTCCATACTGATGAACCGGAGAAGTTTCAATTCCTCATAGGTAGTCTAAAAACGGTAGGAGGTGAGGAGATGAGGAGAATCAAAATCGGGTTTCAATTCCTCATAGGTAGTCTAAAAACGCCGATACAGCTGCGGATCCCGGCCGGCTGGGCAAGTTTCAATTCCTCATAGGTAGTCTAAAAACTATGAGTGAAATTAGTATTATAAGGCCTGTCAGTATGTTTCAATTCCTCATAGGTAGTCTAAAAACCTTCTTCTTTGCTTCCCAATCAGCCAGGGTGAGCGTTTGTTTCAATTCCTCATAGGTAGTCTAAAAACAAATTAGAGTAGCAAAAAGCGCAGAGGAGCAGCTATGGTTTCAATTCCTCATAGGTAGTCTAAAAACGAAAGGAAGATCTATGCGATGCCGCACAGGATATGGCAGCGTTTCAATTCCTCATAGGTAGTCTAAAAACGAAAGGAAGATCTATGCGATGCCGCACAGGATATGGCAGCGTTTCAATTCCTCATAGGTAGTCTAAAAACCAGAGGCCATATGGCGGTATGGCGCAGCACAGGTTGTGTTTCAATTCCTCATAGGTAGTCTAAAAACATGTGATGGCCGCATATGGTATAACCGTTTATTTAGGTTTCAATTCCTCATAGGTAGTCTAAAAACAAACGGCTCAAAACGGTCACTACTCACCTGATCCATAGTTTCAATTCCTCATAGGTAGTCTAAAAACGGGTTGCCTTTTTAGCTGGTTTAGCTTTGCCTTTTAGTTTCAATTCCTCATAGGTAGTCTAAAAACCCCAGACCCGGGGAGGATTTGGGACGGTTCGAATAGTTTCAATTCCTCATAGGTAGTCTAAAAACGGAATCCGGGCGCAACCGATACGCCCAAATAAAAAGTTTCAATTCCTCATAGGTAGTCTAAAAACTATGAGTGAAATTAGTATTATAAGGCCTGTCAGTATGTTTCAATTCCTCATAGGTAGTCTAAAAACCTTCTTCTTTGCTTCCCAATCAGCCAGGGTGAGCGTTTGTTTCAATTCCTCATAGGTAGTCTAAAAACTATTTTCAAGGTCGGCGATGAACTCGTCATTGCTAGTTTCAATTCCTCATAGGTAGTCTAAAAACCTGCTAGGTGTGTCTTACCCGTACCCACAGGTCCTAGTTTCAATTCCTCATAGGTAGTCTAAAAACAAATTAGAGTAGCAAAAAGCGCAGAGGAGCAGCTATGGTTTCAATTCCTCATAGGTAGTCTAAAAACCAGCTACGCCGAACTCAAAAGCGGCGAAATCACGGCTAGTTTCAATTCCTCATAGGTAGTCTAAAAACTAGCGGTTGAAAGCGACAGAGATATCACTAGAAAGGGTTTCAATTCCTCATAGGTAGTCTAAAAACCATCCTCGCCATACTCTCCCTCCTATTCTCTACTGCTGTTTCAATTCCTCATAGGTAGTCTAAAAACATCTATCCGAAGACTGTAGCGCCTTATTTCGGGCATATGTTTCAATTCCTCATAGGTAGTCTAAAAACCCACCCGTTAGCCATCTTGTTCAGCAGTGTACTTTTTCGTTTCAATTCCTCATAGGTAGTCTAAAAACGTTAGCAAATGGGATGAACTTCATTTACTACGCGTAGTTTCAATTCCTCATAGGTAGTCTAAAAACTCGTCTATATCGATCTTTAGATCAACTAGCCAATTTTGTTTCAATTCCTCATAGGTAGTCTAAAAACCCATTTCTTCATGGCCTTATAAAGATTTTCAAAGCTGGTTTCAATTCCTCATAGGTAGTCTAAAAACTCGCCCAATCCTGTATACCTGATGATGCTCCTTTATGTTTCAATTCCTCATAGGTAGTCTAAAAACTGCCCTATATCAATCCCATTCTGTTTAAGTATCTTCGGTTTCAATTCCTCATAGGTAGTCTAAAAACAGTGACCCCACGGCTGCAAAGGGCACAAAATTAGCGAGTTTCAATTCCTCATAGGTAGTCTAAAAACCCAACCCTCATGGCCCTTCATGATGTCTGTTCCAAAGTTTCAATTCCTCATAGGTAGTCTAAAAACACAAACACTGGGCCAAATGGGTAAAAAGCATAGATAGTTTCAATTCCTCATAGGTAGTCTAAAAACCGAAAAAGAGGGCATTGGTGGACGCTACACTGTTGGGTTTCAATTCCTCATAGGTAGTCTAAAAACGATATACCGTCGTGCTTTCAGGATGCAGAATAGATAGTTTCAATTCCTCATAGGTAGTCTAAAAACCTGACGGAATAGAAAGATTCAGAGGCTACGTATTTACGTTTCAATTCCTCATAGGTAGTCTAAAAACCCGGCTTCAAAATCCATCCCGGTCTTCGTAGCAGCTACACCAATCCGTTTCAATTCCTCATAGGTAGTCTAAAAACTGCAGACTATCTAGGTTATCCGGTATGCCTTTCCCAAGTTTCAATTCCTCATAGGTAGTCTAAAAACTTGATTCTGACATCAGCAGGGAAATCATTTACCATCTGGTTTCAATTCCTCATAGGTAGTCTAAAAACGGATATTCCATTTGATAAGATGATTGAAGCGGTGCAGTTTCAATTCCTCATAGGTAGTCTAAAAACCCAGCGGCGTACCCAGGAAAAACTTTCATAATCATGTTTCAATTCCTCATAGGTAGTCTAAAAACGGCCACCGGTTCGCCTGCACTCTTTAGCCATTTTTGTTTCAATTCCTCATAGGTAGTCTAAAAACTTTTCTCTCATACTTAGGCATTAGATAATCAGCTATGTTTCAATTCCTCATAGGTAGTCTAAAAACTTTCAATCGCAATAGATTATATTTATCTATCCATCGGTTTCAATTCCTCATAGGTAGTCTAAAAACGTCATACAGCGTGCTCCTCACTATACCAATATTTTTTGGTTTCAATTCCTCATAGGTAGTCTAAAAACTTATAAGACCTTGTACGCCGGGGCTGTGGCAATAGGTTTCAATTCCTCATAGGTAGTCTAAAAACCCTCCTGTTCTCTCCTGAATGGCCGGCCGTTGATTTCGTTTCAATTCCTCATAGGTAGTCTAAAAACCCAGACCTAGGCGGCGAAACCTTCACGAAGAAAGTTTGGTTTCAATTCCTCATAGGTAGTCTAAAAACCTCATTAGTTATCCAGTGCTTAAACTCTTTGGCTTTTGGGTTTCAATTCCTCATAGGTAGTCTAAAAACTGTGCATCCAGACATAGCCGCTCGTTCGCCATGTGGATGTTTCAATTCCTCATAGGTAGTCTAAAAACACTCAGGTAATGAATCATCTAATACGCCTTCTGCCGCGTTTCAATTCCTCATAGGTAGTCTAAAAACTAAAGAAAAGCTAAGGCTGGGAGAACTATATCACGAGTTTCAATTCCTCATAGGTAGTCTAAAAACTAAGGCCATGAAGAAATGCAGAAAAGGTGTAATGTGGTTTCAATTCCTCATAGGTAGTCTAAAAACGTAATCGGCACCACATGATGTGGTTGCCCAGTAGGTGTTTCAATTCCTCATAGGTAGTCTAAAAACGCCTGGAGATAGCCGCGGACCAAGGCCGGGGTGAAAAACTGTTTCAATTCCTCATAGGTAGTCTAAAAACTAGATACGGTTATCCCGGCACATTTAAGGCTGACATAGTTTCAATTCCTCATAGGTAGTCTAAAAACTCACTACCTGTTCTTTTCATATCTCTGCCCATCTTCTGTTTCAATTCCTCATAGGTAGTCTAAAAACATACTACGATAGCCGGGAAGACGCCTCGGCAAGAGTATGTTTCAATTCCTCATAGGTAGTCTAAAAACTTCTCCTGCGTCCATAGTGCCCCCAGCAGATTCCAGGTTTCAATTCCTCATAGGTAGTCTAAAAACCGTTAGGAGGTGAAGACCCGGTTTT
>ENA-UOOI01002615-UOOI01002615.1-fermentation-metagenome-genome-assembly--contig:-NODE-2615-length-15271-cov-4.344966_pt1 | contig 15271 bp, 14 predicted proteins | sample MGYA00245779_ERZ724027 | MGnify/ENA primary metagenome ERZ724027 (study PRJEB28704, sample SAMN03018318) | fermentation metagenome | biome: anthropogenic terrestrial biome; feature: soil; material... | reverse complement strand
CAGTGGTTCCGGGAGAACCGCCCGTCGGTCTGCCGGCGGGGCGCGCTATCTCTTATGCCCCACGGGCTATCTGGTCCTGAAGCTGACGGGCGTCTACAGCATCGACCATTCCAGGGCCGCCAGCACGATGTTCTACCATATCCATAAAAAAAAATGGGACCCGGAACTGTGCCGCTATTTCGGCCTGCCGGCGGGGATCCTCCCGCCGATCTTCAAGTCCTGCGACGTGGTGGGGCGCGTCCATTCCGCCGGTGAGTCGGCGACCGGATTGAAAGCCGGGACCCCGGTCGTGGCGGGCGCAATGGATTCGATCGGTGCCCTGATCGGCCTGGGGGTTGGCAGGGAGAAAGGCGCGCTGATTCTGGGCAGCGTCGGCCGGATCTGCATGGAATCGGAAAAATTGGATATGCGGTTTATGAATACCGTCAATTTTGATGCTTCCGGCACCCTGCTTATGACGCCTGTAAACAGCACCGGTGTTTCCTATCGATGGATCAGGGATATCCTGTTCCCAGGCGACGGGCGCACGGATCTTTTTCGGGCGATGGACAGGATGGCCGAAAAAGTCCCCGTCGGCTCCGGCGGGTTGCTTTATCTGCCGTATCTGAGTGGAGAGAGGTCCCCCATCTGGGACCCTCATGCGCGGGGAGGGTTCCTCGGCTTGACGGTGGACCACCGAAGAGAGCATCTTCTTCGGTCGGTCCTGGAAGGCGTCGGTTTTGCACTCGCAGAAAATTTTGAGATCTTGAAAAACGACCTGAAAGTGGACCCGCCTTTCCTGGTCGTAGGCGGCGGAGGGGCAAAAAGCGAGGTATGGGTCCAGATCATCAGCAACATATTCGGGAAAGTTTTTCAAATCCCGGCTGAAAAGGAAACGGAGACCATGGGCGGCGCCATTCTGGCCGGACTGGGCACCGGTGCCTTTCCCGATCTGGAATCGATCCGGGATACCTGGAACAGGGTGGTCAAAGTGGTCACCCCGCAAAACGGGGCCGTGGAAAAATACCAGAAACTACTGGCTGTTTTCAAAAAACTTTATCCTGAGAACCGATTTATCTTTGAGAAACTATACCAAAATCAGTTCTGAGGCGTCGGCCGTGATTCGAAATGGCTTCTTTTTTTTCAAAAGCCTTTGAAACGCTTTCCGTTTTTGTCCCGAAACCGGCCGCGGGTGTGCGCTTTTGTTATATCACTCCATTCTCCATTGTAAGCCGCCGATTCTCATCCTTGTATTCCTGCAACGATACTGCCGGCTTTCGGCCCCGTTTTTTTGCTTTGGGCAGACCCGTTTTGAATGGCTTTCCATATTCTTTTGCAAGTCCCCGCCGGGTGGCTCCGGCTTTATGTTTCGCTACAATCTCATCTGTGATTGCCTGCGGTGTATTCCGTGTCCCTTTTTCTCTGGACATAGGAAGACCTCCTGTCGTATTTTCATTCTACGGCAGAAGGTCCCTTTTGTCATTGTCTGTTTTTCACGGACCTATGCAGAAGAAACGTCTTCCACAGCCCTTCTGTTGTCCGCTCATGCGCGGAGAAGCGAATTCAGCTGCTCCAGCACGTCGTTCACGTCGATGCCGATCACCCTGCACACGTCCGCCAGCGATTCCATCTGGGAAACCGGGCAGCCCAGGCAGGGCATGCCGCATTCCGTCAGGACGGAAGCGGTCTGCGGGTACTTCTGCACGATGTCCCCGACCGGCATATCCGCCGTGATTTCGGACCCGGAGGCGGACTTTTCGGGGAAGAAGAGGTTCCTGTCGCTTTCCGCCGTGCCGATGCCGGCGATCCCGAAGTTTTCCACCAGAACTTTCGCCACGTTGGGGGAAAGGAAAGCCGGGAGCGTGGGGCCGAGATGGATGTTCTTCACGCCGAGCGAGAGCAGCGCCAGCAGCACGATGACCGCCTTCTGTTCGTACCAGGCGATGTTGTAGACAATCGGCAGGTCGTTTATATCCGGAACGCCGAACAGCTCTTTCAGCTTCAGCGCGATGAGGGCCAGCGAATACGAATCGTTGCACTGGCCGGCGTCCAGGACCCGCGGGATGCCGCCGATGTCGCCGAGGCCCAGCTTGTTGTACCGGTATTTCGCGCAGCCCGCCGTGAGAATCACCGCGTTTTCCGGCAAAGCTTTGGCAAACTCGGTGTAATAGTCGCGGGATTTCATGCGGCCGTCGCAGCCCGCCATGACCACAAACTTCCGGATGGCTCCGGACTTCACCGCCGCGACGATCCGGTCGGCCAGCGCCAGCACCTGATGGTGGGCGAAACCGCCGACGATCGTCCCGTGTTCGATCTCCGTCGGAGGGACGCAGCGTTTGGCGTGCTCGATGATCCCGGAAAAATCCTTTTCCCCGCCGATGCCGCCCGGAATGTGCCGGCAGCCGGGATAGCCCGCCGCGCCGGTGGTGTAAAGGCGGTCCCTGTAGCTGTCCTTCGGCGGCACCAGGCAGTTGGTGGTCAGCAGGATGGGGCCGTTGAAGCTCTCGAATTCCTCCCGCTGTTTCCACCAGGCGTTGCCGTAGTTGCCGATGAAGTGCTTATATTTCTTGAAAGCCGGATAGTAGTGGGCGGGCAGCATCTCGGAGTGGGTGTAGACGTCCACGCCGGTGCCTTCCGTCTGCCTGAGCAGCATTTCCAGATCGCGCAGATCGTGGCCGGAAACCAGTATGCCGGGGCGCGTCCCCACGCCGATATTAACTTTGGTGATCTCCGGATCGCCGTAGGCGGAGGTGTTGGCCTTGTCGAGGAGCGCCATGCCCTTGACGCCGTAGCTGCCGGTCTCCAGCGCCAGCTCGGTCAGGTCCGCGATGCTCAGGGAGTCGTCCAGCGTCTTTGCCAGCGAGCTCTGGATGAAGCCGTCCACCTCGCCGTCGTCCTGCAGCAGTGCGTTGGCGTGGCTGGTGTAGGCGGAAAGCCCTTTCAGGCCGTAGGTGACGAGTTCCCGCAGGCTGCGGATGTCCTCGTCCTTCGTCGAGAGCACCCCCACCTCGGCCGCTTTCGCCGCGAATGCGGAACGGTCGGCGGTCCAGCGCGCGACCTCCGGAAGAGCTTCCGGGCGGCCGACCTGAGCCAGCAGTTTCTGTTTTTCGGCGAGCGTCTCGACGATGCGGGCGGCGATCGCGTCCGGGTCGAAGTTGGCGTTGGTGATGGTGGTGAACAGGTTGAGCGTCACCAGATGGTTGACGTCGGGCGGCACGGACTTCCCTTCGGCGCGCATCCGTGTGGTCACGGCGGACAGGCCCTTGGTCACGAACACCAGCAGGTCCTGCAATGCGGCGACCTGCGGTTTTTTCCCGCAGACGCCCACCCGGGTGCAGCCGGTGCCGCCGGCGGTCTCCTGGCACTGATAACAGAACATGGTCTCTTCCATGAAAGCTGCCTCCCTTATCTTGATCTCATGTTTTTTGACGAGTTCATGATACCAGCCGCCGTCAAAAAAATCCGTCACATATGTTACGGATCTGCAAAATTTTTTTCAGATTTCCCGGAGTTTTTCAAGATCGGCGATCTCGATCCGCCTTTTCCGGATTTTCAGAAGCCCTTCCCCCTGCATTTTCATCAGCTCCCGCGAAAGGGACGGCCGCGTCACGTTGAGAAAATCCGCCAGCTCCTCCCGGTTCATGGGAAGCGTGACCCGGCCGTCGGCGGAAGCGTGCTGCAACAGCACCCGGGCGATCTTCTGCCGGAGGGTCGCGCAGGACAGAATCTGCAGCTTCTGATTCAGCAGATAGGCCTTCTGCGCCAGAATGGTCAGCATGTTGGTGATCAGGCGGGTGTGATAGTCGCAGTTTTTGCCGCAGGTACGGCACAGAAAATCCTTCGGCATCCGCAGGATCCGGGAAGGTGCGGCGGCCCGGGCGTAATGGTCGTACCGCGCCCGGTTCAAAAAGAGGAAGACCTCGCCGAACAGCTCCCCCGGCCGGTCGAACGTGGCCCGGATGCTGCGGCGGCCGGCGCCGGAATCGCTGCAGACGACCACCGCGCCTTCCAGCAGGATCAAAAGCCGGGTGGGCTCATCCTCCTGCGCGAAAACGATCTCGTCCTTTTCATAGGAGACGATCTCCGAACGGCTGCACTGCAGACAGGCGGCGATCTCCTGTTCCGACAGGCCGGAAAACAGCGGGCATTCCTTCAATCCGTCGATCATGGTTTCTCCCTCCGCGTGTTTCGCCGCCTGCCACGGCGATTTTTTCGCATAAATCAGCCGCTCGATCGGGGTGGAGACAAGGCGGCGGCCGGCGGGCTTCCCGTACACTTCGGCCAGCTTCTCATTTTTTCCCAGCCGTATTTTCCTTTCCCCTCCAGAAAATTCCGGAGGACATACGTGAAAACCATCCGGCTGCCCGGCGCGGCCCGAATATTTCGTTCAGTCGGGCCCGCTTTTTCCGGATGGTCCCGGGCTGGTCGAGCTCCCAGACCGGAACGCCGGCAAGCGCGGGCAACCGGTAGGCGCGCGTGTCGAACCCGGCCCCGAGATTGACCGCCGCCTCCACCCGGCTGCGCGATTCCGTGATTTTCTCATCGATATACCGCTTCCGGCACAGCATGCAGGTCCACAGGCCCGGAGCACTTCCGTCGCTTGCGCGGATCATCCAGTTCCGGACGGAGCGGAACCGGCGAGCCCCAGAAACGCCCTGCCGGACGGCAGAATCCGGCCGGCCAGATCGTCCCGAACGATGCGCTCTTTCTCGGGAAAATACTGCTCGACCGCGACCAGCGCCGTCGGACCGGCGCCCGTTTTGGCGGCTTTCTCTGCCATCAGGATCCCTCCCCGCGGTTTTTCGCGGTCCTTCCCTTTTGCCCCTGCGGGAACTGCGCGAGAAGATCGGAGAGCTTCACCCGGTCCAGCCGGGCCTCCATTTCTTCCTGCATCCCGCCGTAGAGCCGGCCGAGGATCCCGCCGATATGGGCGCCCACCGGGCAGTCGACATTGATCCTCGTGTGGATGTCGAACAGATTCCGATGCGGCTCCACGGCACGGAACACCTCGAGAAGCGATATTTTTTCCGGCGGTTTCGCCAGCCCCGTCGCCCCGAGCCCGGTCTGCACGTTCAGGATGCCCGCGGCCTTCAGCCTGCTCATCAGCCGCCGCACCAGAGCCGGATTAGTGCCGATGCTGCCGGCGAGGGAGTCGGAGGTGACGGGGCAGTTTTCCAAAGCGACCATGCACAGAATGTGGAGACTCACCGACAGCTTGGAAGAATACATGCACATCCCCCGCTTTTTTGTAACTATTATAGTTACTAATTTTCGGATTGTCAAGTCATTTGACAAAAATCGGCGGAGAGCAGAAAAATTCTTCCCGGCGGCGCGGGGGGACCAGATCCAGCCCGCGCCGGGCGGCTTTCGGAAGACAGCCTGAAATCCGGGCCTTGTGGAAAAAGGCCGGATTGCTTTGCGGGGACTGCAGAACACCGACGACGGCAGCACCGCCCATCCCAAAATCAAGGTCCGGGTGACGGTTGACAATTCGGCGGTCCTCGAGAAAAAGATCCTGGAAAATCAACTGGATTTCGCCCTGATCGAAGGGACGGACCATTCGGACCGGATCGTCTTCCGCGAGTTCAAAAAGGACGAGCTGGCCGTGATCTGCGGGGCGGACAGCGCCTATGCCGGGCGGGACGAGCTGTCGCCGAAGGAACTGCCCGGCCTGCCGTTCCTGCTGCGGGAAAAAGGGAGCGGCACACGGGAACTGTTTGACAGCACCATGCTGACCCACGGCATTGCCATCGAGCCGGTCTGGGAGAGCGTCAGCACGCAGGCCATCATCCGGCGGTCGCCGCCGGCCCTCGGCCTCTCCGTCCTGCCCGGACGGCTCGTGCGGCCCGACCTGGAGCGCCGCAGCATCAAACGGCTGACCATCAAAAACGTCCGGTCCCGGCGGGCCTTTTCCCTGATCGACCGCAAAGACAAATTTTTGACCCGATCGGCGAAGGAATTCATCAAACTGTGTGGCCCCGATGCCGTCTGACGAGGGACATTTTACACGCGATTTCATCCGTGTTATACTTTCAGTCAGGAAAGGGGCTGTTCTGCAATGAAGACGATCCTGTGTTACGGCGATTCCAATACCTGGGGGTTCGATTTCCGGGGCGGCAGGTTCCCGCGGGAGGAACGCTGGCCGAACGTGATGCAGCGGGAGCTGGGAGAAAAATTTGATGTGGTCGAGGAGGGGCTGAACGGCAGGACCGCCGGGCAGGACGACCCCGACGACGACTGCCCGGAGGCAAAGAACGGCCGAAGGTTCCTGATCCCCTGCCTGCGCTCCCACTTCCCGCTCGATCTTATCATCCTGATGCTGGGGACGAACGATCTGAAGGTACGTTTTTTCACCACGGTCGAAAAAGTCGCCGAAGACGTGGGCGCGCTTGCCGGGACGGCGCGGGCGGAGCTCGGAGCCATGCAGGGATACGAGCCGGAGATCCTGATCGTCGCGCCGACGCCCATCGGCGACACCATCGAGGACTCGCCCTTCGGAGAGGCGTTCGGGGGGAGGCGCGCGATCCGGCCCTCCGTCGAACTGGCGGACGCCCTGCGCAGGACCGCGCGGCGGGACTCCTGCCATTTTCTGAACGCCGGGGAGATCACCGAACCCAATCCGGTCGACGCGGTCCATTTCACCCGGGAGGGACACCGTCTGTTCGGAACGCAGGCCGCGCGGAAAGTGAAAGAGATTTTCGCGCGGGACTCGCTCGGGTGAGAAAACGGGCCAGAGCATAGCTGCGACTGTAAAAAGCCACTGTGACTGACAGCGTTCCTCAGAAAGGTATGCGTAATCAAACCGCGACGCGGTGCCACACCGTACCGTTCAAAAGCCATGCGTCGGCCAAGAGGCGCATGGCTTTTTTGATTCTTCGGGGCGGGCGGGCATAAAGGAACCGGAGCGGCGCAAAATAGGTCCGGAGGTGTTCGATTTTGGGAATCACTTTATCGCAAAAAGAAAAAATGTTATTGGAAGACCAAAAGAGCCATGAGCAGATCTGCATCGAAAAATACAACAAATACGCCGGCCAGGCGCAGGACAGCCAGTTGAAGCAGATCTTTCAGACGAACGGGCAGCAGGAGCGGACCCACCTGGATACGCTGAACCAGCTGCTGAGCGGAAAAATCCCCGACATGAACCAGCAGCAGAATCAGAGCGCGGCACAAGCCCCGAATCTTTCCCAACCCGGCGCGTGCGGCCTGTCCGATCAGGACATGTGCTCCGACGTGCTGATGACGGAAAAATACGTTTCGGGGACTTACGATACCGCAATTTTTGAATGCCGGGACACGAATGTCCGCGATGTTCTGAACCATATCCAAAAAGAAGAGCAGAAGCACGGCGAGGCGGTCTTTCAGTATATGCAGGGAAAAGGGATGTACCAGGTCCAATAAGATCCGGCGCAGAAAACCTGCCTACGCGCGGATGACCGCCCCGGGGATTTCGATTTCAGATGGCCAGATGCTTGGCCGCTTTTACGGTCTCCGGCGTGCAGATCACGTGCTTCAGCCTCGAGGCGCTTCTCACGGTGTTCGCATCGGTCACGATGCATTCCGACATCTCGACGCCGTCCTCGAGGACCACATCGTTCCACAGGATGCTGTTGGCGATCCTGCATTTTCTCCCGATCACGCCGTTGTCCCCGACCACCACGCGGGGCCCCACGACGGCGCCGGGCGCGATGCGCACGTTTCGGCCGAGATAGATCGGCCCGCGCAGCACGGCCTTTCCGCTGATGCGGGCGTCCAGCCTGCTGTATACCGCGCGCTCGTGGAAGTTGACCTCGGGCAGCCGCAGCCCCCCGTCGAAACCGTCGCGGTGGGCCTGGATGTATTTTTCCGGGGTCCCGATGTCCAGCCAGTAATGGCAACCCCGGTAGACGGCGATCTTCCGCCCCCGGGCAAGCAGCTTCGGAAAGAGCTCCCGCTCCACCGACACCGGGCGGCCGGACGGGATCTGCCGCAGGACCCGGGGCTCGAAGAGATAGACGCCGGCGTTGATGAAATTCGAGACGGTCTCGTGCGGCGCCGGTTTTTCCAGGAACGAAACCGCGTATCCGTCTTCGTCGTATTCGATCACGCCGTAGGCGGAGGGATTTTTGACCCGCGTCACCGCGATCGTCACATCCGCTTTCTTCCGTTTATGGTAGCGGAGCATCGCGCTGAAATTGATGTCGCTCAGCACGTCGGCGTTGAAAACAAAGAACGTGTCGTCAAAATACCGCTCACAGTTCTTGATCGCGCCGCCCGTCCCGAGCGGAAGGTCTTCGTCCGCATAACGGATCTTCAGACCGAAATCCGACCCGTCGCCGAAATACCGTTCGATGGCCTCCGGCCGATAGCAGACGCTCAGCACGACCTCGTCGATGCCGTGCATCTTCAGGAGCTCCAGGTTCCGCTCCAGCAAGGGCCTGCCCATCACCGGCACCATCGGTTTCGGAACGCCGTCCGTCAGCGGCCGGAGCCGCGTTCCCTCTCCTCCTGCCAAAAACAACGCTTTCATGCTTTTTTCCTCCTTTCACGTCCGCCGGACCGCGACCCGGGCCCCGTCCCGAACACATGGGCGGGGCCGCCTAACGGTATAAAACAACCGGGCTTTACGGCCACTTCATGCAGCAACTGTAAAACCCGGAATCCTGAATCGCCTCATTCAGTTGTTCGTCTGAAGTGCCGTTTTCCCATCCATCAGGCTCTCATTTCGCTCGTGCGGTGACGCACTTTTTTTATTTCTGCCGCCCAAAAAGCCGCTCACAGGTCATCGCCGGGATGTACCCGGACCAAAAACCGCCCCCCGGCAACCTCCGCGGCTCTTCGTTAGCACTCATCAAATCTGAGTGCTAACAATATTATGTTAACTTCCCGCCGGATCGTTTGCAACTTCGATATTTCGCCAAGAAGTCCAATGCAGGGCGATTTCAACAGAATACAGATCAAAATCTTTATGATTCTTACGATTCCGCCCATAAACGGCTTTGACAGTTTGAAAAAGCCGTGTTATATCAAAACGAAGAGTTAGCACTTTATTTTTCCGAGTGCTAACTCTTCGAATTTAAGGCCGCTGTCCGCGGCGGTTCCGAGAGGGACCGGAGAAACGACTCGGGCAGCCTAAACCGAAAAAACGATCGGGCGAACCGCCGGTTGATGGAACTGTGGAAGGGACAGCCCGTTCCGGCCCGGCGCGCGTCCCGCGCCCCCGGCAGCCCCAAGGTCGCGAAATCCAAAATAAAAATTGAAAAGCGCGGTCGGCTGGTATAAAATAGGAATTGCTTACGACAACATTTCAGATCAAGAGTGAAAGGGAGCGAAAAGATTGAAAAAGAAGGGGATTGCGTTCATACTGGCCATGGCCATGGCCGTTCTGTCCGTCTTTTCCGCCTCTGCGGCGGCCGCCGCCCCGCAGATCAGCAGCGCCGACCTGACCCTGAAAACGGGGGACACGGCCGGTCTGCGCGCGACGCTCGGAGCAGCCGACATCACCTACGGCGCCATCTGGACTTCCGATACGCCGGCGGTCGCCACGGTCCGCGACGGGACGGTGAAAGCCGTCGGACCCGGCACGGCGAACGTGACCGCAACCACGGGCGACGGCCGCAGCGCGCGCTGCCGGGTGCGGGTGGCGCTCGCCGGAATCGATGTCTCCTCCCATCAGGGGACCGTGTCCTGGAACGACGTGAAAACCGGCGGGATCGGCTTCGCGCTGCTCCGCACGGGATACGGGGACGAGGCTTCCCAGGCGGACGGCACGTTCGCCGCCAACTACGACGGGGCGGTGGCGGCCGGCCTCAAGGTCGGGGCGTACCACCTGAGCTATGCGACCACGCCGGACGATGCGATCAAAGAGGCGAACGTCTGCCTCGGCATCCTCGCAGGCCGCCGTCTGGATTACCCGGTATTTTTCGATCTGGAGCCGAACGTGAACGGCCATGAGGACCAGGCGGCCCTGACGAACGACCAGCTTTCTGCCGTCGCAGCGGCGTTCTGCAACACCGTCGAAAACGCCGGTTACCGCGCCGGGGTCTACAGCAACGTGTACTGCTGGAACGACCTGCTGACCGGCTCCTCCCTCTCGGCCTACGACAAATGGGTGGCGCATTACGGCGTCAGCGAGCCCGCCTACGGCGGCGCTTACACCGTCTGGCAGTATTCCGAAGAGGGCACGGTGCCCGGCATCGCCGGCGCGGCGGATCTGGATTACTCCTACCGGAACTACCCGAACGCGGCGGCGGCCTCCGACATCTCCCTTCTCTCCGACAGCCCGGCCGCCATGACGCTCCGCAGGGGCAAGACCTATACGTTCAAATTCATCCCGAACGGGATCTCCGCCGCACCGGCATTCACGAGCGGAAACGCTTCCGCCGTAAAAATCGTCTCCCAGACCCGGTCGGGCGGATGCTATTACGTCAAGATCCGGGCGGCCGGCGCGGGCTGCACGTCGCTGTATTCCCGGCTGTCCGGCCAGAAAGCCGTCCGCCGCTGCGTCGTCACCGTAAGCTGACGCAGCGGGAATCCTCCGGTCCGAAAGTGCGCCCCGCGGCACAGCGGCGGACGGACCGGAACGAAAGCCCGGAAAGGCGCGGGAAAGCAAAGCCGGGCGGGCCGGAAGGGGTCCGGCGGAATATTTTACCGATGCCCTGCGGGGTGGGAAACCGAGGGAAAGGTCCGCAGGGATCGGCGGGAGGTTTTTTATGACTAAAAAAAGCGCGCTGGAAATGCTCCATCGAGTAAAAGACGGGAGCCTGTCCCCGGAAGATGCGGTCCTGAAGCTGAAAATGTCCCCGTTTGAAGACATCGGCTACGCAAAAATCGACCGGCACAGGGAGCTCCGGCAGGGGGCCTCCGAAGTGATCTACGGGCAGGGCAAAACGCCGGAACAGATCGCCGGCATCGTGCAGGCGATGAGAAAACAGAGCGGGCAGAACATCCTGATCACCAGGATGTCCGCCGAAGCGGCCGGACTTCTGAAGGAGATCCCCCAGTTTGAATATCACCCGCTCCCCCGCGTCGGGATGGTGAAGCAACAGCCCCCCTGCGTGAAGGGCGGAAAGATCGTGGTGGCGACGGGGGGCACGTCGGACATGCCGGTCGCGGAAGAGACGGCCCTGACCGCCGAATTTCTGGGGAACGACGTGGTCCGCCTGTACGATGTCGGGGTGGCCGGCCTTCATCGGCTGCTGGGGAACCTGGATGTGATCATGCAGGCGTCCGTCGTCGTGGCCATCGCCGGCATGGAGGGCGCGCTGGCCAGCGTGATTGGCGGCCTTGTGGACTGCCCGGTCATCGCGGTGCCCACCAGCATCGGCTACGGGGCGAATTTCGGGGGGCTGTCCGCGCTTTTGTCCATGCTGAACTCCTGCGCCAGCGGCGTGAGCGTGGTCAACATCGACAACGGGTTCGGCGCCGGCTACCAGGCGAGCATGATCAACCATATGAACTGCTGAGAAAGGGAGATCCCGATGAAAACGCTTTATCTGGAATGCAATATGGGCGCTTCCGGCGATATGATCATGGCGGCCCTTTTGGACCTGTACGACAAACCGCAGGAGTTTATCGACCTGATGAACGGCCTCGGGATTCCCGGCGTCCGGCTGAGCCAGGAAGAAGTGAAAAAATGCGGGGTGCGCGGCCGTTCCGTACACGTCCTGGTCGGCGGACGGGAAGAAGCCTGCGGCGACGAGGACCCCGGCGCATCTCCGGACCACGCCCCGGAAGAGCACGGGCACCACGGTGCGCATCATTCCCGGGAAAGCGTCCGGGCCCTGATTGCGTCGCTCCCGCTTTCCGAAAAGGTCAAAAAGGACGCCGTCGGCATCTACGACTCGATCGCGCAGGCGGAGTCCGAAGTGCACGGCCAGCCGGTCGGCGAGATCCATTTTCACGAAGTCGGCGCCGTGGACGCCGTCGCGGACGTGGTGGGCTGCTGCCAGCTCATGAACCTGCTGGCGCCGGAGATCGTGACGGCGTCCCCCGTCTGCGTCGGCAGCGGGGAAATCCATTGCGCCCACGGCATCCTGCCGGTCCCGGCGCCCGCGACGGCGGTTCTGCTGCGCGGCGTTCCGGTTTATGCCGGCGAGGTGCGAAGCGAGCTGTGCACGCCCACCGGAGCCGCGGTGCTGAAGCACTTTGTCTCCGCGTTCGGGCCGATGCCGGCCCTCCGGATCGACAAGATCGGCTACGGAATGGGCAAAAAGGATTTTCAGACGGCCAATTGCCTGCGCGCGTTTCTGGGCGAAAGCGGCGTGCAGAAGGAAGACGTGGTCGAAATCAGCTGCAATCTGGACGATATGACGGGCGAAGCGATCGGCTTTGCGGTCGACCGGCTGATGGAGGCCGGCGCGCTGGATGCTTTCGTCACGCCGATCCTTATGAAGAAAGGACGCCCCGCCCAGATTCTGACCTGTCTCTGCCGCCCGCAGCAGGAGCAGTTTTTCGCACAGATGCTGCTGCATGAGACGACGACGCTCGGAGTCCGTTCCAAAGCGTGCAGAAGGACCATCTTATCCTCGGAGATCCGCCCGGTGGACACGCCCTACGGCGAGATCCGCTGGAAAACAAGCAGCGGGTACGGGATCAAAAAGGGAAAGGCCGAATATGAGGACATCCAGAAGGCGGCGGCCGATCACCACGTCCCGTTCGAGACGGTGCGGCGGGAGGCCGAATTCGCCGCCCGGTCCGGGGACCGGGAAAAATAGAGACGGTCACGATCCGTTTTCGCCGCCTCCGTTTTCCCAATCCCGAATCGCGCTCAGGAACCGCATGCCATATCGTCTCGCCTTCACTTCGCCGACGCCCGAGACCTCCAAAAAATCCGCCATGCTGTGAGGGCGCTTTCTTACCATATCGGTGAGCGTCGCATTCGAGAAAATAACATAGGCGGGGACATTTTCCGTTCGGGCTACCCGAGCCCTCAAGGTGCGCAACGCCTCATACAGACTGTTTTCATCCGATTCAGACGACGGCGAAGCGATCCTGTTCCCTTCGGCCGAGCCCGGATGCTCCCCTTGCTTTGCCGCTTTTTCCTGTATGGCGACCTGCATTCCCTGGAACAGAATGTCCCGGGAACGGCTCGTCAAATGAAGAACCGGATATTTGTTTTTCGTCAGCTCCAGATCCCCCTCGGACACCAGAAAATCGATATAATCACGGATTTTCCTTTGGTCGACATCGCGCATGATCCCATAGGTCGAAAACCGGTCAAGCCCGAGCTGGCCGATCCGTTTTACATGGCTGCCGTGCAGCATCTGCACGATCAGCGACACCCCCAGCCCGTAAGGGTATTTTTTCTCCACCCGCGCCACGGCGGAAAGGATTTTCTGCGCCTCCGTGGTGATGTCGCGCCGGACGTACCGGCTCTGACAATTTCCGCAATTTCCACAAGCTTCAATCGGTTGTTCCCCGAAATATTCCAGAATGTACGAACGCAGACAGCGCGTGGTCTTACAGTAGCCCACCATTTTGTTGAGACGATCCAGATCCCGGCGCAGCACCTGCTCGCGTTCGGACTCGGACAGATTTTCATTTTCGTTGGAATTTTGAATCAGGAATTTTGCCGTCTGCACGTCCCCTCTGGAAAACAGAAGGACGCAATCCGCATGTTCGCCGTCGCGTCCGGCACGCCCGGCCTCCTGATAATAACTCTCCAGATTTTTCGGCATATTGTAGTGGACGACAAAGCCGACATTGGATTTATCGATGCCCATGCCAAAGGCATTCGTTGCGACCATCACACGTTTGCGGTCATAAATGAAATCGTCCTGATTCTCTCGGCGCGTTTCCTCTCTCAACCCTGCGTGATAGCATGTGGCGGAAACGCCGCGGCGATTGAATTCGGAACAGACCGATCCCACCGTTTTGCGGGTGGCACAGTACACGATGCCGCACTGTTTCCGGTGCCGGGCAAGGAAATCGCAGAGATAGGCCAACTTGTTTTTCGGCTTCGCGACTTCAAAATACAAATTCGGCCGGTCGAATCCGGTGGTCACAAGCAGCGGCCTGCGGAGCCGCAGCAGCCGCACAATATCGTCCCTGACCTCCGCGGTGGCCGTAGCGGTGAAAGCGCCGACGGCGGGACGCATCGGCAACCGGTTGACAAAATCTGAAATTTTCAGATAGCTGGGCCTGAAATCCTGCCCCCACTGGGAGACGCAATGCGCCTCATCCACGGCGACAAGCGAGATGGGAACATGGCTGGAAAGGCTCAAAAAATCCGCAGTCGTCAGCCGTTCCGGCGCGACATAGATAATTTTATATTTTCTGTTCTCCGCCATCTGAAACACCCTGCGATACTGTGCGGCAGAAAGCGACGAATTGATGCAAGCCGCCGAAATTCCGGATTGCGTGAGTGAATTCACTTGATCCTTCATCAAAGAAATAAGCGGCGATACCACCAGCGTCACACCGGGAAGCAGCAGCGCGGGGATCTGATAACAGACGGATTTTCCCGCTCCCGTCGGCATCACGCCCAATACATCGCGGCCTGTCATCAGGGCATCGATCAGTTCTTCCTGCCCGCGCCGAAAGGCAGCATGTCCAAAATATTGTTTTAAAGCGGCCGCCTTATCCATCATTCGATGACTCCTCTGTATGTTATGGGAAGGGATCAAGTCCGTCCATCACCTGATTATAGCAAATTTATCGATATTTTTCCAATGCGGTTGCCGGTTTTTGCATCGAACCGCGGGCAGGTGACCGGCCGCCCGCAAGGCGGGGGGTTACGAGCTCTAAAAGGGTATAAAACTGCCAGCGCCTCGACGGCGCTGGCTCAGGCTGTAGACAAACGCCGTTTGGGATTTAGGCCCAGACGGTGTTTTTAACGGTTCCGGCCCGGACTTCGGGTTTCTCGATTTCCAGACCGCCAGCTTTTTGAGATTCATGCAGGCGAAAGTGGTTTTCGCGCACGCCGCAAGGGCCTTTATCCGTTCGCTCGGTTCAGCTTCTTTTTCCGGTTGGCGGTTCCCTTCATCATGTTTGTTCAGAAGGCCGGATGCGCCCGCCGAAGGAAACGAACGGTGGCCTGCACGGAAAAACGCGGAACGAGAACGGAGCGCCTGTTTGTTTACGAAATAGCTGATCGGACAAAGCTTTGTGGAAATATGACAGATGTCACTGACTTATTTACACATTTAACAATACTCTTTACAACAAGTTGACAAAAAAATCAAATTGTCTATGCTGAGATGTTAGGGATCCGTGATTTTCAGAATCTGAGCAAGCGCGGGTCGCCGGGCTTTCAGGGGGAAAGCCGTTTCAGGCGGCAAAAGGAGAGCAGAATAGGCGCCATGTACACGATGGG
>ENA-UOOI01002613-UOOI01002613.1-fermentation-metagenome-genome-assembly--contig:-NODE-2613-length-15282-cov-47.757930_pt1 | contig 15282 bp, 13 predicted proteins | sample MGYA00245779_ERZ724027 | MGnify/ENA primary metagenome ERZ724027 (study PRJEB28704, sample SAMN03018318) | fermentation metagenome | biome: anthropogenic terrestrial biome; feature: soil... | reverse complement strand
CTCTGTGCTGCTGAAAAGGAGCACGGGCGAAGCTATGCCTTTGATAGGGACAGAACTTGAATCGCACGATAAAAGTGGTGTATGTGGGTTTATCATCTATATGTCCACTGAGCACAGGCGAAAGGGGCTTCTATATAGATATTAAATCCACTCCATTTCCAGTGGCTGAAAGTTTCGATATGCTTATTACGAAAATTGATGAATTTAACATTGCCGAATATCAGAGTAGGACAACGGAGTTTTTATCTAAAATAGGGAATGTGGAAACAGGAAAGGCTGCTGAATATATAGTTAATAAATTAGTAACGCACATAAATGAGGGATGAGGTGGATACCAATGTTAAATCCTTTACAGCAAAAATTATTGGGGATGCTTACATGGTTAATAAAGTATATTGATGATAATAACATTCGTTATTATATTATCGGTGGTACTATGCTTGGAGCAGTTCGCCATGAGGGCTTTATTCCATGGGATGATGATATCGATATTGCTGTGCCACGGAATGATTATGAAAGGTTGATTGATTTGTTAAAAAGCCCTGTAGATCACTATGTAATAGAATCACCTAAAGGAGAGGCAGAGGATTACGTATATAGTTATGCTAAATTGTATGATTTGAATACTTCAATGACAGAATTAGCCAGAAAGAATGTGAAGCGTGGCGTATACATTGATATTTTTCCGCTTGATGGGATCGGAAATTCATTGGAGGAAGGTTATGCAAATTATAAGAAAATTGATAGGGCCAATATGCTTCTTGCAATGAGAACGTGTGCATATAGAGAAGGCCGTAAATGGTGGAAAAACATAGCCGTTTTTATAGGCGGGATGCTGCCCATCAATAGCAAGAAATTGGCGCGTAAATTGGATCGACTATGTTCTGATCATAATTTTGATGATTACCAATTTGTAGGATTCCTGGCGAGTGTATACAGATCCCGTGAAATAATGAGGAAAGAATGGTATGGTACGCCTACGTCTTATAAATTCGAAGGTCTGATAGTATATGGGCCTGAGAAGTATGAAGAATATTTGACTCAGCTTTATGGAGACTGGCGAAAGTTACCGCCTAAAGAAAAACGTTATTCTGCCCATACCTTTGCAGATATCGATTTGAACAAGTCATACTCTGATATATAAGCTATTTGAAGAGCTGTAAGATCATATGCATGGTTACAGCTAATGTTATGGAAAATGTGATCAGCCATATGACTAGTCTAACCGTAACTTAGTTTTAATTGGAAACGGAGGAATTGTAAATGAAAGCATTGATTCTGAATTCAGGCCTTGGGCATCGCATGGGAGTTATGACATCAGAACATCCAAAATGCATGACGGAAATCGCACCAAATGAGACAATCTTGAGCCGCCAAATGGAACAAATTGTATCAATCGGGATTACAGAAGTTGTCGTGACTACGGGACTTTACGATGATGTACTGGTCAATTATTGTCATTCCTTACGGCTTCCGCTCCATTATACTTTTGTAAAGAACCCCATCTATGATAAAACGAATTATATCTATTCGATTTATTGTGCGCGTGAACATCTTTGGGATGAGGACATTCTTCTGATGCATGGTGATCTGGTCTTTGAGGATTCGGTGTTGGAGGATGTTGCCGGGAGTAAAACAAGCTGTATGGCAGTGAGCTCAACCGTGTCTCTGCCGGATAAGGACTTTAAAGCCGTGATTCAGGATGGGATCATCAGGAAGGTTGGAATAGAGTTCTTTACGGACGCTATTGCGGCACAACCCCTTTATAAACTCAGAAAAGAGGATTGGAAGAAGTGGCTTGGCAGTATCGTAGCTTTTTGCAAGGAAGGGCAGACAGACTGTTATGCGGAAAATGCGTTGAATAAGATTTCTGATAATTGTAATATTTATCCGCTGGATGTGAGGGATTGCCTTTGCAATGAGATTGATACTCCAGAAGATTTATCTGTTGTTACAGCGAGATTACATGAGATTATGAACCGGACAGTTTATATGTGCTTTTCAACAGATATGATACACAGCGGTCATATTGCAATCATCCGTAAAGCCAGGAAATTAGGTAAGCTGATTATAGGCGTTTTATCTGATGAAGCAATTTCCAGTTATAAGAGATTTCCCTTGATGCCATGGGAAGAGAGAAAGACGTTGTTTGAGAACATTACCGGGGTATATCGTGTTGTTGAGCAGAAGACACTTAGTTACTTCGATATATTGCATGAATTGCATCCGAATTATGTGGTTCATGGGGACGACTGGAGACAGGGCTTTCAAAAACCTGTCCGGGATGAAGTCGTTTCCATATTAGCTGAGTATGGCGGCAAATTGGTGGAATATCCCTATTCCAATGATGAAAAGTACAAAGAGATAGAAAAGCAGTCACGTATTCAGCTTTCCATGCCGGATTATCGTCGCGGAAGGCTTCGGAAACTGCTTGCCATGAAGCCATGTCTTTCCATTATTGAAGCCCATAGTGGCATAACTGGATTGATTGCTGAAAAGACAACAGTATATCAGGAGGGAAAAGCATATCAGTTTGATGGTATGTGGGTTTCCTCGCTTTGTGATTCAACGGCAAAAGGTAAGCCGGATATTGAACTTGTGGATATGTCTTCCCGGTTCCGTACCATTGATGATATTATGGAAGTGACAACAAAGCCAATTATTCTTGATGGAGACACCGGAGGAATGACCGAACATTTTGTTTACAATGTCCGGACGATGGAACGAATGGGGGTTTCGGCCGTCATCATTGAGGATAAGACCGGGCTGAAAAAGAACTCCCTTTTCGGTACGGAAGTAAAGCAAACGCAGGACAGCATTGAAAATTTCAGCGCAAAAATAGCTGCCGGTAAAAAAGCACAGCGTACAAAGGAGTTTATGATCATTGCCCGGATTGAGAGCCTGATTCTGGAACGCGGCATGGAGGATGCGTTAAAGCGGGCATTTGCTTTTACAACAGCAGGTGCAGATGGTATCATGATACACAGCAGAAAGAAAGATCCGACGGAGATATTTGAGTTTATCAGTAAATTCCGTGCTTCCGATAAAGCAACACCTATTGTAGTGATACCGACTTCTTTCAATACTGTAACAGAAGAAGAATTTGCTGCCCGCGGTGTAAACATTGTGATTTATGCAAATCAGTTGACGCGAAGCGGTTTTCCTGCGATGCAGGAAGCAGCACGAACGATTTTAGAACATCACCGGGCCAAGGAAACCGATGATATGTGTATGCCGATCAAAAATATTCTGACTCTTATCCCAGAGGAGTAAAGATGATGTCACAGACTATTTTTACAGAGAAAAACAGCATAAAGAAAATTGACGATATACTGGATATAGTTCAGGCAGGAAAGTATCTGCTTGTGTGTGATGACTCATTCCAATACCTATCCATCAAGGACTGCTTTTTAAAAACAACAACATCTCGTGTTTCGTTTCGTGATTTTACTTCCAACCCACTATATGAAGATGTGTGTAAAGGCGTCGACTTATTCAGAGAAGAAAACTGCGATTCTATTATTGCGGTTGGAGGAGGCAGTACGATCGATGTGGCAAAATGTATCAAGCTGTTTTGCAGGATGGATCCGGATAAGAATTATCTGACACAGGAATTTAAAGACAGCGGGATACCTTTGATTGCAATACCAACGACTGCTGGAACAGGGAGTGAATCGACACGCTATGCCGTAATCTATTATAATGGGAAAAAGCAGTCGATCACTCATGAAAGCATTATACCCAGCTATGTGATACTCGAACCGGATGTGCTGAAGACACTTTCGCTGTATCAGAAAAAATGTACGATGCTGGATGCCTTATGTCAGGGAATTGAATCCTGGTGGTCTGTTAATTCCACGGAGGAAAGTAAACGGTATTCCAGGATCACAGTGGAGACCATTATGCGGTATAAGGATGATTATTTAAAGCAACATTCGGAGGAAGCTACTGAAAAGATAATGCTTGCATCCAATTATTCCGGAAAGGCAATCAATATTACTCAGACTACGGCACCGCATGCGATGAGCTATAAGCTAACTGCTTTATATAATCTGCCACATGGACATGCTGTAGCAATCTGCCTGCCATATGTATGGAGTTATATGCTTGACAATATGGACCAGTGCGTCGATCCGCGGGGAGCCGGCTATCTGAAAACTATAAGCGCTGAGATAGCCAAAGCAATGGACGCAGAGACTCCAAAAGATGCAGTTTCAACTTTTTTTGACGTACTGAAAGATTTGCAGATAGAAAATCCAGTGACCAGTCATCCGTCGGATCTGGAGGAGCTGGCTGCGTCTGTCAATCCTGTACGGCTGAAGAACAACCCGGTTTATCTCGGTGAGGATGCGTTGCGTTCTCTGTATTATCGAATCGTTCGTATAAAAGAATAAAGGGGTGATGTTTACAATGAAGCTTGATTTCTTAAAAGAGTTTGATTTTTTTACGGGTGTTCCGGATTCGCAGTTGAAACCTTTATGCAATTACTTGATGGGAGCATACGGAATTGGAAAGCAACATATCATTGCTGCCAATGAAGGAAACTGCACGGCTCTGGCGGCAGGATACCATCTGGCTACCGGCAAAATACCGGTTGTATATCTGCAGAACAGCGGCATTGGAAATATTATCAATCCGGTAGCTTCTCTCATGAATGACAAGGTATATGCAATACCCTGCATTTTTGTTGTAGGCTGGCGCGGTGAACCGGGAATACATGATGAACCCCAGCATGTTTACCAAGGACAGGTAACCTTAAAGCTACTCACAGATATGGACATTGATACGTTTGTGATCAGTAAGGATACGACAGAAGATGAAGTACAGGATAAGATGAAAGAATTCCGGCATGTTTTACAGGAAGGGAAACAAGTTGCCTTCGTGGTACGAAAAGGTGCCCTGGAATATGATAAAAAAGTAACCTACCGGAATGATTATTCCATGTCCCGGGAGTATATTATAAAACAGATTGTTTCGGTAACCGGAGAAGATATTATCGTATCGACCACCGGAAAAGCATCACGGGAATTATTTGAGATCCGGGAGGCGAATCATCAGGGGCATCAGTTTGATTTTCTGACAGTTGGTTCCATGGGACACAGTTCTTCCATCGCATTGGGGGTTGCCCTGAATACACCGGGCAAAAAGATCTGGTGCATTGATGGTGATGGTGCTGCACTTATGCATATGGGCGCAATGGCTGTGATAGGGACCAATTCTCCAGAGAATATGGTACATATCGTAATTAACAATGGCGCCCATGAAACGGTTGGCGGTATGCCAACAGTGGCGGATAAGATTGATTTGGTGAAGATAGCGCAAGGATGTGGATATCCCAATGCTGTATGTGTGGATAAGCCTGAGTCACTGAGCAGTGAACTCAAGATCGCAAAAGCAAGGAAGGGACTAACCTTTATGGAAGTAAAAAGCGCAATCGGCGCAAGAGAGGATCTTGGGCGGCCGACAACTACGCCAAAAGAGAACAAGGCAGCTTTTATGAGGAATCTGTGCAAATGATCCCGAAATGACAAGGACTTAAGCTTTCCAAATGGAGGGCAGGGAAGTCAATTTCGCTTAAAAACGGAATACTCAATTTAACGTTTTCTGCTTTTTTGCAACAAAGCCATCTATGTCAGTTGCAGCTACAACAGAGCTGATAACTATGATCACTCCACATACGATACTTTTAAGATCCGGAACGGTATGCAACAAGATCAGTGAAAATATAATGGCCCATGCAGAATAGGTGATATTCAGGGCCATAGCCTTGGATGCACCAATTGTTGCAATAGCTTTATAGTAACAAACATAGGACGCTGTGCCAAACAATGCGGACAGCAGGATGACGCCTGCTGCACTTGTAGGAATAAGATCCAATGTGAAGCCCCAGCCTTTGATAACAGGGAGGATCACTATTCCGTAAAAGACTGCTGAGGTCAGCTGCCTGATCTGCAGTGCCTGTTCGTCCGTGATATCCGGATCTTTCAGGCCGTAGGCGCAGATCACTGCCTCCAATGCCCAGCCCACACAGCAAATGACTGCGCAAGCGAACCCAAGGGGCAGGTTTTTTATCTCGCTGTTTCCAGGGGCGTATCCAAGTGCAATTACTCCCAGTATACTTATCATCAGGCTGACAATCTGTACTGGTTTCATTTTTTCCTTTAGGAAGACATAGGATAAGAAAGCACCCAAAGCCGGAAACATTGCAGAGATGATCGCTGTATATCCTGGCCCGATATAATTGATGGCAGCTACATAGCCGGACATGCCGACCGGTCCTCCCAGCAATGCCCCCAGGACAATGAACCTTCCGCTTCTTGACTTTAATGCCCGGATCACATTTTTATATTGCCGCTTCGCACCCATATATATGAGCATCCAGATGGAGGAGCATGCATCATGCAGAAAGGTACTGACAAATGGCGCCAGGAGGATGGCCTGTGCTGTGGAAGCAAACGGGCTCATAGCCAATGCAATGCCCAATATGACGGTATCCAGTCCCCAAAGTATCCCCGCTGTTAAACCTGTGCCCATATTTTATTCCTCCGCATCTTTCCATTTTAACAGATTCGTTTTTAAACGTACGTATCTTTTATCTGCATAGGACTGCATCACTTCTCCGTCAAAAAACACTCTGGTCAGGCCCCATAAAGTCCATAGGTAATCAAGATATATTTTGTTGGCAAGAAAGCGTCTTTTCTCATCCAAAGTTTCCTGCCTTCCGAAATAGGCGTTTAACAGGGCCCTATCCTGCACCTCATTATAGGACGCTTCGATGGATACATCCGCCAAATCCCACATTCCGTCGTTCATCCCCGCATATTCCCAATCAATAAGGTACAATCCATCTTTCCCCATGACCCAGTTTTCGCATAATGGATCGTTATGGCATGGAACTTTTTTAACACCTGTCAGGCGGTCAATGGAATCCTTAATCTCCATAACCTTACTTTTTATATTGGGATAGTCCATATACAAAGGGACCTTGTTTCCCAGTACTATTTTCTCATAGTTTGCTGCCATATCGAAAACTTCAAAAGGAACCTTGGTATCGGTACCGCAGGTGTGGAGAGCTTTTAATATTCCGGCTGCCTGCAGGATGTTTTCTGTTTCCCTCATGGATTCCGGTGACATGGTTACGGCACCTTCAATATATCTGCTTACCTTGGTACCATCCTCACCGAAGTACAATAAATCGGAATCTATATCCAGGGAAACGGCTAATTCCGTACTGACCTTTTCGTCCGAACGGCAAATCAAGTTTTCTGTCCCGTCACCTGGGAGCCGAACAACCAGATCTTCCCCATTGTCCATGAACACATGGTAGGAATGATTCGTCATACCTCCCATGCGCTCTACCTTTATGCAGGATGGTTCAGCTGTTAACTTTTTCAATATTTTATTGATCCGAGGCAAATCTGCCTCCATCCATTCCACTGCCATTATGCGATTCTCCTTATTCCTTTTTTTCCGTAGGTATATTCATATCGGTTCGAGTTCAGGGTAAACTCAAATCCGATCGCCTCCATGGTACCTTTCAGGGCAGAAATGTTCTTTATATCGGATTCATGGCATTCCAGTCCCTGGGCAATCCCTTTCAAAATAGTGGATCTTGTGTCATAAATGTATGTCTTGTCAAAGCTTCTGAGCTCATCCAGCGTATCAAATTCAAAAATAAAATCCGGATAATAGCGTCTGATTTTAAGCTTCAATTTGTCCAGATGCTTCCTGTATATGGCTTCCCATAATAAATCGGCGGTATCGGGACGATTGTATTCCTGCTGCAGAATTCTGATAAATTCCCGGCTGAAGGATTCGCTCCAGAACGCATGGCCCATCATATACCAGGCGTTGGATCCCCCTATGGCGACATCACAGATATATCCCTGATCATCTTCTTTCAGGCACCATTCCTTTGTCTCTCCGTTGGCATAAAGAGCGGAATAATAGGAATCCTCCACATGGCTTTCAAATGGATTGCGTGTAAAGTAGTTATCCGCAGAGCAAATATAGGAGTTTTTCAGATAATCGCGCGCCGCATAAATGCTCCCGTTGTTATTCCTTGTCAGATACTCCCTGTTTTCAACAAGTATGACGCCGTACTTTTCCTTCAAATAGGCAAACTGTTCCTTCTTATAACCTACCACAAGTATAATCTGCGGTATTCCGGCTTCCTGTAACTGGCGGATTTGCCGTTCTATCAGGACCTCCCCCCTTACCGTGACCAGGGCTTTTGGCTTTTCATACGATAACGGGGCAAATCTGCTGGATGTTCCCGCAGCCATAATAACTGCATGATCTACCTTATACTTATAACTCATTTTTCTCCTCCGTTAGCCTCATCTCATGTGTGGCAATCCGATAATAGTCCTTTGCATATCGGTACTGCCGCAGGGAGTATTCACCAAACTCCACTCCAAGCTTTCTCTTGTATTCGCACCAGTTGCTCCATAACAAACCACATGCCGCAATGTAGCAATATATCTTGATCCGTGTCTTTTTTTCACATTCCCCGTCAAAATAGATTTGTATCAGGCGATCCACTTGCTGCCTGTCATATAAGGAATAGATGCAGAACATCGCGATGTCCACATGTGGGTCCTGCATCCCTGCATATTCCCAATCGATTAACTGCAATTGCTCCTGTCCGGAAGAATCCCTGTAGAGCAGAAAGTTATCCGGAACGGCATCAATGTGAGTCAGTACCCGTTTTCCTGCATTCTCCGATATAAATTTTTGAAGAGACATAACATTGTGCTTCGTAGCTTCATAATCCTTGTAGGCAGATGGCGCACCCTCCCATAAGGATTCATAGAATTCAATCTGTGCAAAAATATCAAATTCATGCTCCACATAAAGCCGGGATTCATGGAGTTCCCTTAATTTTTTCATACACCGGGTCAGATCGGCTACATCATCAGGATTACAGGTACGTGCATTTTCTATATAGGAGGTAATCTTATATCCCGTATCGGGATCAATATAGATGGGACTGTCACAGTATCCTTTGCCGCGGATCACACGATAGACGTCCGCTTCGTGTTTTCGATTGATCAGGTGATTTGTGCCTTCTCCCGGAATCCTCATGATATAGTCTTTTCCTTCACAGTGAAACAAAAAGGATCGGTTCGTCATGCCCTTTTTCAGGGTACGGATATTGCCGATTTTATCAGCCGTTACATTAAGCTGCCCTGCGATTACCTTTATGGCACCCGACTGGAGCTGGTTGGAACAGCTGTCCAGCTCCCGCAGCTGCTCATATGTATTGATTTCAACCACATCTGCCGATGGAACTACTTTGGCGGCGACTATCATGCGATCTTTCCGGTACAATGCTTCTTCCCAGAAAGATTCATTGTATCTGCTGTCCTTGCATAGCTCACAAACGCGTTTACGGACAATTGCCGCCTGATCCCCGATCAGGTAGCAGATCCCTATCATGGCATTTCCCCCGGCTGTATCAGGTATGGATACCAGCTCCATTTTCCGATTCACGCGTACAGAGCTGTCATCATCCACCAGATCGCTGACCATATACCACGAGTACAGCTCATATTGATGAAAAGGATTCTGATCACACCAAATATCACATGGAATGATATAGGTGTTGGAAATCCTGTCATTTACCAGGTTCAACGAATGCAGATTGTTCTTTGCTGCATATTCCGTGCTGACCACCAGCTGCACTCCATATTCGTCAATAAGATACTCATAGTGTTCCTTCATAAAACCGACGACAACATGGATTTCCGTGATATTTACCTCATGCAGCTGCTTAATGATACGCTCAATCAGCCTTTCCCCATGCACCTCAAGTAAACCCTTCGGCGTTTCCGTGTTGATTGGTACCATACGCATGCCATACCCGGCAGCAAGAATAATGGCATTCTTCGGAGACTTGTCCTGAAACTCCCTGATTGCTTTCGGCGTAAGCTGTATGTCATCGTCCAGGTATCCGGCTTTCATCAGTTCCCGGATGGAACGGTTTACGATGCCAAGGGAATGGCCGCTGCGATTTGCCAGGATTCGTTGGTTGATAAACGGCTCCAAACGGATTTCGTTCAAAATGTCATAGTCCTGCTTGTTCATGTAATCACCGCCTTTGATTATCGTGAACATAGCATACTATATAACCAATCATTTGTCAAGAAAAATTTGGTATTGAATTTATACCATGTACGGGAGCCGCGAATCATGCCAGGGATTTTGAGCCTGTGTACTGCCTGGGTGGTATTCCCTGGTTAACTTAATTTCCTTTTTCGGCCTTCAATCTTCATCAAAAACTAAAAACTTGTATGCAGGGACTTCCAAAACATCAGCAATGTCAAATAAAGTATCAAGAGATATCGTCCTGTCAACATTTGGAGCCTCCACTGCACCAATAAAGGCAAGATTCTTATCAACTCTTTCTGCAAGCTGCTCCTGCGTGAATCCCCTTAATTTCCTGTAATAGCCGATTTTTAACCCCAATTTCTTGTATTTCATTTTATGCACTGCTTTCAAAATATCACCTCATCTCAAGTAAAATCTTATCAAAAGGCATTGACTTATTGTATTTGATGTAATACAATAAATATTGTATAGTAAGCAATAATTATTGAAATGTAATTAACAAAGATTTTGAGAGGGGTGTTACGTCATGCGATCACTGGCGAACGGCAAAAATCCTGTCAAGGAAAATTCTTTCAATACGGGCATTGGACAAATCGCCACGACATTTAAGAAGCAATTCGGCTTACAGATTATGATACTTACCGGTTTGGCATTCATTGTATTTTTTCGTTTTGTTCCTATATATGGTCTGCAGATGGCATTTAAAGAGATTCTGCCAGGGAAGAGCATATGGGAAAGCCCTTGGGTGGGGTTAAAGCATTTCCGGGATTTCTTTACTTCAGGATACTTCGGTATTGTCATGAGAAATACCATCTCACTTAGTTTATTGAAGTTATGTATTGGTTTTCCTTTTCCTATTTTGTTCGCTGTTCTGCTTAATGAAGTAGCCTCTTATCGAGCACGATCCTTTGTTCAGGGTGTTTCGTATTTGCCGCATTTTATCTCTTATGTGGTCGTGTATGGCGTGATATCCTCTCTTCTTGGCCTGAATGGTGGAACCCTGAATTCATTGCTCTTATCACTGGGGATCATTGAAAAACCCAGGCATTTTCTGGCAAGTAAATCATTATTCTGGCCGTTGATGGTCTTTCTGGATATATGGAAAGAGACAGGGTGGAGCGCAATTATTTATATGGCTGCTATTTCAGGCATTAATCCAGAATTATACGATGCCGCAAAAGTAGATGGTGCTGGCAGAGTAAGACAGGTAATATCCATAACTTTGCCTGCTCTGGTACCTGTGATTGTTGTGATGTTGATTTTACGTGTTGGATCCATACTGGATGCAGGATTCGATCAACTTTTAGTATTCCGTAATCCGATTGTGTTTGAAAAGTCTAATATCCTGGATATTTACGTAATGGATACCGGAATCAGCCAGGGGCGATTTGGATACGCGACAGCTGTTGGTTTATTCAAGAGCGCAATAGGATTTTTTATGGTGTATTTTTCAAACAAGTTGGCTAATAAAAGCGGAAATGGCTTATGGTAGGAGGTAATAAGATATGAAGCAACAAGCAAGTCGCAGAAGATCACTGTCTTATAACAAAATACACACATCAGGGGAGAAAGTATTTACTATATCTAATACTTTATTTATGATGATCGTTTGTTTCCTGACCATCTATCCGTTCATCAATACCCTGGCTGTTTCATTTAATGAAGGACCGGATGCCATGAAGGGTGGGATCTACTTTTTACCCAGGAAGTTTACTTTAAAGAATTATGCTGAGGTGTTTTCAGATAAAGCCATTGTCCGTGCATATGCTGTTACCGTCATCAGAACAGTGGTTGGAATAATCGTTTCACTTTTTTTTACAGGCATGATGGCATATGGCTTATCCAAGCCCAATATTTTATTCAGGAAAACCTATATGATGATTTGTGTCGTCGGCATGATATTTGATGCAGGACTTGTCCCAACCTATATGCTTTATAAGGATACTGGGCTGCTAAATAACTTTGCCGTCTATATACTGCCCAGTGCTATAAGTATCTGGAACATGATTCTGATGAAAACTTTTTTTGAAAGTATGCCTATAGAACTGGAACAGTCAGCTATGATAGATGGTGCCAATACATTTCAGATCTTTTTCAAGATTACCATTCCGATGTCTATGCCTATTATTGCAACAATATGTATTTTTAATGGAGTGAGCCAATGGAATTCGTGGTTTGATGCCTACATGTTCATGGCCAGACGGCCTGAGCTACAGCCCGTACAAACATACCTATACAAAGTGATCGCCCTTTCACAGTCTACCACTACCAGCGCTGCGGAGGCAGAATTGCTGGAACGCCGTAGAGTCAATGTGACAACGATTCGTGCGGCTACAGTAATGATCACGGTTTTGCCTGTTACCTTTATCTACTCCATATTCCAAAAATACTTTATTCAGGGTATGATGGTGGGTTCACTAAAAGGCTAGAGGCGACACGAAGTTGTGCCTGGATAAATGTCCAGACTCTTGAATGCCTGGTACGCCTGCGTTTCAGCTATAGCATGGACCTATTGTGCGTCAACAGAAACCGAATGGCAGGCAAAGATATAGGAACGGCAGCGTTTCGGTGCCAAGCTGCGGTGACAATGTACCCCAGGAAGGAAGGCAGCGAGACCGGAACAGTACTGCCGGAAATTTTTAGGGGGTGATAAAGTGCATAAATAATCGCTTGTCTCTCATTGCTATCATAATACGGGAAGGAGAAAAACTATAATGAGAAGATCGGTTGTTGTTTTGACTCTAATTGTACTGATGGTGACAGTGATGCTTTCGGCAGGATGCAGTAAAGCAAATAACGCGGGAACATCCAATATCAAGGCAAGCCCGAAAACAAGTTCAGATGATGAGGGAACCAATGCACCTGAATCAAAGAAGCCGGACGATGTCGTAGAGATTGAATACATGCGTATGGATCCGTCTTGGGATCCTCTCAAATGGGGGGAGGATCCCGTATCGAAAGAGATGACCAGGAGAACAGGTATCAGGCTCAAATGTCTGGCTCCAAGCGGGGAAGGGGATCAGGTTGCGAATGTTATGTTGATGTCTGATGACTACCCGGAATTAATTGGCGGATACAGCCAATCAACGTTTAATAAGTATGTTGATGCCGGTGCATTGTATTCCATTGATGAGCTGGTGGAAAAATATAATTGCCCGCACATTCTGGATGGTACGACAGTGCCTTCAGCCTCTCTGGCTGTTTATCGCAGCGGTGACGGTAAGCTCTATTCTGTTCCCACATGGTACAGTGAAGATGGCTTTGGATCGGTCGGGCAGACGATTCAGGTCAGAAATGATATTTATCAGGAATTGGGCGAACCTGAGATTAAAACTATGGATGAGTTTTATAAGTTGCTGGAAACTGTACGTGATTCTCACAGGACATATAATGGAATCAATATGTGGCCACTGGCGGTGCATTGGCAGGACTCTGGAATGCTGGGGGATGTCGCCAATATTTATGGCTCTAAAATCATGGGTTATAAATATTATAATGAGGACACCAAAAAGGTTGAATTCTTTCTGCGTGCTCCGGAATTGATTAAGGCTGTTCAATTTTTGAATAAGTGTTATAACAAGGGAATTGTGGATCCGGAATGCTTCACTTTTGATGGTACGGAGATGGGAGAAGCATATGCGCAGGGTAAATATGTCTTTACTATGTCCTGGTTCTGGAATCTCTGGACGGCAGATTCCCTTCTGTCCGGGGAGGATCCCAATCAATACTACAAAGCGATTGAAGTGCCCCAGGGCACCCCTGATGTACAGCAGCACTTCGGCTACTATCATACGGCCGGTGATTTGTGCTTAAGCGTTACAAAGAACTGCAGACATCCGGAAGCAGCCACTCACTTTATCGACTTTTGTCTCAGTGATGAAGGACAAATCCTGGACTTTTATGGAATTGAGGGAGAAACAATGGAGTTCAAGGACGGGCAGCCATATCTGAAGAAAGGTATCTATGATCATTTGATGGCTGACTGGGATGGTTACAGGGCAAAGAGCGGGATACGTTTGTGGGACCAAATGAAAAGTCAGAAATGGAATTGGGAACGCCAGGCTGAGTCGCCTGTTCGCTCAGCCAATCGAGCCATGGCAGCAAAGTATGCGTTTGATGGAACATATCTGAAGCCGCTGCAGGTAAAGTCAACTACACTGGAAGGCATTTTGTTTGCTGAAATTGAAGCAAATATCATTCCTCAGATCACCGAGATCGTTATTGATCCTGATGCATCAAAGGTGGTACCTGAAATGAAATCACTGCTCAAATCCTATGAAAGCAAGGGACTATCTAAATTGGAAGATGTATGGACCGATCAGTACAGCCAGATTATCGCCAACGCAAGCTAATGCAAAACAACAGAATTCAATATGAGACTTGATGAGACTTGATTCGCATCGGATCAATCCTATTTTCGAAAGGAGATTAAAATGAGAAAAAAATTTGCATTTATAGGGTCCGGGAGTGTCGTGTTTACGCGCAATCTGGTTCGTGATATCCTGACTTTCCCTGCTTTTGAAGACTGCGAGCTTTCTTTGATGGATATCAATGAAACTAATCTGGAGCTATCCAGACGTGCGGTGGGAAAAATCATCAGCGCCGGAAAGTATCCCGCTACTGTGACAGCGACTACCGATCGAGCCAAAGCTCTGGAGGGAGCTGACGGCGTACTGACGACTATCCAGGTCGGAGGGCAGGAAGCTGCCATCAAGGATGTGGAGATTCCCAAGGAATATGGAATTTCTATAAACATCGGTGATACCAGAGGCCCATCCGGCATTTTTCGGTTTCTTCGCACACTGCCCCCTATGCTTGAAATTCTAAAGGATATCGAAAAGTATTGCCCTGATGCCATATTTCTGAATTATACCAATCCCATGGCCATGCTTTGCCGGGCGATGCAGGGCATAACCAAAGTAACCCTGAGCGGCCTTTGCCACAGTGTACAGGGAACCGCTGAGATGCTGGCCCGTTGGATCGGGGCGCCGATGGATGAAATCACCTTCACCTGTGCCGGCATCAATCACCAGGCGCATTATCTGGAATTCAAATGGAATGGCAAGGATGCTTACCCAATGATTTACAAAGCTGTGACTGAAAACAAGGAAATCTATAACGAAGAACAGGTCCGCAATGAAATGTACCTGCATCTGGGTTATTACGTAA
>ENA-UOOI01002612-UOOI01002612.1-fermentation-metagenome-genome-assembly--contig:-NODE-2612-length-15285-cov-3.289823_pt1 | contig 15285 bp, 8 predicted proteins | sample MGYA00245779_ERZ724027 | MGnify/ENA primary metagenome ERZ724027 (study PRJEB28704, sample SAMN03018318) | fermentation metagenome | biome: anthropogenic terrestrial biome; feature: soil; material... | reverse complement strand
TGGAGTTCAGACGTGTGCTCTTCCGATCTGTGGCACCACGAGTCCATCGTCCCTGTTTTGGGGACGGTGGACTTTTTTGATGCCCGCATTACCATGTTATTTTGTATAAGGAGGCTGTGCTATATGATGTATCCGGAATTGACGGAAGTAGAAAAACTTTTGGAGGATTACAGCCGGGTTCCCGTGTTTTACTCGTTCCTTGCGGACTTCCAGACGCCTGTGGGCGTGTTCGAGGCACTTTCATGCAACCAGGACGAATGTTTCCTTTTTGAAAGCGCTGAAAATTCGCGCAGGTGGGGCAGGTACTCGTTTATAGGCATAAACCCGAGGATGAAATTAACTGTAGGCGGCGGCAAAACGTCTTTTGCAAAAGACGGCGTGATACTTTCCGAAAGCGAAGGAAACATCGCCGGCTGTATCATGGAACTTGTAAATGGACGCCGCTCGCCGTGCTTTAAGGGTTTGCCGCGCTTTACCGGAGGCCTCGTGGGGTATTTCGGTTATGACATGCTTAGGTACGGGGAAGATGTTTTAGGCAGGCCGCCGACCGACGACCTGCAGATGCCGGACTGCGTTTTGAGCCTGTATGAAGAAGTAGTCGCTTTTGACCATCTTAGCGGGAAGATATTTATTATACAAAATATTAATAATGAGTCCGACATAAAAGCACAGTACGAAACATGTGAAAAACATGCGAAGGACATATCGTCGGCTGTTTTAAACAGCACTGTACGCCGTAAGTGCAGAAAAAACGCGAAAAAGCCGGTAATCACTTCAGACATAACGGAAAAACAGTTCGAAAAAATGGTCGAAACAGCAAAAATGCACATTTTTGACGGTGATATTTTTCAGGCTGTGCTGTCGCGCCGGTTCGAGGTGGAAAACCCGCCTGACCCGTTTGACGTTTACCGCGTCCTGCGCGCGGCAAACCCGTCGCCTTACCTGTACTTTTTCAAGTCGCCGGGTTACAGCATAGCCGGAGCCTCACCGGAAATGCTTATCCGTGTTGAAGACGGCAATGTAACGAACAGGCCGATTGCCGGAACTTCACGGCGCGGTAAAGACGAAGCGGAGGATGCAAAGCTTGAAAATGAGCTTTTGCATGACGAAAAAGAGCGCGCCGAACACACCATGCTCGTAGACCTCGGCAGAAATGACGTAGGAAGGGTATGCGAATTCGGCACAGTAAAGGTTGACGGCTTTATGCATGTGGAGCGTTTTTCAAAGGTCATGCATCTTGTCAGTGAAGTAAACGGCAGGCTGAAAAAAGGAAAAACCGGTGTGGACGCGCTTTTTTCCGCGCTTCCGGCCGGGACACTTTCCGGAGCGCCGAAAATACGCGCCATGCAGATAATCGACAGCCTCGAAAAGCACAAGCGCGGAGTTTACGGAGGCGCCATAGGGTACGTAGGCTTTGACGGGAGCGTCGACACGTGTATTGCCATACGTACGGCGGTTTACAGGGGGGATAAAGCTTATGTACAGGCGGGAGCCGGCATAGTCGCGGACAGCGTGCCGGAAAAAGAGTACGCGGAAACTGCCAACAAAGCCGCGGCTGTACTCGATGCGATAAAGGAGGCGGCGGATTTATGATTTTGATTATAGACAATTACGACAGCTTTACTTATAACCTCTGCCAGCGGATAGGCCGCATTTACCCGGATGTGCGCATAGTGAGAAACGACAAAATAACCGCAGACGGCATAGAGAGTATGAAACCGGACGCTGTCGTTATATCACCGGGACCCGGCCGGCCCGACAAAGCGGGCGTGTCGGTAGAAGCAGTCAGAAGGCTCGACGGAAAAATACCTATACTCGGCGTATGCCTGGGGCATCAGGCCATAGGCGAAGCCTTCGGGGGCAGGACGGTCCGCGCGCCAAAACTGATGCACGGCAAGGCAGGTACCGTAACGCTTAAAAACTCATGCCCGCTTTTCAGCGGCCTGCCTGAAAAAATACAGGCGGCAAGGTACCATTCGCTTGTAGCAGAGAGAAGCTCCCTGCCTTGCTGCTTTGAAGTCACGGCGGAAGATGAGGACGGGCAGATAATGGGCATAAGGCATAAAGGCACCGATACTTACGGCCTGCAGTTCCACCCGGAGTCCGTCTTAACGGGCGAAGGGGATAAGATACTTTATAATTTTTTAAAAGGGGTGTGTAAATTGAAAACACAAACAGTTACATCTGCGTCTATGCCGGCAGAAAAAAGGGTAGGGCTTAAGCCCTATATAGCAAAGGTGGTGGACGGGGCGGACCTTACTGAAAGCGAAGCAAAGGATGCCATGGGATTTATTATGGGAGACAAGGCGACAGACTCGCAGATAGCGTCGTTTATAACGGCTATGCGCATGAAAGGCGAAACAACGCAGGAGATTACCGGCTTTGCGAAAGTCATGCGTGAAAAGGCGGTTCCGGTACCGATGTCTCCGGCAGCGGTTGACATAGTCGGCACCGGCGGAGACCTCGCGAAAAGCTTCAACATTTCGACTACCGCGGCGTTCGTGGCGGCAGGGGCAGGGCTTAAAGTCGCTAAACACGGCAACCGCAGCGTTTCGAGCAAAAGCGGCGCGGCGGATGTTTTGGAGGCACTCGGCGTTAATATAAACCTTACGCCGGAACAGGCGGCCGAGTGCATGGAAAAGTGCGGCCTCACGTTCCTCTTTGCGCAGCGTTACCACGGCTCCATGCGCTTTGCCGCGGCGCCGCGGAAAGAAACGGGCATAAGGACTGTTTTTAACATTTTAGGCCCGCTTGCAAACCCGGCGCATGCCCAGGCTATGCTGCTCGGTGTTTATGACGAAAAACTGCTTGCGCCGCTTGCAAAAGTACTTATAAACCTCGGTATAAAAAAGGCGCTTATAGTTTACGGCCAGGACTGCCTTGACGAGATAAGCGTTTCCGCTAAGACCTCAGTTATGGAAATAAATGAAGGCAAAACTATCAAGTATGAGATAAATCCTGAGGACTACGGGATAAAATTCTCTGAAAAGTCCGACATAGTCGGCGGCACGGCCGAAGAAAACGCCAAAATAACACTTTCTGTTTTAAACGGCGAAAAAGGTCCGAAACGCGACATAGTCCTTATTAACGCTGCCGGGGCTTTGTACGCCGGAGGAATGGCCTCGTCAATACAAAAAGGGCTTGACCTTGCCGCGTACTCTATTGACAGCGGGAACGCCGTGAAAAAATTAGACGGGTTTAAAAAGATAACGAACGGCTTTGGCGGCTGATATGATTCTTGACGATATTGTAGCAAGGCGGAAAGTACAGCTTGAACGTGAAATGAGCGGCACGCCGCTTGAGAAAGTAATGGCTTGCGCCGCAGATGCGCCTAAAACTGGAAGTTTTAAATCCGCAATTTTATGCGGCGGCCTTTCGGTAATCGCGGAGGTTAAAAAGGCGTCGCCTTCCAAGGGGCTTATCTGTCCGGACTTTAAGCCGGTGGAAACCGCAGAAGCGTATGAGCGCGCTGGCGCAGACGCGGTTTCGGTACTTACAGAGGAATTTTATTTTAAAGGCTCGCCTGAGTACCTTAAGCGCATAGGGCGCGCTGTGTCGGTTCCGGTTTTGTGTAAGGATTTCGTAGTAAGCCCGTACCAGATTTACGCGGCTAAAGCACTGGGAGCGGCTGCCGTTCTGCTCATTGCCGCCGTCCTCGGAAGGGAAAAGCTCAGGGAGTACGCCGGTACAGCGCGCTCCATAGGCCTTGAGTGCCTTATGGAAGCACATAACGAAAAAGAACTTGAAGAAGTCCTTGAGGCGGGCGGAGAAATAATAGGCATAAATAACCGTGACCTAAAAACATTTAACGTTGATTTATCGGTAACAAAACGCCTTGCTGTGCATATCCCGCCGGGTAAAGCCATTATTTCCGAAAGCGGCATAAAAACGCCCGCCGACGCTGCCGCGGCGAGGTCTTACGGGGCGGATGCCGTCCTTGTGGGCGAAACGCTTATGAGAAGCAGGAACGTAACTGAAACAATGAAACATCTGAGGGAAAACTTATGAAAATAAAACTCTGCGGCATAAGGCGGCGTGAGGACATAGCTTTTTTAAATATATATAAACCCGACTACGCCGGTTTTGTATTTGCCGGTACTAAGCGCCGCGTGACGCCGGAACAGGCAGCGGTACTCTCCGGGGGCCTTTCTCCGGAAATTAAGAGGGTAGGCGTTTTTGTCAACGAAACTGCCGCGGGCGTAGAGTCCGCCGTAAAAACGGCGGGGCTTTCTGCCGTACAGCTTCACGGCGATGAAAATCCGGAGTATATTTCAGGGCTTAAAAAGCTTTTGCCAAGTACCGAAGTATGGAAGGCCATAAGGGTAAACGGAAGGAAAAGCATAGAGTCTGCGCTTAAGACGGATGCCGATATGCTGCTTTTTGACAGTTACTCTGAGGGCGGGTACGGCGGCACCGGAAAAACTGCAGATATAAAACTTATAAAAAGCATGAAAATAAGCCGCCCATTTTTTATTGCGGGCGGCATCAGCGCTGAAAATATATCCGGCATTGTAAACACGCTTTCGCCTTACGGCGTTGATGTTTCAAGCGGAATAGAAACAAACGGCGTAAAAGACGGACAGAAAATAAAACGGATAATGGGGATTATAAGTAAAATAAATTTGGAAGGGCAGGCAATATAGATATGTCAAAACCGGGAAGGTACGGCGAATTCGGCGGGCAGTATGTGCCTGAAACGTTGATGAATGCCTTGCATGAGCTTGAAGCGGCATATGAAAAGTACAGCCGTGACAAAGACTTTTTAGACGAACTCGGGTTTTATTACCGTGAATACGCAAACAGGCCGTCGCTTCTTTATTACGCTGAAAAAATGACAAAAGACCTTGGCGGCTGCAAAGTATACTTAAAGCGCGAGGACCTTAACCATACGGGAGCGCATAAGATAAACAACGTCCTCGGGCAGATACTGCTCGCGAAACGCATGGGAAAAACGAGGGTAACGGCGGAAACCGGAGCCGGCCAGCACGGTGTGGCGACGGCTACCGCGGCGGCCTTGTTCGGGATGCAATGCGAGGTCTTTATGGGCACCGAAGATATGGAACGCCAGTCGCTTAACGTTTACCGCATGGAACTCTTAGGTGCTAAGGTTACAGGTGTGGACTCCGGAACCGGCACGCTTAAGGATGCCATCAATGAGGCAATGCGCGACTGGACGTCAAACGTTGAAAGTACGTATTACCTTATAGGCTCCGTCATGGGGCCTCACCCGTACCCGCAGATGGTACGGGATTTTCAGAAAGTCATAGGTATAGAAGCAAAAAAACAGTATGTTGAAAAAGAGGGCAGACTCCCTGACTGCCTTGTGGCCTGCGTAGGCGGAGGGTCAAACGCCATGGGGCTTTTCTACAACTTCATACCTGACAAAAGCGTTCGCCTTGTCGGGGCGGAGGCCGCGGGGAAAGGCGCCTGCACGCCTATGAACGCTGCTACAATGGCGAACGGTACGAAGGGTATTTTTCACGGCATGAAGTCGCTTTTCATACAAAACGACGAGGGGCAGATAGCGCCTGTTTATTCCATTTCGGCAGGGCTTGACTACCCGGGCATAGGGCCTGAGCACGCCGAACTTAAGCAGACGGGGCGCGCCGAGTATGTTTCCGTTACTGATGAAGAAGCCGTGCGGGCTTTTGAGTACCTTTCAAAAACAGAGGGCATAATACCCGCGCTTGAGTCCGCGCACGCCGTCGCGGCGGCTATGAAAATAGCGCCCGGCATGCGTAAAGACCAGGGCATGATAATAAACCTTTCGGGGCGCGGTGACAAAGACGTATATTCGGTTGCAAGGTACAGGGGGGTTAAACTTGATGAACAGAATTGACCGTAAATTCGCGGAACTTAAAGGTAAAAACGAAAAGGCGCTCATACCTTTTGTCACTGCGGGCGACCCGGACATGGAAACGACTGAGAAGCTCGTGCTTTCCATGTTTGGCGCCGGTGCGGATTTAGTAGAGCTGGGCGTGCCGTTTTCAGACCCTGTGGCCGAAGGGCCGGTAATACAAAAAGCGAGCAAACGTTCCATAGACGGCGGCACGACGCTTGTGAAAATTTTTGCCCTTGTGGAACGCCTGCGCCAAAAGACCGACGGGCCGCTGCTTCTGATGATGTATATAAACTCAATCTACCGTTTCGGCACGGAACGCTTTTTCAAACTGTGCGCGGAGAAAGGCGTAGACGGCGTGATAGTCCCTGACCTGCCGTATGAGGAACGCGCAGAGATACAGCGTGACGCGGAGCAAAACGGCGTGTACCCCATAAGGCTTGTGGCGCCTACGTCGCATGAGCGCACGGCAATGATTGCGCGGGACGCCGAAGGTTTCCTCTACTGTGTGTCTTCAACAGGCGTTACGGGCATGAGGGGCAGTTTCTCAACGGACTTTGATGAGTTTTTCGGTACTGTAAAGAAATACGCCAAAATACCGTGCGCCGTGGGGTTCGGCATTTCAACTCCGGAACAGGCAAGGCAGATGGGCGCATACTGCGACGGCGTTATCATAGGCAGCGCCATAGTAAAAATCGTAGAAATGGAGGGAAGGGCTTGCGTACGGCATGTTGAGGAATTCGTGGGTTCCGTAAAAAAGGCAATAAAAAAGTAAAAATATAAAAGTAAAGCCGCCGCATGTTTTTTACATACGGCGGCCGACTGCATATGCCGGTGCTTTTTATCATGTGGTTTTTATAAATTTTATGCCGGCTTCTTTGGCGTATTTTTCAGCTTCGGAACCGCTTTGGCCTTTTATCTGCGGATTTTGGCCGTCGTCATTAAGCCAAATGGCGTTTTGGCCTATCTTTGTGACGCTCTGCGGTATTGTAACGCATTTTAATTTATCACAGTCAACAAATGCGCTGTCACCTATTTCAGTAACGCCTTCGGGGATTATAACTTCAGTGAGGCCGCCGCATTCCTTAAATGCGCTGTATCCGATTTTTTTAACAGCTGAGGGTACTTTAAAAGTACCGCCTTTGCCGCACGGAAACGTAACCAGTGTATTTTTATCCTTTGAGTAGAGCACGCCGTCTTCGCCGGTATATGATTTATTGCTGCCGTCAACGTTTATTGACGACATATTAGAGCAATTCTCAAATGCGCTGTCACCTATTGCCGTAACGGTTGAAGGTATCGTAATATCCGTAAGCTTTTTACATTCGGAAAATGCACAGCTGCCTATGGTGTTTATGCCGCCGCACAGTTTTACGGCTGTTAATCTGTCACAGCCGCTGAAGGCGTAACTGCCTATCCCGGTAACTTCCGACGGTATGGTAAGCGTTCCCGTTTTGCTTTCAGGGCAGCGTATGAGCATTGTTTTATCTTTTGAGTACAGTATGCCGCCGTCGCTTGAGTAGTTTTCATTTCCGCCGCTTACGTTTACAGCTTCAAGGCTGCCGCATGCCGCGAAAGTATAGCGGCCTAATTTTAACAGGCTGTCAGGCAGGCGCACGGATTTTAGCTTTAAGCATGAAGAAAAAGCATTGTCGCCTATCTGGGTAACTCCGTCCGGAATGTCTGCGCTCTCAAGGCCGCAGCTGTAAAAAGCGTCGCTGCCAATACTTCTGACGCTTTCCGGAATATTTATTTTCACAAGCTTTTCGCAGCTGTCGAAAGTACCGTCTTCTATTTTGGATAATTTTGACGGTAAATCTACAAACGTTAAAGCATTGCAGCCCGCAAAAGCGTTTTGGCCTATCTTTGTGACGCTTTGAGGTAAGCTTATACTTGTGATGGGGCAGCCAGAAAAAGCCGATTCGCCTATTTCGGTTACGCCGTCCGGTATGTTAACGCTTTTAAGGTTTTCGCAGCCAGCGAAAGCGTTTTCACTTATATTTGTAACGCCGTCGGGTAAAGAAACGCTTTCAATGGCAGTGCTGCCGGCGAATGCTTCGCCGCCTATGCCGGTTATGCCTTTTGGAACGGAAATATCTTTTTTACTGCCTTTGTATTTTATGAGTATCCCGTTTACGGTTACAAAGTCGTCCTTTTGGTTTGCGAGCCACATCGTGCCGTCAAAAGCACCGCCGCCTATATAAGAAACACTTGCGGGTATTTTTATATCTGAAATAAAGCAGGTCGAAAACGCGCCGCTTCCGATGGAAACAAGGCTCTCAGGCAGCGTGACTTTGTCAAGCTGCTGGCATATTGCGAATGCGCTGTCGCCTATGGATGTAACCCCTTCCGGAATAGTTACTCCGAGCAGGGTAGAGTCCTGATAAAAAGCTCCGCTGCATATTTTTGTTATGCCGTCCGGTATCGTAAGGTTATTTATACTGCCTTTGTACTTTACGAGCATGCCGTTTACGGTGGCAAAGTCGCCCTTTACGTTTTTCAGCCACGCGGTCCCGTCAAAAGCGCCGATGCCGATTTCTTTTACACTGCCGGGTATATTGATATCCGCAAGGCTTTCACAGTCTGAGAAGGCGTACTCGCCTATGGCGGTTATGCTTCTGGATATATTTATATCCGTTAATTTTTTGCAGCCGGAAAAGGCGTTATCACTTATTTTTGTTATGCCGACGGGCAGCGTAACGCTTTTCAGGTTTGAACATTCCTCGAAAACCCACGTGCCTAACCTTACAACGTTTTTAGGTATGGTTATCTCAGTTAACATGCTGCACCCGCTGAATGCCCCGTCGTCTATCTTTGTAACGCTTTCGGGTATTTTGACATCGGACACGGAGGAACATTCAAAGGCATTTGTGCCTATTTCCGTTACACCGTCGGGTATGGTTACGCTGCCGCCCGAACTTTTGTATGACGCAAGTATAGAGCCGTCAATATTAAACTCCGCATTTGAAACCGGTTTTGAGGGCTCTGCAGCCGCGGCGGAAGAGGCCTTCGCCTGCGCCGCTGAAGAGTAAGCATCTGTGCAGGCGGAAAAAAGAAGGGCTGCTGTTAATGCTGCAAGTGCCGAAGCAAGCAGCTTTTTAATAAAAATTTTCAATGCGCATCGCCTTTCAAAGAAAACGTGCAGGTTTATGTGCGGGTACAAGGCTCAAAGGCTTTATTCGAAAGCGCCAGTAAGGCTGCCGTGCTGCAGTATATGCCCCTCTGCCGCCGAAAGGAACTCTTTTTTACCGGAACCGCTTTTAAGGTTTAAAGTGCAGTCAAGTACGTAAACATCAAACCGGTATATGTGGCTTGTTCCTTTGGGCGGCTTAGGCCCTGCGTATTTATGGCGGCCGTAGCCCACGCCCTGCACGGCGCCGCCGAGCGGCGGGACTTCCTTTCCGGCAGGTACGGCTCCGGGTATTTTCGCCATTGCCGGTATGTTCCATATCACCCAATGGTTAAGTATGCCTAAAAACTGGTTCTTTATGTCGTCAAGCGTTATGGCAACCGTTTTTCCCTGCGGAGAAAGGTTTGAGATTATGAATTCCGGTGACGTGTCAGCGCCGCGCCCAGTGTATTCCGGCGGGAACTTACCGCCGTCTTGAAGTCCGGGGCATGTGAACTCGAGTTTTTCTATATTTACCGTCATATTTATCCTCCGTAAAATAAATATATGGATATTATAGCATCAATAAACCGTTTAGCAATGTTTGTTAATTACATTGTAATTATTTGTAACAGTTAAACATGTACCGTACGACGCCGTTATCAGTCAAGGCGGCCGTTTACTTCTGTGCCAAAAGAAAAAGAGTACAGCAGGCATTCCATTACGTTTTTTCCTGTGTATTTCTCCATGGCAAATTTATAAAGGGCGAGCTGCTTTTTATACCTTTCCCACAGGGCGGCCTGGGACGGGACGCGGTCTGTTTTGTAGTCTACTATGACTATGCCGCCGTTTTCCTCAAACGCACAGTCAACGGCTCCCTGCATGATGACGCTTTCGTCTTTAAGGGGCGCCTTTAAGCCTGGCTTTACGTTTCCGGCAGGTATTTCGACGGTGAAGCGGTATTCGCGTTCGACGTGCGGCGACGCGAGTATCCTTTTGCCTATCATGCTGTTTAGGAACCCCATTACGCGCCCAAGGTCGACGGACTGCGCCTGCCGCGCGGTGAGAAAGCCGTCCTGCACAAGGCGCCCAAGTTCTTCCTGGGGGCTCTTTAAGGCTGACTTATAGTCTGCAAACTGCATGTACATGTGCAGAGCCGTGCCGCGCTCCGCGGCCGTAAGCCCGCCTTCGCTCAGAAAGGCGGGGCGTGACGAAGCCGCGTACTGCTCCGAAAATTCACGCGAGGCAAGGTCGGAAGCGGCGACTTTTGCGCATACGCCGTTAAGCTCCGCGTATGGGTATTTATAATTTATGCTGTCATTTATAATATTATAAAGGCGCATGTCCGGCTGTGCCTGCTGGACTTCTTCATCCTTTTCATTTTCGTCTTTACTTTGCGGGCGGGAGATATTTATGTCAAGCTTTTCTTTTGCGTTTACGGTGATATCATGAGGAGCTCCCGCCATATCGCGCAGCGCCTGTCCGCCGGGATGGCGCAGGGCGCACAGCAGCAGCCAGTCCGAAATGCTCGAAGCACCGAGCACCGCGTAAGGCTGGATGGGCTTTCCGGGTATTATATGCCCTGCAAGCGAGCAGACTTTCTTTTCGGCATTTTTCAGCGTTGCGACCATTATAAGTTTTTCCTTTGCCCTTGTCATGGCTACGTACAAAACGCGGAGTTCTTCGCTCATCTCGTCGCGTCCAAGCTCGATGGAAACGGCTTCGCGCGGCATGGTTGTAAAGCGGCAGCCGGTTTTTTCATCTTTAAGCTTAGCGCCGAGTCCAAGCTCGGGGTGCAGCAGCGTGTCGTCGCGTTCCCTGTTAAACTGCCTTGAGCAGCCGGCCACAATGCATACGGGAAATTCGAGCCCTTTGGAACGGTGTATGCTCATTACCCTTACTACGTTTGCCGCCTCGCTTACAGATGAAGCCGCGGAAAGGTCTGAGTTGTTCTTTTTGAGACGGGCGATGAATTTTATAAAACCGGAAAGGCCGCCGCTGCCGCTTTCCTCGTATTTTTTTGCATACTGGAAAAGAAGCTGCAGGTTTGCAAGGCGCAGGCTGCCGTTTTGCATCGCCTGTACTATGTCAGGCAAGCCGGATATTTCATATACGGCGCGTATGAGCCTGTCTGCTGGCATGGTAGCCGCAAGTACCCTGAAACGGCTTATTTCATCTAAAAATTCTTTTGCGCGGGCATTTTCTTTCTCAGCCGCGAGGCGGACGGCCGTGTATAGTTTTCCTGAGCGTGAAAGCGCGCGTATCTCCGCCATGTCGTCCGGAGTAAAGCCGTAAACGGGGCTCATCATTACGGCGAGCAGCGGTATGTCCTGCAGCGGGTTGTCTATTACCTGCAGAAGCGACAGCGCAATGCCGACTTCATACGTACCGAAAAAGCCGCCGGCGGTGTCGGCCCACGACGGCACGGCGAGCGAGGTAAGCTCGCGCGCATACTCAGGGGCGTATTTGTTTGCGCTTCTGAGCAGTACGCAGAAGTCGCGGTAAACGGCCGGCCTTTGTACGCCGTTGTCTGTGACAGTGTATTTTTCGCTTATCATTTTATGTATTATTTCGGCTATGCGCGCGCTTTCGGCTTTGACCATGCCGTCCGTTTCTTCCACGCCGGAAAGGTCGATTACTTCTAAGGCAGCGTCGCTTCCCGCATGCGGCGGGTAGCCGTCTGACGGCACTAATTTTTCGCTTTCGGTGTAGTCGAGGCCGCCCGCCTTTTTGCTCATAAGCTGGCTGAAAACAAAGTTGACGGCGTCGGTAACGCCGCGGCGGCTCCTGAAGTTTTTGCCGAGGGATATGTACGCGGGGAATGACTCGTTTGCGGGGTCGTATTTTTTGCACGCGCCGCGCCGCCTCAGAAAAATCTGCGGCATTGCCTGCCTGAAGCGGTAGATGCTCTGCTTTACGTCACCGACGAAAAAGAGGTTTTCACCATTTTGTGAAACTGCGCCAAATATCATTTCCTGCGCTTCGTTCGTATCCTGGTACTCGTCGACCATAATTTCGTCAAACTGTCCGGAAAGCTCGTTGGCGTAAGCGGTTTTTTCAAAACCGCCTTCGTTTTCCTTCACAAGGAGCTTCAAGGTCCAGTGCTCAAGGTCACTGAAGTCCGCGGCGTGCTTTTCGTCCTTCATTTCTGCAAGTATTTCAGCGAAACGTTCCGTAACGCCGAAAAATTTCCTTACAATCGGGGCAAGTGACTTTATATCTTCGCCGCATTGCTTTTCATTGCCGGGAAAAAGGCGCGCGAGTTTTGCAACGGTGTCTTTTACTTCTTTTCGGGCGCTTTTTATCCTGTCTTTAAAAGCGTCGCCGCATCCCTTAAGGGGCTTAAGCTTTTGGTATGAGAAGTTTTGCAGCTGGAAAGCGACGGAGTCCCAGTCACAGGCTGTAGCAGCTTTTTTAAGTGACAAAAGTCCGGCCATGTCTGACTTGAGGGCGTCGGAGTACGCTTTTGCAGCCGCGGGATCGGAGCCGGCGAGCGCGGCGGCGTTTTGCGTTACAGATATACAGTAGTCAATGGCTTCGCCGGCGTATGACATGATGGTTTTGCCCCAAACGGTTTGCGCCGCCGGCAGCGGCGAACTGTACATCTCTGCTTTTTCGTCAAGCCAGCGCCGGGGAAAGGGGTGGGAACGCACGAAGTCGTAAAGCCTGTTTATCATGCGCGCAATCATCTCGTCGCTTTTTCCTGAAGCAAAAAGTCCGGCAAACCTGTAGAAATCCGCATCGTTTTCCGAGTAGTACCCGTCAAGCACTTTTGAAACGGCCTCAGCGCGAAGCACGGCCATCTCGCTGTCGTCAAGTATCCTGAAGTCCGGCGAAATGCCGAGCTTATAAAAATTCTCTTTTACTATGTCGCTGCAAAAGCTGTCTATGGTGCTTATATGTGCCCGCGTAAGCAATATCTGCTGGCGCAGCAGTGTACTGTTGAAGGGGTCTTTTTCGAGCAGCGATGCTATTTCGGAAGATATCCTCGTGCGCATTTCCGCGGCGGCGGCTTTTGTAAAGGTCACGACGAGGAGCCTGTCGGCGTCCGTGGGGTTTTCAGCGTCCGTTATGCGGTTTATTACGCGCTGTACGAGAACTGCCGTTTTTCCGGAGCCTGCGGCGGCGGAAACAAGCAGCGTGCCGCCCGACGCGTTTATGGCGTTCTTTTGGTCGTCGGTCCATTCTTTAGCGCCCATTTTCAGTACCCTCCCCGCAAAGAAATTCCATTACCTTGTTTTTGTCCCATTTGCTTTCCATTTCCCGTACGGCGTCGCCGTTTTCGTGCCCGCACACGGGAGCGTACGGGCACCATGCGCACGCATCGTATTTACCGGTAAGCGGCAGCGCCTGTATGTCGCCGCTTTGCAGTTCAACCGACATTTTATATATCAAATCCTTAGTGTATTTAAGTATGCTTTTAAGTTCTTCCGGTGAGGCGACGCTGCTTGTTTTGGATGGGATGCCGTCCTTAAGCGACGCTGGGATATATTTGCCGGCGGCGTTTTTTTCCATACCCCTTATAACTTCCGGATTGTCGGTTATAAGGCCGTCCATCTTCAGCTGCTTTGCGGCTTCTTTTTCTATGCTGCCGGCAGGCTCGCCGCGCGCGGCGGAAACTGAGGGCCTGCTTGCCGGCATGTATAAAACTCCGGCGGGGACGGTTTCACCGTAACGGCTCCTGCCGTTTTCGCAAATGGCGGCAAGGTAAATGAGCATCTGCATGTTCATGCCGTAAATTATATCCGAAAGCCGGAATTCTTTTTTGCCGGTTTTGTAATCTATTATCCTTACGTATTTTACGCCGCCTTTGTCCATGATGTCCACGCGGTCTATTTTCCCGTTTACTGAAACGCTCCCGCCGTCAGGCAGGGGGATACTGAGCGGCTTTATGTCACTGCCGATGCCAAGCTCAAAGTCACGGGGCACAAACTCGCTTTGGGAAAGTTCTTCGGCTATGTGCCTTATTATTACCTGCGCGGCGTCGGCAAGCCGCGAAACAAGGTACGCAAAGCGCGGCGTCCTGTTTTCAAGGCCGCCGAGTTTTTTCTCTGCGTACATGTTTATGCAGCCTAATATTATATTTTTAAGTTCTTCGTCGTTCATTGAAGCTATCTTTTTACTGCCTGTGTTTCTGAACACGTTTTCAAGCAGAAAGTGCATGAGGCTCCCGTACTCAAGCGCGTTTAACTCTGCCGCGCGTGTTTCCTCGGCTTTTATGCCGTACCTGCAGAAGTACTGGAACCTGCAAAGGTAAAAAGTTTCCGCCTGTGAGGCGGAGACGTACGTGCTGCCGCCGAAAAATTCCTTTGACTTAGCCTTGTCGGCGAAGCGCAATACCTTATCGCCGGCGGCACGCTCCACGGCTTTGTAATGTGCTTCGCCGCCGTAAGAGGCAAATATCTTTTTAAGCGAGGCCGACAGGCCGTCGTTTGAGCGCCATATCCGCGCGGCTGTTTCGAACGCGGGCTTTTTCGCGGAGGCAAAGTATTGGAGCGGCAGCATAAGGCTGTTTTTAATTTTTATGTTTTTAAGTACCAGGCATGTTTCGGAAACTATGGATGAGGGGCTGCTGCCGCTGCCTTTTGCATCTGACGACGGGTAGCTTATGTAAAGCCTTTCGGACGGGGAACTGACGGCTTTATAAGCGAGAAAACGCTCCTGCACCGCGGCCCCTTCGGCTGTATCGTTAAGCGGCAGGCCGAGGCTTATAAGCTCGCGGCGTTCTCCGTCGCTGAAAATATTATTTTCGCCCGGCGAAAGCGGGAACCCGCCCTGCACCGCGCCTATGACGAAAACAACCTTCGGACTGTTTGTGCGTATCCTGTTGGCAGCGCCTACGGTTACCTCGTCAAGCCCCTGCGGTATGCTGGCCATGCGGCTTGAATTTATCACAAGGCGTAAAAGCTCCGCGTAACGTTTACGCGTTACTTTGGTTTTGCCGAGTACGTTTACCGTCTGGTCGAGCATATCCATGAGCATATCCCAAAGCCTTAGCTCGTTTTGCGCGACGGCGGGCTCGCCGCCTTTTGCAATGCTGTGCGCAAATTCCCGCAGGCTTTCGGCGGCTTTTATGTCGCAGAGCAGCGAGAAGACGGCTTTTGCCATCCCGAGGCCGTCGGTGTCGGCTGTGCTTTCGGCAAATTTAACGAGCGGCCTTATGGCCTTTTCCCTGCATGAGTTGAGCTCTTTTAAAAGCAAAACGTCGCTTCGCGAGGCTTTTTCCGTAAATCCGCGCGGGCTGTCAGTCCATTCCTCTTTCCACTTTCTGCCTGATATATTCCAGATAAAAACATAATTTTCGAGCTGCGCGGTTTCTCCGTACGAAAGCCCCGCA
>ENA-UOOI01002611-UOOI01002611.1-fermentation-metagenome-genome-assembly--contig:-NODE-2611-length-15290-cov-2.571644_pt1 | contig 15290 bp, 14 predicted proteins | sample MGYA00245779_ERZ724027 | MGnify/ENA primary metagenome ERZ724027 (study PRJEB28704, sample SAMN03018318) | fermentation metagenome | biome: anthropogenic terrestrial biome; feature: soil; material... | reverse complement strand
AACAAGTGCTTTCCTTGCCACCCTTTAAGTACATTACTAGCGATGATTACCGCCTGCTGCTCAACCATCTGCTGGCAATAGACCACCTGGAGCGCCTAGAAACCGGGGCTCTCATTGTGGGACTAGCAGGCGAGAAGGTAGCCCGCAACTGGCGCTTTTTTGCTGTTTTCCAAGATACGGATGAATATACGGTGCACGATGGCTCGCGAGAGATCGGTAGTATCAATCAGGAGCCGGTAATAGGAGAGCTAATTGCCCTAGCTGGAGCCTCCTGGGAAGTGCGCGAAGTGGATAGCCAGCGTCGACAAGTGTCGGTGCAAGCGGCTCCGGGGCGGGCTGCTATTGCTTGGTCCGGAACTAGCGCTTGCGTCCATGAGCGAGTGCTGGAGCAGATGCGGAAGGTTCTGCTTACTGACGAAACTGAGTACCGCTATCTGCAACCGGGGGCGTTGGCGCGCCTGCAAGCGGCGCGTGCTTGGGCGAAGACCCAACAGCTCGATCGGCGGCAAGTCATTCCTTGGGACCAGGGGGTTTTTTGCCTATTGCCCTGGCATGGTAGCCGCGCCTTTCGCACTCTGGAACGCATCTTGCGGTTTTACGGCGGGAATCTAGGCGTTCGTAGCGTGAGTGGGTCTGCTCCCTATTACCTTATGGTGCAAACCGAAGGGGTCAGCGTCAGCGGTTTTGAGCAGGATCTTTCACAGTTTAAGGGCAAAATCCATTCTGGGGCACAATTATTGGGGCCACAAGAAGCGCCGCGTCTACACAAATATGATGCCTTTATCCCCAGCGAGCTGCTGCGCAAAGCGTACACACATGATCAGCTTAGTATCTACTAACCAAAAGATCCCACTGCATTTTTTAGGACAATAGGCTATAATGGGGCTGAATCACTTGGTACATAGAAAAAAGAAACAGACATAGAGAGTAAAGAGTAGAGAGTTTGTGCCACCTTTTCTGCGCAGTTCAGAAAGGGGGAAACATGTTGTTCAAGACCAAACGAGGCCCAAAAGTGTTGGCCTCACTACTGCTGGCAGCAGTAGTAATTACCTTTGCACCTTTTAACCTACTGACGGACCAGGCCGAAGCAGCCACTCGCTTTTCCAACCGTTATTCAGTCGTCACGACCGCTCGCAAGTATATAGGGCGGCCCTATGTTTTTGGGGCTAACGGCCCAAAATCCTTCGACTGCTCTGGCTTTACGCGCTACGTTTACCGCCTACACGGTTACTACATTCCGCGCACGGCGGCTAGCCAATCACGGGCGGGCACAGCAGTAGCAAAAGGGCAATGGCGTTACGGTGACCTAATTTTCTTCCGTAACACTTACAAAGCTGGTATTTCCCACGTCGGCATCTATGCCGGCAACAATCGCATTGTCCATGCTTGGCCGCGCACAGGTGTAACTGTGCATAACTTCACAACTTACAAGTATCTTAGCTCAAGATATGCTGGCGCTCGCCGCATCTTGAAGTAGAGAAAGGTTAGTTGAGGTCGTTCCTTGCGAACGACCTCTCTTTTTTCCGTTTCCCCATTGAGGTACAATTGGTTAAGGTTAGGGGACATACCTCTGCTACGAATGGCCAAAGAACCGCCTCTTATCCTAAGTTGCGGCTAAGTTACAACTATCATATCGCGCTTGGGGCAGAGGAATGTCCCAACGGTATGGGTTAGTTCTTTTGCAGAAAAAAGGGGAGGAGTAGGGCTAACGACCTTTATCGGAAGGGGTAGATTCAATGGAACGAGTGATAAGCATCGACCTAGGAGGAACGAATCTCAAGGCAGCCTTGGTCGATCCGGAGGCACGCATCTTGCGTCGCCTTACATTACCGACCAGCAAGGATGGTCGCGCTGCGATCATCCAGCAGCTGGCAGATGCGATTATGGAGCTAGGGCGAGACATAAAGATTAAAGCCATCGGCATCGGCACGCCTGGCTTTGTCAACAGTGCTGCCGGAAAAGTGCTTTTGGCAACTAACTTGCCGGGCTGGAGCGGCACCAATATCAAAGACGAGCTGCAAGATTCATTGAATGTGCCAATAATCGTTGAGAATGATGCCAACGTAGCTGCCGTCGGCGAGGCCTGGGTAGGAGCAGGGCAGAATCTCGATAGCTTTTTCATGATTACCCTAGGAACAGGTGTAGGTGGCGCCATCTATGATCACCGCAAAGGTCTGTGGAGCGGGGCGAGCTACCGCGCGGGAGAAGTTGGCCACGCTATCCTCTATCCCGGAGGCAAGTTGTGCGCCTGTGGGCAACGCGGCTGCGTGGAGCAGTACCTGTCTGGGCGCTCGTTGGAAGCTAATTATCTAGCCCTGGCCCACGAGCAGCTGGGGTGCCGTGAGATTTTTGCAGCGGCTACCTCTGGCCAAGAACCAGCTAGGGTGGTTGTTCATAAGTTCTGTTTCGATCTGGCGTCACTCTTGACCAGCCTCACAAATGTTTTTGATCCCGCCGGATTTATTGTGGGCGGTGGGTTAGTCCACCTGCGCCAGCATTGGTGGCCAGGAGTGCAGCAAGCTTTGCATGAGCAGTGCGTGCACGGAGGGGGAATTACCCTGTTACCAGCTACTACTGGTAACGACGCAGGACTTTTGGGTGCTGCCTATTTGGCCCTAAAGCTGTGACGGGAAGGTGCCAATGAAAGCGATCACTAATGCCACGGTAGTTAGTCAAGGACAAGCCCTAACGAACCATGCCCTGATCTTCGACGAGCAAATTCAGGCCGTGTGCCCCGCGGCTGCTGTTACCCGTTGGCCAGTTAACGAAGTTATAGATGCCCAGGGTCTGTTGGTTGTGCCTGGACTAATTGATATTCATGTACATGGTTGTGGTGGTTACGATGCGATGGATGCTTCCCAGCAAAGCCTAGCAGCTATGGCCCGCTGTCTAGCGCAGCATGGCGTTACTTCGTTTTTACCGACGACGATGACGGCAAAACGGGTCGAGATCGAGCGGGTGTTGGACAATTTGAGGTCAGGGGACATACCTCTGCTAGTGAATGAGCTTGAGGTAGCCTCTTGTCCTAAGTCCAGGCTAGACCATAACTGCCAGACCTCCCTTAAAGCAGAGGAATGTCCCCATCGGGATGGCGCCGCTCTTTTGCAGGAAGTGAGTTCGTTAGCAGCTGGAGCACGGGTGCTGGGGGTAAATCTGGAGGGGCCATTCTTAAACCCCAGTTTCAAGGGGGCGCACGCGGCAGAGCATCTCGCCCTCCCTGATTTTGATTTGCTAGCTAATTACATAGATGTCATTCGCATTATTACGTTGGCACCAGAGTTAACAGGTAGCGCTGCCCTGCTAAGCAAACTGGCGGCCTATCCCCAGGTAGTACCGGCAATCGGCCACAGCGGAGCTAGCTTCGAAGAGGTGCAATTAGCAATCAAGCAAGGAGTGCGCCACGCTACCCATCTGTTTAACGCCATGTCTCCTCTGCATCACCGGCAGCCTGGGGTGGTGGGTGCGGTGTTGGCAAACGGGCTAAGTGCCGAACTGATCGCCGACAACCTGCACGTGCATCCCGGCTTGTACCAATTGCTGCTCAAAACCCACGGCCCAGAACGCTTGATTTTAGTAAGTGACTCCATGCGCGCGGCTGGTTTAGGGGAGGACGAATATGAGCTTGGTGGGCAAATGGTGCGGGTTAAGGAGGGAGCAGCTCGTCTGCCCGATGGCACTTTAGCGGGCAGTATATTAACGCTTAACAAGGCTGTGTTCAATTTCCAACGAGCTACCGGCTGCCGAGTGGCAGAAGCTATTGCTCTAGCTACTCGTAACCCCGCCCGACTACTCGGGTTACAGGACTATATTGGGTACCTAGTGGAGGGGATGGAGGCCGATATTGTGGTCTTAGATGAAGAATGCAATACCTGCTAGGCTAGGTGCATGCCAATAGCCAGCAGTCTCGATTAGAGAAGGGGGATTTTATGCAAAATAACATTCGCCTAGAAATTTGTATTGACTCAGTACATTCGGCTTTAGCGGCGCAGGCGGGAGGGGCGAGCCGGGTTGAACTTTGCGATAATCTACTCGTAGGTGGGACAACGCCCAGCTATGGCATGATCAAGCAGGTGCGACAGGCAGTCACTATTGACCTGCACGTACTCATTCGCCCTAGAGGGGGAGACTTCTGTTATTCTGATGCAGAACTCGATGTTATGTTAGAAGATATTCGTGCAGCTAAAGAGTTGGGCGCTGACGGTGTGGTCATAGGTGTTTTACGTGCTGATGGCTATGTGGACACCGACGCGGCTCGTCGCCTCATTGCTGCTGCCCGCCCGATGCACGTTACCTGGCATCGGGCCTTTGACTTAGCCAGAGAGCCCGAGCAAACTCTAGAAGCTATTATTGCTCTAGGTTGTGATTATCTGCTCACATCAGGGCAACAACAAAGCGCCTACGCGGGTAAGGACCTGATAGCCAACCTAGTCCGCCAGGCAGCAGGGCGCATTGTGATCATGCCCGGCGGTGGTGTGCACGAATCAAATATCAAAGAGTTGCTACAGGTAACTAAAGCTGAGCAATTTCATTCCTCAGGTAGGCAGATGATACCCAGCCCCATGCAGTGGAAGCGCCCTAACCTCTATATGGGTGCCTGGCAACAGTCCGAATATGAATTAGCAGTAGTTGATAGCAAACGGGTAAGGGCAATGCTAGCAGCTACAAAAGACGTTGGAAACGATTAACTTGACACAAGACTATTAAGTTATCTTAATAAGTTCATTTTGCACAGCATAGGATGAATTAGTATGCTATGATAGAGGAGACAAGAACAGCAGGCTTAAAAGCAGGCGCTTGCCATACGCTATTTGTTTCTCAAACCCCGCAGTATAGCTTGCTGTTGCGCCACAGAGCTACAAGTTTCGACATAATTCGGCTGGATAATTATGCGCTAAAAGCAGCCAAGGCCTACAGAGACTTTAGCCACCTTTGACACCTATGCTAAACAACATAGCTTCATACTTAATCTGAGGAGGGAAGGAGGTAGAACAATGGCCAGAAACCGACAGGAGCTAGAACTGGTGGTCGATGAAATGAGCCGTGCCGTAGCAGATCTAATGGAGCAGATTATTAGCACTGGCGACATGTTAGCAGATGACCAGTTGAAGCTAGCACTACTCGAGGACAGCAGCAAACCAGAGTACCAGGACTTACGTGTGTATTATGTTCGTCGTTTAGTTCGTAACCGCCGTAAGCTTGAAGATCTCCGAAGCACCTTAGATCGCCAACAGGAGCAACTAGAAAGTGCAAAAGAAAAACTCCGCAACGCTCCAGCAGAAGCATTAGTTGCTCAATAGATAGATCTAGCAAAACAATAGAATAGTTCATAAAAGACAAGCCAAACCCAGGGCTTGTCTTTTCTTTGGTGCTCACCCATTATTTGTCTACTAAGTTAATTGCAGGACTCCCGGTTACGCTCGCGAATATAACTAGTGTGCTTCACCTGCAGGATACTACAGGAATACGGCTAGCAATGGGAAAGGAGGGGGGTAAACGCTGCAACAAAAGCAAATACGGATGCGTCTTAAAGGCAGCAGAGTATAGATCATAAAAGGAGAGATGAGATGCGCAAAGTAATTTTCGCCCTTACTATTATTGCACTTTTACTGCCAGCTGCAGCTCCCCCTGCGGTGGTTGCCCTCGAAAAACCAGCTTTTAAGCTGGGCAATGAAGTCCTTTTCGAGCGCTATTTGCACTTGATTGAGGGCAAGCGAGTTGGACTAGTTACTAACCCTACTGGCGTAAATAGCAAAGGTGAGAAGACGATTGATCTTCTATATGAGCGAGCCAACTTGGTAGCCTTGTACGGACCAGAACATGGCGTCGACGGCAAGGCAGCGGCCGGTGCTTATGTCGAGTCCTATATCGACCCGATTCTTAACATCCCAGTATATAGCCTCTACGGCGCTACGCGGCGGCCAACGGCTACCATGCTGCAAGGCATCGACGTAATCCTATTCGATATTCAAGACATTGGTGCCCGCTCGTATACGTATATCTCCACCATGTATTACGTGATGGAAGCTGCAAAAGAGCACAATATCCCGGTGATCATTTTGGACAGGCCCAATCCAGTCGGTGGTGAGATCTGTGAGGGGCCAGTGTTAGAAGACTTCACGATTGGTTTCGTGGGTATCGACAACCTGCCAATTGCCCATGGCATGACGGTTGGCGAATTAGCGCGCTTTTTCAATCGCAAAATCGGTGCGAACTTACAGGTAGTGCCGATGGAGGGCTATACGCGCGATATGATCTGGCAAGACACGGGCCTTACCTGGGTACCAACCTCGCCCATGATCCCCTATGTGGAATCAGCCTTTGGCTACAACGCTACTGGGTTAGGCGATGGCACTGGCATCCGCCAGGCCGACTATTTCCGTTGGATTGGCGGTGCTGGCATCGACAGCGTCAAGTTTGCCAATCTGCTTAACAGTAGTAAGTTGCCCGGCGTAGTGTTTGTGCCCGAAATGCAAGGCTCCCAAGGTGGCGTGCGTCTGCAAATTACCGATTTTCATGCCTTCAATCCTGTGCGCGTAAACTTACATGCCCTAGCTTATGGCAAACAGCTGATTGATTTCCCGATACCTAAGAGCGGGAATACCTATAATTCCTTAAGCATGTTCGCTAAGATTATGGGTGGCAACCGAATGGGCGAGTGGCTGGAGCAGAAGCTAACGCCGCAGCAAATTGAAGCACGCTATGCGGCCGAACTAGCTAAGTTCAAGAAAGACCGACAACCCTATCTTATCTATGGTTACCATGGTGGTAAGGGGCCCAATCTGCAGGTCGACAATACACCTATTTTCAGCGATGCGCCGCCTTATATCGATAAGAATAACCGCACTATGGTGCCCTACCGCGCTATTGCACAAGCTTTAGGGGCCCAGGTGCATTGGAACGAGAAGGAGCGCAGTGTGACGCTGCGCAAGGGCGATAGCGTCATCGTGCTCACCGTAGGGCAGAAGACGGTGCGTGTTAATGGCCAGGCTATTGCCATGGACACGGCCCCAGTAATACAGGGAAACCGCACCATGGTGCCAGTGCGCTACGTGAGTGAGCTCTTGGGGGCTTTCGTACACTGGGATCAACCATCAGCCACAGTAATCATAAAAACACAGCCATAATAGTGCCTCTCGCCTTGGCGGCACCTCTATCTCGCCCGGCCCGCAATGATCCAATCATTGCGGGCCTCACATTATCCCAATAATCCATTGATAAACGGCATAATCATCCCAATTAACGCCCCTAGCAAAAATCCAAGGTTAGTAATAGCCGATAACTGCTCACGCATCACCTGCAGCAGAATGTCTTCAACCTGCATCATGTCTAGGGCGTTAACTTGGGCTTCCACAACTTCAGGTAAGTGCAGTGCCGTCAATAGCTCGGGTCCATAGCTGGCAGTGGCCTGCAACAGCCATGCCTGCAGCCGCGGTGCCAAAGCAGCAGGGGAGAAGGCTTGACAGTTACCGAGTAGCGACGCTGGCGTTGCCTGTAGCAAGCGCGTCAGTAACGAATCTAGTAGCGATGAGACCGCTTGCCGAGTGGCGGGGGCTTGCAAGACTAGCTTGAGGGCCTGCTGCCCTAGACCCTCTAATTGCTGTGTTAGCTCTGGATCCCCAGCCAGCTGTCCTGCTTCCGGCTTGATGCTTTGCCACAGAATGTCTTTGAAGTTGGCGATGCTACTTGGCTGTAGCGCCAAAGCAACAAAGCGCCTGCTGTGCTGAGCCATTTGTGTAAGATTTACTTTGGCTGCTAGCTGGGAAACGGGTTGAGCCAGAAAACGCTCCCAGCTTCTAAGTAGCATGTAAGTAATCTGGGTGCGCACCTCTTCTTTATCTAGGGCTTGAATGAGGGAATCGGCCAGCTTGCCAGTATCAGCAAAGGCGGCAACCAGTTTTAGCATAGTACTACCAGCCAGGAATTGTTGTATAAGAGACTGAATAAACACCCGGCTGGAGGGAGTTTGTAGTTTTCTATGTAGCCAATCAAACCCACCAGGAGCAAGAGTCAGGATTGCGTTGTGTACCTGCTCTTGCACCACTAAAGGTAAGACATCCCCGAGTAGGGCCGTTTCATCAGCCCTGAAATTATCAATCAGTTGCTGCAGCCAAGCAAAGAAGCGAATTTGTACCTGTTCATTTGTGAGAACTGCGGCTACTGCTGCATCCAGGTAATCTCCGAGCGAATCCTGCTCCGGCTGCCCCACGAGCTGCTCGCCGTTTTCCTGCAAAAGTATCAGCTTTAGTTCTGTTATGAACTTGTTTAGCCAAACGTCGTCGTTGAGCAGAAGCAAAAGCTGCTCTGCCAAATGCTCGGGCAAAGCCGCAACTCGGCTCTCTAGTCCAGCTACCTGCAGCAATTCCTGTAATGGCTGCTCATTGCCTGCCAACTTGGTCCAAAAATCATCCAAGAAGCGCTCCAGGCTCTGGGTAAAATCGGGGTGTTCAAGGGCTGCCACAAGCGTGTCCGTTGTAACTAAGTAGTCCGCAACAGTGATGCCGAGGCTCTTGGCCAGGGCGGCTCTTTTTTTAGGCATTAACCCAGGGGTAAACGGTACCCGCCATGGGCCAATGTATTTTTCAGTTAGGGGCCGAAAAAGCATTTTGATGGCTAGCCAGTTGGTACTATAGCCAATGATGCCGCCCACCAACCCGCTCGCCAACACCGGAAGTAGCACACTACTCACTCCTAGCAAATATGATTAGCTAACGCCATGAGCCTAGCGTTATTCCTCATTATAATCCAACTGGGCTTATTGCCCAAACAAAAACCCCTCTTTCGTGGGAAAGAGGGGTAGGAATTATTTCGCTATGGGAGACGGAAGTGGGCGGGTGGGGTATCGCGCTTCAACACTTCAAACGTGTACCCTTGGGATTTTAGACCTTCAATAATGGCGGGTAAAGCCTCCACTGTCGTCTTCTTAGCAGGTGCGTCATGGAGCAGCACGATCGCTTGATTACGTCCCTGCGCCCCACGTAAAGTAGAGTCGATGATTACCTGGGTATCCACCAAAGGTCTGGTGGCATCTTGGGAGCTGACATTCCAGTCAAAATACTGCATACCTTCGTCATGAATACGTGCTGCTAATTTGGCAGCCAATCCTTGACCACCGTATTTAGTCGAAAAAGTCGTGTTGGAGCCACCTGGAAAGCGCATAATATCTGGCTTTACGCCGGTGTTTGCTTCCACCAAATCACGCAACTTATACATGCTATCCATAAATGCATCTTCCGATTGATAGATATTGGCGTAGACATGGTCGTAGCCATGTAGGCCAATGGCATGGCCCTCCTCTACAATACGCTGGTAGGTGTGTTTGCTGTATTCCGTCTCAGAGCCGATTACGAAGAAAGTAGCTTTCACATCATGTTGTTTTAGAATATCCAAGATCTTCTCTGTGTTGGCACTAGGGCCATCATCAAAAGTCAAATAGGCAAACTTGGGTTGTTGAGGAGTAGCAGGCGGTTTGGTTCCTAGTTGTGCCTCTTGCCTTGCCAGTTCAAGATCGATACTCAATACTGCATTTTCGTCGACCAATTGTTCGTTTTCTGCTTTTAGGGCCATTACTGTAGATTGTAGCTTGAGCATGTGCGTGACAGCGCCTATTAGGATTCCTACAACCACAACTGCAACAATTAACTTTTGATACTTGCCCATTTAACTCACCTTCTTTCTCATTTATGATACCACCCTTTATGGCCAAAGTGGTTAAAAAAAAGTAAATTCGTGTCGAAAATTGCTGGTAACAAAAACACGAACTGCTCACTTAACTGAACTAGGAACCCCCGAGCTGCATAACATAATGGGGGAGGGGGTTATATGTGGAAAGATTTTATCAGTGATGCTGAACGAGCCTGGTTACGGGTGTTTGATTCCGGCAAGCGTAGTAGCTTTTATAGCCCTGATGGGGCCCCTTTGCTACGCTTGCCCATTCGCTGGCAGAGCCGCCGTCGTATCTATAACTACTTTCGGCGTTGGTGGGGGCCGAGGCTAGCCAACAACATGCTGCGCAATCTGCCTATCTATGAACGGGGCGGTAGTCTTTATGTCGCCGCCTACGATGTGCCGCCAATCTCCCTTAACGTGAGCGAGGTTGAAGTGCTTAAAGACAAAGGAGATACCGTATGGCTCCGCGCCGTTTTGATAGGCGGATTTGACGAACCCCTAATCATAAAGTATGTAGTGAAGAAGCATACGTTGACTAAACACTATATGATTGTCAGTAGAAGTGACAGAGAAGATTTTCGCTATCATGGGAGGAGAACTGAAGAATAGTTACAGGCGAGCCTCCGGACAATTTGTCGAGGCTCGCCTGTAACTATTAGAGAAGCGAGAGGTTAATATAGTATAATTGGCATGATGAAGATGGGAGTGAGATCATGCCAAGCCAAGAGCAGAAAAAACTAGCACACAATATTCGTTGGAACAATATTAACGGCATTCTTAACACCTTGTCGCAGAACATGCTAGCCCCTTTTACTGGTATTTTTGCAATCAAACTGGGTGCGTCCGACAGTTTGATTGCGGCGCTTTCATCATGGCCAGCCCTAGTCAGTCTGTTAACAATGATCCCAGGCGCGCGTCATGTGGATCGGCACCCACAGCAGAAACGTTTGGTGTCAACACTGATGCTATGCAATCGCATTGTCTTCCTAGCGCTAGCGTTACTACCTTTCTTAGTGCGTAACCCTGACCATCAGCCAATTGTCTTTGTGGCAATGATTGCTCTGGCCAATGTGCCTGGATCGTTAGCCCTAATTGCCTGGCAATCCTTCATGGGCAGAGTTATTCCTGCCGCCCAGAGGGGTAAGGCTTTTGCTCGGCGCAACCAGCTGATGAGTCTCTGTGGTATATTTGCCTCCTTGATAGCTGGTTGGATCATGGACAAACTCGCCTTTCCAATAGGCTTTCAGGTAATGTTTTTTGTCGGCTTTATCCTGGCACTGCTTGAAGTAGCTGCCTTCAATAAGACAATTGAGCCGGAGGCGGTGGCTACTAATGACAAGCCCGCGGTGACCAGCAAGTTTGCTTTTAGCTGGCCCACTATCTCGGCTAGTTTACGGACCAATAAAGGTTATTGGATGTTCGCTGGTGCCTCACTGCTGTTTCATATTGGTTGGCAGATGGGGTGGCCCCTCTACACCAAATATCAGGTGCAGGTGTTGCATGCTAATACAACCTGGGTAAGCATTTTTGGCGTTTGTTCATCAATAAGCTCAGTGTTGGCTTATCCAGTATGGGCTAGGCTTGCCGACCGCTATAGCAATCAACGCATGTTGGCCGTGGCTACCCTTGGCATGGCGCTCACCCCGTTGCTGTATGTGGCCTGTACCGAGCTTTGGATGCTGGCGGCGCTGAATTTCCTCATAGGAGTCTCTGTAGCTGGCACGACGCTACTCCTGCTCAACACGCTGCTTGAACTGTCGCCAGAAGAGTCCCGCACCCAATATATCGCCTATCACAACACGGCCACTAACGCTACCGCCGTTATTGCCCCTTATGCTGGCATTCTGTTGTCTAGCACGGTGGGCATTCATTGGGCCTTAATTAGTACCGCCTTTGCTCGCGCCCTCGGTGCAGCAGCCTTGGCTTACGTTTACAGACTGGGCCAAAAACAGGCAGGTAGAGTTCTTAGTTAGTTAAATTTTCTCTGCATTTATAGCAGGAGCCCTGTAGCCTCATGCAGAATTTAGCTGACTAGGGTAACTTGTAGGAAAGGGAGGAGTTAAATGAAGCAGCTGCTGCAGGAGACGCTGCAACTAGCGTCAGACCTGGTTGACTACTGCGAAATTCGTTTTGAAGACAGCCAAGTCCTTAGTATCCGATTTCAAGGCAAAGGACTAGACCGAATCAACAAGGATGTCCTCTACGGTGGTAACGTGCGGGCCCTGAGCCAGGGAGGGTGGGGCTTTTCCTCGTTTACCGATTTGACAGACTTAAAAGAGTCATTGCTGGCGGCTTGTGAGCAAGCTCGATTTGCCGGCAGCAAAAAACAGGAAGGGAGCAAACTTGCTCCTGTGCCCATTATTGACGAAGAGGTGCAGCCTGTTTACACACTAGACCCACGGGCAGTAAGCCTAGATGAGAAAGTACGCATCCTTACCCACTATAATGATCTCATTTTGGGCTATGACCCAGCTATTACAGCGGTTCACATTGTATACATAGAGAAAGTAACCGACCTCTATTTCGCTAACAGCGAAGGCACCTATATTAAACAAGAGAAGCTAGATATTGGGGCAAACTTTGGTGCCACCGCCAGGCGCGATGAGATTACGACGCAACAATATGTTGGTCGCGGCAGCTCCAATGGCTTTGACTGCATCCTCGGCATCGATGAGAATCTGAAAGAGGCCTGCCAGCTAGCCGTCGATTCGCTCGATGCCCCCCAAATGCAAGCTGGCGTCTATACTACAATCTGCGATCCTGCCATGGCAGGCTTGTTTGTGCACGAAGCATTCGGGCATCTCAGCGAAGGCGACGATATACACCGCAACCCGGAGCTAGCCAAGACGATGACCCTCGGCCGACGCTTAGGGCGAGATATCTTAACCATCTATGATACTGGCGAGTATGCCCAGGGGCGGGGCCACCTGGTTTACGACGATGAGGGCGTAGCCTCGGAGCGCACCTACTTGATCAAGGATGGAGTCCTGGTGGGCCGCCTGCACTCCCGCGAATCGGCTGCCATCATGGGTGAGAAACCGACTGGCAGTGCGCGCGCCATTACTTATCAGTTTCCGCCCATCTGCCGTATGCGCAGCACCTGCATTGGTGCCGGCACTAGCACCTTTGCAGAGATGATCAAAGACATCAAGTTGGGCGTATATGCTGTCGGCGGTCTCGGGGGCGAAACAAATGGCGAAATGTTCACCTTCGTGGCCAGTCATGGCTACATGATTCGCGACGGCAAGCTGGCCGAACTCGTGAAGGACGTAAAGCTGATGGGCAACGTGTTTACAACGCTCGCTAACATAGATATGATTGGCAACGATCCCCAGGCGGATGACAGCGCCGGCGGGTGTGGCAAGGGACAACAGAGCCCGCTAGCAACGGGTGCCGTTAGTCCGCATATCCGCATTCAGAATGTAATCATTGGAGGTGCAAAGTGATGACTTCTCTTTTGCAATCTCTGCCTGCAGGAGTGCAAGGCGAACTATTGACCAGCAAAAGCTCATCCCTGAGCGTCACCTATACCGACAGCCAGTTTGAAGACATAAAGAATAACCAATCTTTCAATGCTACCTTGCGTGTCATTCAAGACGGTAAAATGGCGATAGCCTCTAGCTCCAAACCTGATGATGAGCAAACCTTGCTGAAGAATGCCTTGGCCATTGTTAAGTTCGGCACTGAAGTCAAGCACGAATTCCCAGGGCCAGCTGACTACGCCGAAATAGAGCTGGTTGATGAGGCAGTGACACAAGTAGAGCTAAATACCATGGTAGATCTGGCGGAAGATCTGGTTTCCGCATTGGTCAACTACGATAGCCGCATTCAGGTTATGGCTGGTGTGACGCGGGAAGCAGAGACAGTTTCGCTGGCCAATACTGCGGGTTTTTCGGGAGCATACCGCAAGACGGGGTGGTCCTATTATCTAAGCGGGCAGTTAGTGCAGGGCGATGACATGCTATGGCTGGGCGAATGGGTTACCGGGGCCAGCCTGCGGGATAACTATGCTGCGCTCAAACAAGATGTAATTCATCGTTTCGAGCGGGCCAAGACGATCGTGCCTTTCCAAGCGGGTGTATACCCGGTTATCTTCGCTCCAGCGCAAGTCGGCTACTTACTAGAACCATTCCTGGCCTCCCTCAACGGCAAGGCCATAATGCGCGACATATCCCCCTGGAAAGGGAAGCGGGGGGCGCAGCTGCTGGACGAACGCATTACTATTATCGATGACGGTACTTTGCCATTTTGCGCGTCTAGCATCCCCTTTGACCGTGAAGGGACGCCTACACGCCGTAATGTGCTGATTGAACAGGGTGTTCTTAAGCAGGAAATCCTCGACTTGCAAAGCGGGGAGGCCTTGGGGCGAGCTTCGACTGGCAATGGTACCCTGACAGGGCCAGAGCCGCATCATGTAATTCTGAGCCCTGGCACAGCCAGTGTTGCCGACACGCGCAAGAGTATCGATCGCGGCCTGATCATCTTCGATTCTATGGGGGCCTGGGCCGGCAACCCCTACAGTGGCAACGTCAGCGGCACTATCTCCCTCGGCCTGTTGATCGAAAATGGGGAAGTGGTGGGGCGCGTGAAGGACTGTATGTTCTCTATTAACGCCTTTAAGCACTTCAAGGACCACCTGATTGCCACCAGTTCTGAAACAAAAGAAGACGGTAGCAGCACCTACCCTTACGTCACCCTCGACGAAGTGGTAATTTCCACCCAATAGAGATATTCAAATAGGTGGAGTATTTGTAGGGGCGATATGCAATCGCCCCGGTAACACCGTTGGAGTATTTGTAGGGGCGATTTGCAATCGCCCCCCAGGGGGACAGCCAATGCAATTCCAGGGAAATCGCACGCTCCGGAAATCTCTGCGCCTTGCCAATTACGATTATTCCTCTCCAGGCGCTTACTTCGTCACCATTTGCACACATGACAGGGAATGTATCTTTGGCCAAATAATCGACGGTGAACTGGCTCTCAATCCCTTCGGGAAAATTGTAGTTGAGGAAAACGAACAGGAATTTGACGGATAGGGGAATGCCGTCTAGCGCTCAAGTGCGTCTGACGGCATTCTTAGGGCGCATGCAATGCGCCCCTACGCCACATTCAAGCACTGAGGATCCTAGTGCCAGTGCCGTTTTGATTATCCTTTTTTTCGCCCACTACCTATAAAGGACGGCGATTTGTGCCGTCCTTTGCCTTGTTAACGTCAAACGTTATTAGTCAGGATCTCCCGTATCTGTCTAGATAGCTCCGGCAAACTGTCAGTAATCGTGCCCCAAAGCACTGCAAAGTCGATGTTCTCATAATCATGGACAATCCTATTTCTCATACCTCTAATGCTCTTCCATGGAATATGAGGGTGCTCTCGCTGCAGACCTGTGCTCAGATTATTCGCCAGTTCCCCAATCTGAGAGACGGAAAAAGCGCACGCGGCGAGTGTTTTCTTATCTGCCATGAAAGATTCAAAAGAAAATCCTTCTATATACTGACTTACATCGCCAACATAGTCGTTGATTTTCTGTAGAATAAACCTATCCTTGCTTGTCATAAAGCACTATACCCTCCTTTTCCACCGCGGAGCGCATAGTAGTATTTCTACTTAACTCCGATATTTCAAA